>JGI24159J19872_10005093_pt1 | contig 16928 bp, 12 predicted proteins | sample Ectturendosymbi4_FD_19872 | JGI IMG/M metagenome (IMG submission 19872) | reverse complement strand
TTCTTGCGTCACAGAGTCTTTTGGTTTTGAATTGCTAGCATTGCCAAGTGTTGCTTTATTTTTTGACTGAAGATGGATTAAGAATAATCTGAAACGTCTCAAAACAAAACATGCATAGTTTTTTGAAGGTTTTTTAGTGTTAATGAAACTGTTTCATTTTCTGTTATTCACAATATCAATTAATCAATATGAATTATCAAAACGAGTAATCAATCAAAACAAGTAATCAATCAAGGCGGGCTCGTGTTTAATTTTTGTTACATCAAAATATTCCGGTTTTCGAGAATGAGCTAGTGCTTGGCAAGAGCAATGGAGGATCCTAGAATTTATGATAATAGCGCGACTAGCGCTGATCGTTGAGAATAGAGCAGGCTTTTGCTCTGGATTCTTTGCCTGTGGCATCAGCAAAAAGATTCCGCAAGGTCGAGTCACTAGATAATGACATCTTTAAAGTGGGCGATTAAGTTTACGACGCAGACACGCTGAGTATTAAAACGTGGGACTGACGTACAATTTTTCGTTGGGCGTTGCTTCCAATTTAAGCTTGATCCGCTAACTTACAAGTACGAATCAAGCGACCGAGTTCCATAAACTGAGAGACGAAACGATAGCGAAACGATAGCTGGCCGGAAATGTTTGCGCATTTTCTAATCACGTTCTTTGGTCGGCCACATAGCTGGCAATGAACAACGACATCCTGCCGTCAATTCTTTATTCTCAGTTGAGCATAAAACGGCCACCAACCTGAAGCAGAAACAGGGTCAATTATATCTTTTAATCATCTACATTCCTCAGTGAAAAGGTTCCCATTTGGAACAGAAGTTCAGAAGCGGTTTCAGCCACTAACGAGATGGTTTTACATCAACAGCGAATACGCGCAGAGGAGAGGGTAGGAACGAAAACGACTTACTACGCCAGCACAGCGCCGTCGTTATGTGAAACGCATTTAAGTCTAGAAACAAGAACGATCAATGGCTCGTTGCTGCCATGTAAGGAAAAATAAGTGGAAAGAAATGACGAGCAGTTCCGCGGAGCTCACCTGTACCACAGCTCGCTTCGACCTCCATCGCTCAGCGGCTTCTCCCAGTACAAACTGACTGATGTTTGATTGACATCCTTGTAAAGGTTCACGGGCTTCGATGGCGTGGCTGTAAAGCAAAGTGGAACCAAACCTATTTAGAGAATGGCAACCAGTTTTGGCGAGGAGAGTTCGTTTTATTCAAACGCACGACTGATCTTGCGTTATTAACCCTGTGACATAATCAATCAAATGGTTGCCGTTGCAGTTTGAACTGCTCCCAAGCAATACGTCAATGTCCCCAAGCCAGGAAAACAAGTTGTCTTTAGTCATGAAAACCAAAGCAAAAATCTCCACTGGTGATGGATGAGATCCTGGCTGTGCAGTTAACAGCAGGGGGCTAAATATAACTCGAACACCTCGCTGAGGGTTAGAGCGTGAAATATTTGACGAGACATTGAGCGCTGAATGGACGATACATAAACATGTGACCATCAGCACACTATCGCTACTGTAGATGGAGCGCACACAAATGGTGTGGAAGATTGAAAGCAGAAGGAGACTCTTTTGGAAAGTTTGGCGGAACTAGCAGTCTTCATTCTACTTTGGCGGCATACTGCGGTTTTATGTGACGTATGAAGACGTCGCTTAGTATTTTAATAAATTAAACAGTTGCACCGAAGACGTTGCTGGTTTGGTACAGCGCAATTGACAGAACTTGTACACAAATACGAATTGAATTGAAGAAACCTCAAACGCACTGAAATCCTGCTCAGATCGAGCGATTTCAAATTCTGATGGTTGAAAATGACCCGCACAATTTATTGTCTGGGACTGTCCCTGGCTTGGATCAAGTCCGGTCGACTGGTGCCAGTTACAAAAACGCACATCAGAAGATCAGAGGGAAGCGCATATTTTTGGCGTTGTTGGTGGAGAGCAGTGCGACTCTCCGCTCCACCAATCATGGGTGAAAGCGTCAAGACAAAGTTTCACGGTTGATCGCGCTCTCACTGCAATTGAAGAATGTGAGGGCAAGAAAAACGGTCGTTGTTGAATAATACCTTTGGCGCAAGTAACACCGTCGCAACACTCGAAAAAAGCTAGAATTCAATTATGAAAAATGCTTATATAGTTTCTTTAACTTTTGCTGATACGTGGCTGAACGGGTTTTAGGTGCAATGTACAGCGATCCTTCCAAGTATTGTGGTCCACGGCATGTGGATCATCCACGAAACGTGAATGCGACAAATATATCTATTCAATTCACGACTTCAAATGAGACTAACCAACTACGGGGGATACCCGGCTGGACGGCGTGAGGTTTTTCGAAGTCTTGACATTTCTCGATTCTAGCTCGTAACAATAAATTCAACTTTTACACGAATATAAACTCAATAGCCGGTTCAACCGGCCTTCTTGGCGTTGCGCTACTTACACTACAAATGCTTTTTTATCGATCGTAACATTTCCGGATTCAGATTATTTCGTTCTCAAACCACAATCAGCACTGTATGTAGCTCCTGTGGTCAGGTAAGGCAGTCCTGGTTCACACGATCTCTTCATTTCCACCAAAAGCACAGACAGTATATTTGAGTAAAAACAATGGAAAAAGATAACAACGAGAAAATATTGTTGTTTAAACAGCATATTATGTCTGAAACGCTTTCGCGGTTTCAGAAAACCACAATAACACCTCCAGTGAGGGTCACGCCGTGGTGGGTGATATGTTTCCAGTTCTAACACTGCCTGAGAAAATTTCATCACAGAGTTTCACGGCGTAAAAGAATACATTGATTTTCTCAGGAAGGAAATGCCATTGATTGTGTGACTCCATCCACTTCAACTTGATCTTAAACACGCGTAACTGGAGGTGGGCGGCCAGCTGGCCTTGCTCGGAAATAGCAACCAAACTAAGGTCAAAATTCTTGCAACTGGTTCTGTGCAGGATCACATCTCGTTCAAGCGAAGACAAAGCGCATTGTTTTCTATAAATCGACTCAGTGAGATGAGTTTGAACCAGTAGCTTTGAAGTTTTGTGCAAAGTGCGTGTTTAGCTCTTCACCAGCGGAAACGACTTTAGCGGCTTTTGTTAATGGCGAGTAGCAGTTCCTTTTTGAAAAGAGCGGTTTTTGTCAACAGAAAAGAGCAAAACCCTAGTGGTTTAGCGTTGAAAGAATCGTTGCGGAACAGCACCCTTGCAAGCACGAAAACTGTAATGACCCTTCCTGCCAGTTGTCAGAGGAGAGTGTGAAGCGATGGCGGCCGATGCCAATGCCTAATATTTATAGCAAGATTTCCCTCTTAGGCGTGACAATAATTTTAACACTTTTCAAAGGTCACTGTACAGATAGTAGATATGAATATCAATGAAATTAGTGAACTAAAGAACGCACCACATTTAATTTTCCTGAGGAAGAACGAAGCGTTTTTTTCACAAAGTCTAGTTCCGTTTCAAAAGGTAGAGCATAACGATAGTCTGTGGTTGCACCAGACCAAAAGTCTCATTTTTGATCGGCCACATTACGTATCATTCTGCGTTGACATCTGCGTGGAGCCCCAGCAGAGGCACAGTTCTCAGCGCAACTGTCTGCAGCGTTTTGGGGTCAAAGCTGAAATCAGTGCGGTCATTGCAAGCGTGTAAGGGCATTGCTGAGGTTCGCTGAAGTGAGCGATCGCCGATGCTTGATCCAATTAAGTGGAACCGCAACGAAAAACCATCAACAAAGACGACTTACTCGTGCAAGGCTGTTCGAAGCCATCGCTGGGCGCACGGAAATATCCAAATGTGCAACGGCAAGATGTAGACGCTGCGTCTCGGGTTGAACTGAAAGCCGGACAGCGTTTGCAGGAAGTGTTGGCCGCTATTGATTTGAAATACCCAGGAGAGCAGGCTGAAGCAAACATAAGATCGCTTTCAAACAGTTTTCAAAGCATTGCATATCATAAACAAGTTCTGCTGCTATTCATAAAAGCATGACAAAAGGAAATGTCATTGATAAAAGCAAGTAACAAACGCTGTACTGTTGTGCAATACCACTATACTTTTCTTCCTACCAAATGATGACAAACAGCGAAAACAAGTAAGCTGACTGTCTATGTATGCTGGAACCAACCAGTAAAAGTTTCTACGACAAACTACGAAGATTTTGAATCAGTTCTAACGTCAAGCTCCCGAATTACGCAATTTGTTAGTAAACAAGCAGCAACTGGTGAGAAACTCCCGGGCTCAATTGACAAAAAACAACTTTTTACTTTCCGCCCCTTCCCAGCAAATTAGAGATGGCACGGGCCAGCACTTTTGCAGCCCGGGCCACCGGTGCTCACAAGATACCGCCCGGCCCGACCCGTTTATGCTAAACTACAACTTATTTTCTGGCCCGGACTGGCCCGTAATATAAAGTAGGCAGTGTCTATTTTGCCGCCAAAATGGCGGCGGCAACTGGCTTGGCAGAAACGAAATAGACATAAAAGATAAACCCTAAACCTAACCTTAACCCTAACCATAGCCCTAACCCAATGCTAACACTAACCCTAACGCTAACCCTAACAGTAACCCTAATGCTAACCCTAAACCGTAACCCTAAACCCTTACGCTAACACTAACTCTGACACTAACCCTAAATTTTTGAAAAAAGAAAAAAGGGATGTCGCCAAGGAGGGAGTCGAACCGAAAATCAATGGCATACCAGACGTGAAGCATAACCGCTACGTTACGAGCAGCATGGCAATTGTGTGCCAAACTGACTAATTGCGTCATGCCACGAGACCGAATGTTCGACTGGCGGCACAATAGCTCCAGCCGATCTGTTGCCACCAGCATCTTGGTAAAATAGGCACTACCTATAACGTAATCTCAAATGCAAAGTAACAACAAGTTTTCGGTTCATTGCTCTTTGGGCACTAAAACCAGTTATGCAGTCTTAAGGCAGTGGCTATAGGTCCGCCAGGGGGCCTTCACTTTTGAAAATGTATTAATTTGCCCGTTGCCTGTAACATGACACTAGCACATGACAAGAGTGCGCTAGGCTGCACTACGCTTGCTGGTAATGTACTAAACCTAAACCAGGGTCACCAACATGGTGCCTGCGGGAACCAATCCAAGTCGCCCGTATGGACTATGTGAGTTGCCCGTGGCCTGTTCTGACAATAGCATAAACATGATCAGTTTCTTTACAATGATGAATATCTTTAATTTTTATGATTAATGATAACATCATATGAAGACAAATTATGCAAATTTTTATTTTCAGAAGTCTGTGTATCAAACTGGTAGACCTTCGCATGAATCTGTACCAAGAAGCAGCTCTGAGTTTCAAAATGTTTGGTGACTCCTGCCTTAAACCCTAACCTAAGCCTAACCCTTAATACTAAACCAAGGGTTCACACCTGGGGTGCATGTACCCTTGGGGTAGATTTTCCTATCTGAAAGCGCACATTTGAGGTTAGCAATGGAAGGGAAAATTGTTTGCATATTATTCATTTCAAAATACTCGTATTTATACATAGGTCAACATCAGTGAATATTATTTTCAAAATCAGTAGATGCTTATTGGTAAATATATTTTTGTTATTTTCCTCAGCTTTTTTGTCATAAGAAATTTTAGGGATCCATGTTCATATAACGAAATGCTGAAGGGGTACATGGCCGGAGAAAGTTTGGGAAAACTTGCCCTGAACCTAAACCTCGGCGACAGACTATAAATGAAAATGTTGGTTGCTTTGATTGATTCCTAACATGGTTCAGTGATTTGCGTGAAAACAAGTGAAACAGAACGTCAGCAGAACGGTAAAACGGAGAGAACAGCAGCAAAAAAATCAGTTGTTAGATTTTGAAACTTTCCGAAAAGAAAAATTTTTGGCGAGCAGGCTGCAGCGGCCCGGAATGATGTCATCGCTAAAAAAATGCTAACGGACTGTTTCAAAACCTCTAGCGGACGGCCCGAAGACGGGACTGTTAGCGGCCCGTGCCATCTCTACAGCAAATCTCGAATCTCAAGGACGCTTAATGCGCAACGCAATGGCACAGCAGTGTCTAAATGGGACAGAACGGAAAAAACAGCATCCTTCCCAGAAATGGTGGAATGCAGATTAAAACCGAACATGTATTGATTTCATCTGCTTTTAGAGCCAACACCTGGTATTGCAGGGGGGTGCGTATAAGGTCAAAAACAAGTTTGTGGTGTTCTATGGATGGCAAACAAAATGGCTTTTGACTGTTACCAGGCGCTACAGCGAAGTGTGTGGCTGTAACCTGGGTAATGAGGATCATTGAAAGATAGACTATTTATTGGAACTTAAACTGACAGGAAATTCTTCCAGTCAAAATATTCAGTTAGAAAACACATATTGGTCCCATATTGGCTTCCATACGCAGAAAATGTGAGTGACCCTTTAAGGGCTGAAGGTTTCAAATGAAGGCTTAGATCCGAAGACAAAACTTGAATTGCTCTTATTCTACGCTCATGCCACAAAGAAGTCCTTTGACCTGCGCTAAAGCTCGTTTGTCCAACGGCCTCAAATTGCAATTACTTCTCTTCGCAGCACAGTCGCAGAAATCAGGTGATGGGCAAGTAGAAAAACCTGCGCCAGTTACGAGACTGTCTCAGAAATATCTGAACGCTACTTGAGTCGCTACAGTGCATTCTCAGTGCGGTCAAGTGTCTCCTGGTTAAAGACGCCTGGCAAGTTTGTGGCAATCGAGATGCGGCGTTTGGCGTCGCGTGTTGCCGGGTAGCATGGAGAGGTGACAAGTGGGAGGTTACATGCTGAAGGTGCGTGCCTGGTTCACGCTTTACAACAAGTGACCTTACTTGACCTGTATGCAGCGAAGAAGGGTCCAGAGCAAACGCTGCAAAGTTTCCCAAACTGTGGTTCGTTCGGGAAGCTGTAGTCAGATAGGCTGGAAATCCGTTACCAGCGGAGCAAATCCAAGCAACGCAGTGGAGAGCCAAGCGCAAGTGAAGCGTAATGTTTGCGATGGGATAAAATGAAACGGTTGTTTTACGTTTTCGAAAGTCCAAGTAAATTCCGAACACTTCGCTTCAGTCTTTTTTTACTACTTACGAAGTTGCGGTTTAAAAAAACGAATAAACCGCAATACTATCTGTTAGAAAATGTCCAGAACTTTTTCTGCAAATACTCAGCACAGTCTCTGTGTGATTCCCATGTAGCGTAAAGCAAGGCGAAGTCTTGCCGAAGCCAAACAGTGACACGCAAAACGAGGATTCATCTTTGATGTTTTACCCAGTGTGAGTATCAACGAATGCCTTGCAAATGTTTGTTCAGTATCCATCAACAGATATAGGAAACCACGCCAAAAATGCAGTCCTCGAAACAGCACCGTAAAAATAGTCAAAATGTGCAATTCCTTTGCTGGCGTTTGAGCGTCGCGGAAGCTTTGGCGATACGCAACAGCACCTGCGTGACCTGTGGCCCACCCATGGCAATCATCAAGTCGAAAGAAGTGTTAATAAACTTTCGCCATCCAGCAATTTACCGGAGGTTGGTTAAATATTTGAAAACCTGCTTGCTCCATTTTTCATCGCCCTTGATATAACGAAAGTGATTTTCTTCTATCACTGACAGTTGCACAGCCAGCAGTGGTCGTCTGTCTTGAGCTGAAATTACTGCACTTTGCTTGTGGTAACTTTCTTTTCAACACACTTTGCAAAAAGTAGAAACAAATCGCGATAAGACTAAATGTATCTTTATCAGATTGTAAATGTTCCGGTTCTGCTGTTTTTTTGGCAAATGTCAAAAGAGCAGCTTGCAACCCTTGCAGAGTGTTTTTTGCGCAAATAAATTACTGAATTTGGAAAACGCACACAAAGTTAACACGGGAAGAAAGATGACTTTTGCACTCTTCAAAAAAGCGCAGGGCCGACATTCTTAAAACTTGCAGGCAAAGCACATGAGGATTAAGAAAAAAAACAAGTATTCCAAACAAACGCTTCGTTATCTTTTCTATGGTTTACTGATGTTGCCATCCGGGCACTTTCGGCGTTTACGCTGCAACAAACATGACTCGAATTCCCATCACACACAAACTCACTTCGTCTCCATCCCACAACGTGTGTGTCCACTTGTTTTGCAGAAAACAAACTTCTAACAACTGAGTCAAGCAAAGGTGACCAAGTCATTACGTCACCGACGGTCGCAAGCACTTACAAGGACACGTCGACCGACCGGACGGTGCCAGCAATGCTGGGTCAGTTTGAAGAAGAATGTTACTACACATTTGTTCAGTCCTACGTTAACGTACCTCTCCACAACTACTTTCTTGAAAAATCCGTTTTTCTTTTTTGGAAGAGGTATTGGTGGTAACGCTGGAATCACAGCTTACATATTTCAATGCAAATCCGATTAAAAATTTACGTTTGTCTGAGACACACTGAATGTTTAATCTCCTTTCATATAAACAATATCGTTTAGAGACGCTGCAAACTCAACGCAAATTTCAAAGATGAGTTGTACCATAAAGCTTTCAAAACGCTACCTTAACACACATTTAAGTCAGTGTTTGGCTTAAAGTGAAATCAAACATTCATAAAAACGGGCTTGTGGTATCTTCATGCTAGTCAGGCTGCTTTGCAAAAGTCCCATTTTTCAGCAAAAGCTGCTGCAAACGCGCAGAGCTGAACAACAAGCGCATGCAGCAGCACTAAGCCGGAATCGAGTTTGCACGACTCAAGCCTATCTCATATTTTTGCAACACAGTTTGCTTGACATTGAGCAAAGCGGGTCACGATAAACGCACACGACCTGTGGAGGAAAGGTCGGAGGCCAACTGCAGCTGACTTGAGGCGATCGCAATCCACTGGGTTGGGCTGCCAAGAGAAGAAGCCAGTGATTGGGTTTGTTCGCGATTGATAAGCAAGGCTTCATCGGATTGCGAGGGATAAAGTTGATAGACGGTTAAAGGACCAAACAACTGCCAATGCTGATCATTACTACCAAATCTGAGAAATCATTGCCACATCTGTTACATCCAGGCGGTCTACTTGCAAATTCCTAAGAAAAAACGTTAAGTATAGCTCTGAATTTCACCTGGGAGCTTTCGTAAGGTTTTTTTGTTTCAACATTTCACCAGCAACACATCACACATAGGCGTAGCCAGGGGGCCAAGCTCTCCAATTCTAGAGTAATTGCCCGTAGCGCTCCTTGCGAAAGAGCGTTCACCTCAACCGCCCCTGCAAGAAGCACAATTTAGGCTTCGGCTTTCCGCCAATTGCCGTCACCAAAAAATTAAAAAAAAAATTTCTAGCATATCTAGTCATTTTGAGCTTTGTGAGGCGGTGTCCCAAACAAAATACTGTTGCTCGCTTAAGGTCAAAGTATTTACCACCCAAAAATTTTGGGCTGGCTACGCCATTGACATCGCACATTTGGTTAAAATTTTTTCTATGTTCTAAAACTCGCAGGAGTTTCTAAAAAAGTAAAGGAAACACTTTATCACACGGAAGGTTCTGTGTGTGTCATTGAAACAAAACTTACAGATAATAATTAATCCTGAAGTAAACCCTTAAGTTGATGAGTTGAACAATATGAGAACATAAAACGCAGTTAAGCAAGAAATGTCAGCCTAAAACGGTTCCTTTTTTAATTAATAAGGCCTAAAATGAATCCGTTTAAAATGCATTTGAACATGAGGCTGAAGTTATGCATTTGCCAGCAATAATTACGTAAGCGGAATGTTTTTTTCTGTTCTAATTTATGACCCATTTGTTTGTCTGCAAAGTCGAAAGTTACCTACTGTTCAATGACACAAATTGAATGTACAATTTCGCCTGTAGATCTGTTACTTATTGTTCGAACAAGGAAGGTTGTTTACATTCGACTGAGACAGGTGGGTGTAATCATGGTTTCTAGGAACACCTAAAGAGAACAGAGTTTTTCCTTTTAAACAATCCAACTACGGTGCACTACAATGTCTTTTTACAACTCTGTCAACCGCGTTCGAGACAGAGTACGCAACAACTCATTAAAGCTTTGACTAACGCTAGAGATTCTCCCTGCGTTTTCAACTGCACCTCGAATTATTTGTTGAATTTCATGATTTTTTAAATCCGCCATGTGTGAACTACGTACAATGTGCCGCATTGCTGGTAAACAAGTAATGAAGCGAGTGAAGTAGAATCACTCTGAATAAGTTTTACTAATTTTATGTTTATTAAATTCTCAAAAACACAATCCTACTTCGTTTAAGGTTATTACAAATAACCCTAGCATTTCCTTCCTAGATAACCTAAAATACCTGGGTGTTCTTGACAAGAAACTCAGCTGGAAACCTCATGTACAGAAGGTGAAAACTCAACTATCAAGAGCTTGTGGAGTTCTATCCAAACTTAAGCATTATGCAACACCACCTGTACTGAAAGTTGTCTATAACTCATTAATCCATCCCTACCTTAATTACTCAATCCTCAATTGGGGACGTGGTTCAAATGCAACCATACAGCCTCTCATTAAGCTCCAAAATAAATCTATGAAACTAATAAGGCCAACTAACACGGCATCTCTGGAAGAACCTGTCCAGCACTTAAGCATCTTATGCGTTCCCAAACTTTATACTTTAGCAGTAGGCAAATTCATGCACTCTTATTACAATAAACAACCTCCAAACCATTTTGATGACTATTTTGTTCCAATCAGCTCAATTCATTCTCACTCCACAAGACTATCAACCTCTAACAACCTCTTTTTACCTAGAGTTAATTCATACTCAGGAAAATGTTCCCTTACATTTGTTGGCCCAAAAGCGTGGCCTTCAATACCAGACTGTATTAAGTCTTCTGCCACTTCTACCTTCAAATGGAAACTTCAGAAACACCATCTACATTAAAAAGATACATAATTATGAACTTTAGCAACATTTGACTTATCCAGAACAAAATACTGTGAGTCACAGTAATTTGTAATTTTGTTTATTTTTTCTGTACATTTACTTTTTTGTCGCTTGTTCTTCCCTGTGCACACCCCATTTTTTCGGCATGAAAGTTCATTCCATAGTTTTTTTTCTGTTTTGCGTTGTTTTTCTGTTGTATCTTATCAATTAATTTATTTTTATATTTTGTTGAAGCATATTTTTAATCACACCAAATTTCCTCAATTAAATTTGATCCACTCATCTGTGTACATAGGCATGCGCTTTCATCTGTACATTTTCTTCACCATGCCATGTATTTGTTTGTTTTCCTAATTGTGCTTATTTGATCTCCAAATGTTGTTTCTCAACACTTTTCAAAAAGTGATAAACGGGGTTGGTTGACTAGATGACCGCCATGGTCTTTCATCAATCGTGTATGACACAGTGACACTCTTTGTTTACATTGATCAGCTATTATGCCGCTGTATTTTTATTTGCTCTACATACTGTTCCCTGACAGTTGGTTTACTTATTACGCGATGGCTTTTTGTATTGCTTCTGTTAGTTAGCTGAGTCATATGAAACAATAAAGTAATCAACCAATTTGCCAGAGGTAGGTAAATGGAAATGGCCCTTAGCAGTAAACTTTGGTACTCTTTCTCAGTTTTTTGTACGGAACGTTTTCACCATCAAAGCCTAGCACCCCTTAGAGAATTTTTGACGTGTCATTTTGTTACGACCGCACTGCGATTTTGTGTAATGAGCGTTAGTCAATGACTCAGAGAATTCCTTTCTTTCTGGGCTGTGCGACAGAAGCGCCAGCATTATCGGTGCTTTATGTTACTTGTGGAACCCTTGGTAAATCATTCTCTGTTCTCACCCAGATTGTGCCATCGTTATCTTAGTTGGTAAAGCCAAAATCAACTGGCTTGTAAATCTGTTGATCACAACACACATAATACAAGGTGGCGCTCTGCTTTTAACCACCAAGCCTTGCATTTAACTATTTTTTAATTTCACTGACAAAGACATTTTGTGAATTTTGTACTCTTCGTTTTATTTGGTTAGGGGATGAACACTGTCCTAATAACATTGGAAGTTACTGAATCAATTTTCTATCAGTACCAGGAAAAATTTCGGCAGATCAGTCTAACACGTTAATCAAGTCAAACCGAACCGACTTCCATTGTCTCAAGAAATTGCTGCTGAAAAGTTTGACATGCGACCTTACATCTTGTGACACGTGCAGAGTTAATTAAATAAGAATTAACATTTAAATTTGATAAAAAAAACACAGCGCAAAAATTAGTGATTAGGAAGTGAGGCGTCTCAACCAACAACAACCACAAAAGAAACACGTTCATGTAATCCCAGACATTCCCCGATCCTCAGATGTCTGCGGTCTGACATGATGTATCAGCCAGCTTTGCAGTGACAAGCTATAGGTGGGCTTCACCTTCGTGACCTACAAACGTGTATTATGAGCGCATGTGAACTTATGTGGTTTCCAATAAAAGCGCACTCTTTACCACAGCTCGCTCCACGTTGACCAGACAAAAGCGGAAACAACATCGCGAACGAACGAGTTGAAACGGTTCGAGAATCGGAGATATTTATCAGTTGGAACGTCAGTGCCACGGGCATTCATCAATCACACGTACCGTGCTGGGCGCCGAGATGCCAGGCAAGCCCTCTGCACTAATGTCCATCTTGAAGCGTGCGCGTCGATGCGTGACCTGACAGACCACTGCATTGGCACTGGTGGGACGAGTAGGGGGGTGATTTGCGAAGGAGTTTTAATTGTGTTTGGAGGCGATATATCTTCATCAGAAAGAGCAACAAGCCGCCGACAGCCGAGGATAAACGAGTAGTGAAGCCAAAAAGCGTCTGAAAGTTACTTTATCGCTCAGTGGCACAAAGCGATAACGATCCCGACTGCCAGAGCCTCCTGGCTGATTTATGAAAGCCTCATTACCAGTTGCAAACTGCCTAGTCCGTTTACGACGTATAACCACGAAAGGCAAAGCTGGCTTATGCTGTTAATTCAACACATCATGGCTTTTCACCCATAACTTCACACGAGAAGCAAAGGAAATTTTGTAAAGCAGAAAACATTGTATAACATCCACACCAGCCTACGACGCGCTTTTACTAAAAGTTATTGGAAGAAGTAAAGTGTTCGCAAACCGCATATAAAGTCCTCTAAACAAAACGGCAATTACCTGTACATTTGGTTGATGACGGGTTGGCTTCATAGCCTTCGGCGCAAATGCACTTTCCAGATGGCACAGTCCATTCACCTTCTCCATTGCAGTACAAGGACGGGCTGACCCCATCCACCTGTTGCAAGATATGAGTCGTCGTTTAGTACCAGCAGTAGTCTCAGTCAGGTTGTAAGGTAAGCTTGGATGCTGCCGACAACTACTACTGTGAAGACGCCATCGCAACGCCATTTCTCAGGTTACAATGTTATACTCAATGAAATAATGCTTAAGTTAGAATTTTGGCGTTTTTCACTTTCTGCGAAAGTTTCATTACTGCGATCGTAGTTTGATAAAGAACAGTGTTCTTTTGTTTATTAATGTGGTTAAAATACAAATGTCATCGATGTAATCTCACATTAATGCTCTTGACTTCCACGAATAGAAAAGCATTACATCGCGTACAATAGGACCTTATTTATTGAGACCAAAGCAGCAACAGAAGTCCTTTCCCTCGATTGCTTTTAAATCGTAATATTTTTCTGGAAAGGAAAGTTCCTGCGAGCTAAACGTTCCTCAGGAAGATCCACGCAAATGGTCAACGCACTTAGAGGAAATTCCTGTACTGAAGCAGGAGGCTGAATTTGGTTGAAACATCATCAGTTTATTTGGAGTACGTCAGCATTCCAGCTTGTTGAGGTGCAGATGTCCTCATGTTCATAGTTCATCAACAAAATCACCTACGCTACGCGCCTCTACCAAACCACCTTCGTCTTGACACAGTTCTAGACATGTGGATTTTATAATCTTTGACATATTGGCCAAGCCTGAGGAACCAGGTCGATGGAAGTGGAGAAAAGTTGCATACAACAAAACATTTTCCGATTCCTCAGAAATGTGTCAATAAGCGACAAAAACATACAATGCAGACATTGCACAACTATTTGCTGATCGTCGCACATGTCACGACACAAGACTGAAGGTTTTATGTGGCAATGATACAACGCTAGCTCTTCAAACGTTAATTAAGCCTGCGCACAACGTTCTTTGGCATTGAATAACACATCAGAGAGCACCAGTGTACAGAATGTATTTTGTAAAAAACACTCACTGCGATAGAGTTCTTTACACAAGTTCCTCTCGCTTCTTCAAGGGAGGTTAGTTCGGGTCCGGCGATGGCCCGAGTAAATGTGGCCAAGTTGCGGGTGGAGGTCTCACAGTACTTGTAGTAAACTCGAACGTGCATCAGCGCAACACAAGCACCCGTNTCCTGTGTAAAAAATAATATAATCGATTGTGAGGCTTTGGTNTTGGCCAAATTAACGTTATGGCTGCAATGCCACCAATGCAACGGTGCAGCATTACAAGCGCGTCGTTGATACGTACTCTGCGAAGCCTCCGCGCAATTTGCTTTTTACAATATGGAGGACAGGGAAGGTACTGACATGGAAATAATGAAGCACCTGTATAGCGAGATATATTCCGTTCTTTGTCAACGGACCGATGTCTCTTGTTTCGAAATTAGTATCCGCGGATCCAGGTCGGAAGCGACGATCGGCGGCGATCGTGTCGACCTGCGTCAACACAGAAGATGTCAGATTTGACTCGGCAGCTTTGCCGAAGATGTCGACGGACGATTTGAGAAGCTGCACGACAGGAATGATCGAGACGAGGTCTTTGTTGGGAGGCTCGTTACGCAATCGGTTGTTAAAGACAAGGCCGGCGAGTGATACCTTGTGAGGTGCGATTTTCCGCAGTTGAAGTCGCCGCGCAAGCGCGCATTGACAGATGAGAAATTATAATCCGATTTGGCGGCCGACACGCCAGAGCGAAGATGCCGTCGTGTAATCGCACGAATGTAACGCACCAACTGAAAGCTTTATGTGCCGTCTTTATTAAGTGGACGCTCTTGCGAAAGGCAGATAAGCCTAAAAGAGTCTGGATCGATAGAAAAATGCCAGATGTTCTTTCAGACTGAACGCTGTACAGTCATGTCATGGCTTTACCAATTAAACTTTTTTTCAAACAATTTAAAACCTGTGCATAAGCTATGATATCATTTTGTTTTGTTCTTTTCTCCTTATATCCATTTATTTCCGAGAATTTGGATTTTGTGTATCAAGCCTCATCAGTTGTTGAAACCCCTTCATTCAGGTCCCTTAAAGACTTTTTGTTAAAAGTTGAGGGGGATTTTTACTAAGGCACCAGTTGCAAAAAAGCAGTACAGATGAATCACGGCATGAAAACAAATCAGACTTGGTGAAGCATGTTGTGCTTTTCCAATGCGAACCGCAGCGCACAGAGCAGGATAAACTTGTTGTCTTTTAATTTGAACGCAATTGTGATAAGGATTATTATGCGGTAACAAAAGTACATGACCTCACCCCAAGGCTCGTCCCTTCAAGAAATGAGCAAAAAAGAGGCAAACTTTCCAAAAAGAATTTTCATCTTTACTTACGCCAGGACTATTTTCGAATATAAATGTTTGTTAACCAAGAAATTTTATCGCGTGAATCACAAACGGATAGATGTGATCTACTATTCTCGGAAACCATACTTCCACGCACAAGCCAACTGCTTATTCATCTTCACATTCAGTTCCATTATACTGGCGCGCTGTGGAGTGACTATCTTGCGTCGCGGCTACTTTCGTTTAAGGTGCTGCATTGGTTGCAAGCGAATGGCAGCATCTTTCCATTGCCATTTAACGCCCAGCCACGGTTGGACAGGCGGCAAGCACCAGTTTCCAAGTTTTCGGGGTCAACCAACCATAAATTGAAACCCCATTTACCAGCTCTTAGTGGCGCGTAATAAACCAACCAACTGTGCCACCTATCCGGTGTTTATTTAAATGTGTACAAAAAGCACCAATGCTGTGTGATGACTGCACCTTGTTGACGCTTTGGCAATTCTAAAAGCATTTTATTTAAACGCGATACGAAAGAGAGGGCAGGGCATCACACGCGAATAGATTACTTAACGAAATACCCAGCAATGTGAAACCTACTTCCATGAGCGTCCGGGGGAGGGGCCAAGACCCCTGGATTTTCAAATTTGACATTTGCCTATGACATTTTTATCAAAAAAAGGTTGTTTTCTTAGTTTCGAGTGGTTAAAATGAAATTTTGCCACTTTTGGCTCCCCCCTGCACAAATATTTTTGGCTATACCCGTCGAAAATCCACTATTAGCTCCTCTCTGGAAAAAATCCTTCCGACGCCCATACCTACCACAAGTTTTCTAATCAATCTTACATCGCCCATAGTACGTTTGTTCACTCTCACCTTAATATAAGCGTCCTCCCTCCACGGAGGAAAAGTTGTAGTTGCCTCGTCTCTGTCAGTCTCGTAATAATACAGGTTGAAGGTTTCCTTGCAGGTTGCCACATTTGGTACATCTTCGCACGACCTATTGTATAAACAGAGCAGATGTTCATCCAAAGATAAAAATATTTTTCGGCTATTGCAAGCGCGTGACTGGTAGCAGGCAGGGACGGATCCAGGGGGGGAGGGTGATTGGGGCGATTTACCCCCTAAGCCTACGGAAGTAACTTTGTTCACCATGACTTTGTGCAATTCGGAAAACAGCACTCACGATATAAGGCCATTTGGCCGTCCATTGTTTTGTCACAGCAGTGTTGTGAAGTATACTTCATCTCTCTTATGCAGTAGTGAACCCGTGATGAGACTTGAATGCCAAATATCACTGAAATCGCCCCCCCTAAACTTACTGGCTGGATCAGCCCCTGGTAGCAGGTAAAATTAATGTTTGAGTCTGTAGATCCTGGCTTGCAAATTGCAAGTCGGTAAATCGGATCTCAGCTAAACCGACTTATGCTCAATATC
>JGI24159J19872_10005091_pt1 | contig 16929 bp, 10 predicted proteins | sample Ectturendosymbi4_FD_19872 | JGI IMG/M metagenome (IMG submission 19872) | reverse complement strand
GTTCAGCTGTGCTTTGCCGATCGCTAAATAACTCAGTTTGGTTTCGATTTGACTGAAACGTACAGCACTATTTCGTTTCATTACGTAAAACCTTCATAGATGTTTTCGTTGCACTAACTGAACTCAGAAAAAAAAATTACTACACACATTTTACCACAAAAAAACACGCTAAATTCTTCGCATGAAAAGCCACACAAAATTTTCTTTGCACAAAAAAAACAACGCAAAATTTTACTTGCACGTGGCCTGAGCATTCGACAAGTGTCAGCTCTTGGATGTTGAAATGTAACGCTTCCGCTGTTGTTGTTGTTGCAGAAAAGATGTGAATATCACAGAACATATTGTGATTACCTCCTAGCGGCCGCATGTCAAGATTGTAGTGCATGAAACGAGAGGAAAAAAACTCCCACATTTTTATCAGCTGGTCGTAAATATGATTTGAGATTTGTGAAAAAGTTATGCACGCACGTTCAGGTGCTTGGCGTTGTTGCGATGGTAATTACGAGGGGCAAGGGTGCAATGTGAGCTATTGTTGGCAGCAACTTTTATTGTCCTCTGTTGAACTCTAAATCTTCGTTTATATGTATTGTTGGGAAGCAGCATAAAGATCACAAGTCGCGATCACTGAATTACTGCTTTTTCGCAAATCAACGGGTTTTAATCTTCGCGATGCCCTTCCTGCCTAGAAAGGCTTTGCGCTAACGGGCCGTTTGAAGACTGCCAAGTGCCAATGTTTGCGAAGCAGCGCGCATTGCCAAGTGCGAAAGTTTGTGAAGCAGCCGAACAGGCGGCTCCAACAGTTACTTGCTGTTGAAAATAAAACAATTTTGCAGCAGCTAAAACCTTCAACTCTCTACATGATGTTCCAACTCACACTAATTTTTTGTCCATATCACACTGGCATGCGTTCAGAAATGCTTAACACTAGCGGGTCATTTGAAATCTGCCAAGAACGAATGTTTGTGAAGCAGCGTCGAAAAAACGGCTGAAGCATTTACTTGCTGCCGAAAAAAATATTTATCCTCAAGCAAAAATAGGTCAAATTTCTACAAGATATGTTCTAACTCCGTAAAAAAGTTGTGGAGTAATTATTTATGCACTCTCCATTGGCATGCGTTCAGAAATGCTTTACACTAACGGGTCATTTGAAATCTGCCAAGAGCAAATGTTTGTGAAGCAGTTTCGAAAACACGGCTGAAGCAGTTACTTGCTGCCGAAAAAAATATTTATGCTCAAGCAAAAATCATCAAATCTCCACATGATAGGTTTTAAGTCAGTAAGGAAATTTCTGAGTGACTGTTTATCCACATTGCATTAGAAACCGCTCCCAGTGAAATGCAATGTGACGAGATAATCAGCGACATGGTTACAGCAAGCCGATCTTATTTCCGCACTCTGCGAAACGCGTGCGTGACTGCAGGCGAAACCAACATGACTGCAGGCAAAATATAACATAGTTGCTTTGAAATGCTCTCTTGACCACACCGTACGTCAGTGGACATTATAAATACGTGTTTCTGGTTGCTAGAGACTTGTATGAAATGTTCGTACTTTATAGAGGAAAACATACCATCCGGCGCTCAAGGTTTGGCATTTGAAGTAAAGTACGAGTATATCGTACGCCGGCCACGAATATACCGTGGGCCGGCTGTCTGCGGTTGGGCAAGTTTCCAGACAACCGGAGCTTGATAGCTGGACCTAGGCTCTTCTTCGGAGGGTCATTCCAGGGGGGTGGGTGTCGGTGATAAAAATGCGGAATCTTGTAGGGTTGTCCGCCCAGTCCACATTCCATTGGTGATCCGCCCACTGCGCCGCACGTATGTTGTTGTTGTTAGACAAACTGATGAGATGTTGTGCGGTGGGTACAAATGGGTATCTCGATTTGAGGTGCCGTGCATTTACTCTGGATGGACAGATGAGTGTTGAGTGGAGTAGGTATCTAGGCTCCATGGCCCGGCGTGCTGGAGGGAGTATGACTCCTTTTCAACGAAGATCAGTATGTTGGATGCCTGCGAGGTTGGGAAGGTCATCCGCTGGTGTAGAACGCAGGCATCTAGTCACAATTCGCAAGGCGTCGTTGATGGCGGGGTCAATGAGGCGGGTATGAGCACTGCGGTACCGACAGGAGCGCAGTGCTCTGCTGTTGAATGCACCAGGGCTAACGTGGTGGCTGTTCGCAACGTTGTTTTTCCAGCACCCCAGCTGGAGCCAGCAAGTCGCCTCAAGAGTGCGACGCGTGACGTCAGGTTCTTGCGAAGGAACTCAAGGCGTCGTCGACCCGTGAGTGACATGTCCAGCGTTACTCCAAGGTGTTTGGTCTCGGGGTAGAAGGTCAGGATTTCATTGTTGTAGTTGACTTTCAGCTCACGTTTAGCTTCCTTGTTGTTAAGGTGGAAGGCTGCCCTTCCCGTTTTTGTAGTGCTGAGCTTTACCTTCCAGGTCTGGAGATATTCACATACGGTTCTCATGTCCTTGGTCAGCACCCCTTCCACTGCCTGCCAGTCTCCATCAGCATACATGATTGCTAGATCATCAGCATATGCATACTTTCTGGAGACAGTGCTTGCCATGTCATACAGGCAGGTATTGATTAGCCATTCGATTGTCTCATCGTCCAGAACCGTCACGCCGTGCAGTCCATTGGGAGGTTGATGGATTTGACATTGGAGGACATGGGAAGATCAATGGATTGGACATTGGAGGACTATGAAGAGAAGGGATTCCAGCACGGATCCCTGAGTGACGCTATTTTTAAGGCGTGGTAACCCGTTGCGTTTATCATTTCCGTGTGTGAGGGTGAAGCTGCAATGACCAGCAATCTCCATGATCATGCGGATCGTTTGTCTACCATGTAGCAATCGCAGCAGCTTGCAGGTGAGGCCACGGTGCCGTACAGTGTCGTAGGCTAACAGCAAGGATGGTTTGCAAGGCAACGAAAAGCAAAATAAGTCATTAATTCATTTTACGACAAAAAATCATTCCACAGAACTTGAACATTTAGTAGAACGTACAGCGTAAAAGTTGCTGTTTTTACGTAACCTGTCGCTAATTTCGTCTTGATTTTCACTACAAGCTTGCCCTTACTATTTTATTTATATTCAATTTTTGCACAATTTGATGAAACAATTGTGAAAATCTACATTTAGTTGTTTCATAAAAGTGCAGGTATTGTTCTTTTTGACAAAATGACTTGCTAGGTAATTCAAAAAGAGCGTCTAGCCCTTGAATAACAACAGCACCCAATGTTCTGCATGTAGGCGAGCGAAATTGTGTGTATATTATGAAGAGTTAAAGCTTGGAAGTGCAATTGCTTATTTGAACGCTTTTATAATCCGTGCTGAAAAACAAAGTTTGCAGCAGTCAAGTCACGTTTTTCATTTCTTTAAAAAAATGCAAGGCAGTATAATGAGTAAAAGAAACAAACTATGTGTTGAGTAAAAGCACCTACTTTATAATACTGCGCGGTGTAACTTGCTTGAGAAAGGCCGAACTATTCAAGTTTAGATTTTATCACAAAGCATTGTTAGGTTTCGTGACGAAAAAGAGACCTTTTGCTATTTAAAGGTACGTATTTCTGACCTCATAACTACATTAGATCACGAGCATGTAAGTATGCCTAGAAACTCCTAACGGAGAGATTGATAGCTCTATGGTGGAGTGTCCACCTCTCAAGTGAAACGTTGGCAGTTTGATTAACGGCCGCTGAGTGAGTTACCGTAGGGCACCTTGAGCAAGAGTGGAATTGTTCATTGTCCACTGATAAGGCGGTATAGGGAAGATCATGGCTTTGCAAGCCCAATGAAAAAAGAAAGTGTTACTTTGAACGCATTCGCACTGGCAGTAGTTAAAATTTTTTTGGAAAGATCTTGGATGCAACATTCGCCTGAACCTTCATCACCTTCGTAAAAAATTAGATTACTTTTTGTTAGGAGCGCACAGCAGTAAATTGATTGACGTGACATGATTACTCACTCAAGGCAACACCGGCAAAACACCCTTCAGATTTAACACTGGTGATGAAAACGTATTCCTCTACACTTTGCAACTTCGGGTCAATAAAGCTTCGAGAGTTTCTTGTGTCCCTTAGCGCAGTTAGAACTGTTAGTTCAAGTGATACCAAATGACTATTCTCTGACGTTACACAACCTGATGTCATGATAACACTATAATTTGCTCTTCTATCTAATAACAATCGGTAGCAATAATAGTCGTGAGTAACAATCGTCGTGTCAATAACAATCGTTTACGCCTCAAAGCGTAACGCAAAATTTTTCTATTCACAACAGCGTGTAATTCTGAGACGAATCTTCAAGACCAATCAACCATGCTGTAGAAGTCAGATCGCTTTGTACTTAATTAATGTATTACGCCCCGTGATATATTGTTTGTAGTTATGTCCAATCAGTGTTGACGTTGTTATCAGCAGTGAAGGTAGTGTTTTCGTTCAATGATGAATTGCACTTGTGTAATATACTTCGAAAAAGTTTTGCAAAAATCAATTTCCATACATTGCGTGACGTACATTTTGCATTTCGGTGTCTTGATTGCCTTCACATCATGCTCGTCATTGTCATGTGTTGCTATTACAAACACACGCTTAGTTTATCTTTTCATGCATAACATCTTTTGCTTTGTTTCCGGTAGAAGCATAGTGTACAAAAGTCAGGCATACATAGAGGTGCCATGCATCTCAAGCACTTGAGCAGAAAGAAGAAACTGATGAAATTTCTTGACAGCACACAGATACAAGCCGTCTGAATATAACGTTTGAGATGCCGAATTGTATGCTCAACAGTGTAAAGTGGCCGCCCAGAACGATTTGTACTCTAATTACCAACATTTGTTCTTGGAACAGCTGTGAAATTCGAACAATTTTTTGTTAGGGTCCAGCAAAACAATTTTGTAAATCACCGCAATTTCTGATGAGATTCCCTCACCATCGGTTCGTGATTCATCTTTTGCTTCTCGATTATTTGTTTTCAGAATACTTTCAAGGTGATATTGGCACACGCAATTGCTTCACCAACCTTGATGAAAGATTGTAGAGCACAGGGTTGAGACATTCGCTGACTCGCAGGCTGATGTGTGAACCCATCACCACCCACCAATAAACAACTCGATCAGGAAAAGCTCTTCTATTTACGGATTTCATTATTTGAAACACTAAAACAACATAAATTTGATGTAATTTGCATCAATTATTTTGACATGTTTTCAACATTTAAAGTTGTCCTGTACGAAAAAATAATTTCAAAGTTTCATTTCTATTGTAAATATTAAGAATAACAAAGATTTTTTGCGATATTCAGAAAAGATTACATTTTGTCATAGTTCTCCTTTCACCAAAAATGTACATGGTTCATGGCGAAGTATTTCATAACAAACAAATACATTACACTTGAAAATCACAAAAAAAATGTCTTGCGGTAAAGTAATGTTTTAAACAATTTCTTTTTCAACGCGTCGTTGATTTTAACTCTTCGAATGATCAAATGCAATTGTTCTAAGTAAGTTACGACTTAATTCATGGATTCACTTAAAGTGGCAAAAATAATTTATTGACATATTTGTATTGGAAGGAACTTGAAATACTGCGCAACTAGGTCTAAATATCGTATTTAAAATNGCCGCACTTTAATTTAACTTCAGCAAGTTTAGATTTGTTTTGGAATATTTTTNACATCAATCTCCAAGAATTGTTTGAAATCAATTGTAAATGTTTGTAAAATAACAAAGCAACCAGGTTTAAAAAGTGTTCAAAGGCAATCTTTAAAAGTTATCTCTTTATAAATTGTATATTATGCAGAATATATAACTTTTTCTTTAGAAAGAGTTCATCTATAATGCATGCAGCATAGCACGAATCTCACGATGATGCCATCTGAGTTGACCAAGAATCAGTTAGCTTGGTCTATCTTCGCCAGGAGACGAATCGAATTGCACGTTATTTGTCGAGTAGCAATATATTTGATGCCTTACGCATTGAGAAAATCCGCTATAAGCTACCAGGCTTGCGGTTGTCTGCTTAAATGTAAACGAATAAAGCAACATAATGAAAACATAAAAATTGGTTTCACTGATAATTCATAAACTTTTAAATAAGAAGGTCTATTTCAGAAGTTGTAGTGTGTTATATAGTTTCAAATTTTATACCTGTGTTGGGGAAGTATCCAATCACAAATCCCAGCGTTACCAACAAGAGCTGAAAAACCGCTCGATTTTCTTGACGTTGACGGGCATTTTCTGTTACTTTTTTCTTGGAATCTTTGAAATGCAGTGAATATTTAAAAATTCCATCTAACATTTTGAAACGATTTTTATAGCACTATTTTCTTGGAATGTTTTAAATGCAGTGATGATTTAAAAGCTCCATCTCAAATTGTAAAAGGATTTTTTACTGCACGATTTTTGTGGAATTTTTGAAATTCACTGAATAAATAATGTAAATAGTTAAAAACTCATTTTGTCTTGAAATCTTCAGATGAGAGCGAATAAAAAAAATGTTCAATTGAAATAAAATACGCAGTGTCAAACTTATTTCAAAAACATTGGAACTAATTCAGAAAACAAATACAAAAAAGCAAATGAAAATCATTGAAATGATGTTGCGAGCACGAAGTAAGGTAACGTTCACAAAAGAGGTCAGGTTCCGTGGGAGAGTTGGTGACTATTATAACGCTTTTTGAAGAATGGGAATGGGTACGTGAAATATTGACGACAGAAAGGTTTTTCTCAGGCAAAGGAAATATTTACACCTATTCATAAAAGAGCTCGAATGGCTGCTCAGCAATTAGGGATATCTCTAGGTTTCTTGCCCCTCCCACACATGCAACCAAGTGGTACCCTTCGCCGTTTTCCATGTAAACACGGCTTAGCACGGCAGAGCACACCTTCTTGACCGTTCCATCTCAGCTCGACATTCTTGCAGAACCACGCACTACAAGCTTTGCACACCTGCTTCAGGAGTCAGTGATGCCCCAATGTCGTGCGAGACCATGCCGACCTTTGCTGTAGTGGAAATTAGCCTAATTCATTCACAAAGCAGAGAAGAGATGCCAAACAGAAGTATCAGGCATTATTGTTGTGGCACTGACTTATAGGTTCTTTATTCACACGAACGTGACAAAGAGAGTTTGTTTCGTATTGTGTAGCAGACAGAAATGTTAGTACGTAAGACATCATTTGCAGAGCAGATTCTTTATTTGGCAATTTTTAATAATATGGAAAACAAAACTAATAGTTCCATCCATGCTACAAGTTATATGTTATGGCGTATCCTTCTAAACCTAAGTAAGTCTACCAAATTGAGCTGCGAAGGTATAGACTGAAAGAAAAAAGCTGACGATGTGCAAATACAAGTTCAATGTCTCAAGAGCCAAAATAAAGACAGCGCTATGAAAAATAAGGAAGATGCACAACGTATTTTGTCGGTGATATGAACGTTTAAATACAGTATGCATGGATGATTTACTCAACATTCTTCCGCCTACTTAAAATAGAAAGTGCGATGATAATTGAATTTATAAACCAGTGTTTTGAGAATTCCAATGCAAATTTGATATTAACAAACAAAAACTTTTTCCGTAAACATCCGACCTTTCAAAAGAAAGCTGCTGTTTCCTAACACAGACATTGGAATCATCTTTCATGTGGTGGTCATTTGGATTTTTGACATTTAACAAAAATNTAACTTCCACTTCAAAACAGGTAAGTTTTTTCGTGAATAAGCTGGAAACAAACCTTGCAGACTGCAGCTAAGCAGGAAGTTTAACNGGACAAATAAGTTCTAAACGTCTATCTTTTACTTTTAGTAAAACCAACTGATCTTACTTGTCAATCTTTTAGTCCGTCTATTTATAATGAAAATTGCTGTGGAGAGCGATGATATCCCAATCAACAACGATGGCACGTAATAAAATATTGTATACCCAACAACACTGTATTTCTTGTATGGCGAAGCCCTAAGAAAAAAAACATGCACAATCCCCTGTGCAAGGATATTCATCGTTTCTTGAAGAAAACCTAATTTCTTGAACACCGCTATACGCTCATGGTTTGCATATGTTTACATCGTATCCATCAACCAGAAACTGAAAACAAACGTCTGTTTACAGGAAGCATTTTGTTGCTTGTTTTTGTCGCGAAAGGGAAACACTTTAGGATTTCATTGTTTGGAAACATAGTCTGTCAGCAACGTTACAAAATAAAACAATTTAGAAACAAACTACTGTCACAGAATGAAATGTCTTAACTGGGAGATAAAAATAGTGAAATAAAAAATGAAACATAAATTAATATATGATTTTTGATACAATATACAGTATATATACGGGGAATATACATATAGCTTTCCCTTCTATTGTCAACCTTAAACGAACCCCTAAGATAGGCAAATGTTTCCTTAGGGGTACATGTACCCCAGGTTGAGAACCCCTGCTTAAGAGAAATCGGTAGGCTTTTCACAATTGTCAAAAGCTATTTGATCCAATGAGACATAAGTGATTTACAGTGATATCTACAATACTGGTTTTATTCCAATGCTCCATCTCAATCAGTATCCAACATCAAACTTTTACTTTTTATTATATCACTGTCACACCTGTGTATCTGTTATCTGCCTTGAAACCTGATAAAGACATAAAACAGTATAAAGGCCTATTAAGGAACATTCCATGAGGTCACGGTTGATTTATATCAAATTGAACATAACTATCATGACATCTGCAGCACAGATTTGTGCCCTGTGAATGCCAGCATAAATACTGAATAAAATCTAAAACTAAGGAAAGGTAGAAATTTATTAAACATTAATTGCGTATTTTCGAAACTATTTACAGCTCCTTGCTGCTTTCAATGTTCTAAGCTGTGAAGCAACTAAAAAATCTCACCAGTTGCCATCAATGGTGCATGTTCCCAGTGCGTGGCGTGAGTTTGAAGATGGCGTTATAACATTAAACCATATAGCAAATGGAACTAATCCGCATCCGACTGCAATGAACCATGATGCACCGACACAAATCTGAGAACAAAAACATCTTGGCCTCACAAAACATCATGTAAGCTGCGTCAAAAGCACTCTAACTGATTTGCTGAAAGTGGCCGCGATACACGCATAATAAACAAAAGCTCAGATGACATCGCTAAAAAGCTATTCGTCAACATCGCAACGCAACTCAGTTTGCGCTTTTAACAAATTGTTGAGTTCAATGAACAAAATTTGCCGTTTTCCTTCAAAATGTGTTTGTCTTTGTGTGCCCGCACGGTCTATTCTAATTGAGCAATGGCGTCTTATATAGAAATTCGGAGTACTCAAGTTTTACCTTAGCATGAATCATTTTTATGTCACGGTGTCGATGAGGGAAAGCTATCGAGAAAAGCCGAAGAAATGAAAAGCACAGGATATGCAGAGCGGTTGCAATTGATGTTGCAATGTCTCCTCCCCACAAAACCTGGGATTACAAATGTCATGAAAAATTTATCTTACGCAAATAACTCGGAATCATCAGCCAGCTTATGAAATTAGAATCAAATTGTGAGTTATGGAGTGTTTTGTCTAAGTTTCACATCTTTGAAAAACACATCAGACTTCTCTATCCATTCGTTTGTTCTTTCGGTAATTTGATCTATTACATTTTCCTAAGAAAAAAGGTAATTCCGAAAAAAAAGACTTTTTGGGGTTAATGTTGATTTTCACTTACGTTGTGCAAGGAGAGATGGAAAGATCTCGCGTTGGTCATTTGTAAAATCATCTTCAAGAAACAATAAAACATTGTGTATGATGCGATCATGTTTGTCAATGACAAATTTGTTTAATTAGTAGTTGCAAAATATTTGTCGGTTAAGGTGCCAATGGCTTTCATCATTCGCTAAATCAGTGCGTCCCAACCTTTTTCATCTTGCAAATCACTTTTAGTGACATGGTTGTGGGGCACATTATAAAATCATGCGAAAGAACTAAATCGAATAGACTGCCACATGAGAAAAAAAAAATTAAATTTGAAAAACACATGCCATTTACTTTCAATAGGAAACATGAGCTTGATAATTAGATATGATAAGTTCAAGCTAATTAGATATGATAAGTTGATTCTATTTGAGTAAGAGCTGATGATGCCTACTTTGTAGGCGAAATATATACTCTGCAAGATCTTATTTTCTGATTGTGTGCTGAGAAAGGATTTCTTTCCATAGACAGTGATAATTTCAAGTTGAGACTTGATCAGTCAATCTAAATAATGGAAAAGCACCAAATTTTTAAGAAAACCATCTGGTCAATACCAAATTGCCAAAGTGTCAAGAGACGGTTTTGTTAAATACCGGAAAATTGAAACATTTGAAAAATATTTGCGGCCACTGGTTGGGAAGCGCTGTTTTAACAACAAAGGGTTTATACTGTTTTCGTCAGATTATGTATGGTCAACATATTGACAATTGCCTGTTTTGAAGTGTCGTTTGATCCCAACAGAAGCTAAACTGAAAGCAAAAGATGTTTAAGACTTGCTTTTGATTGATGTAGATTTAAAAAGAAAATATTTACTTTGCACGGCGCTATTGGCTCATTGCTGATGGCGTATGCAATCAATGTCTAAGCATCGTTTAGTTAGCAAGACTCTTCGCAGAGCGTCAATGTTGAACTCTGACTAACAAAGCTTCATGGTTTCCTTCTGCATTGCTTTGAGGTTTCCTGAGTATATTAAGAAGGCGTGAAGATGTTATCTTTGTTGCTTTGCTTGCTTCATGTCGTAGGACATATGAATGATTTCGCTCAATGTTGTCGAGTTGTGTATGATTTTAAGTTAACGCAGTCGTGCTGTATAACNGAAGGGTTCAGGATGGTTTTGCTTTCGGCTTGTTTATTGCCCGAACGCAGTCAGTACCTTCCATAAGCCTNCTGCGTGGCTATGTCACTTTATTCTTGCAAACTCGTTATTTCACCTAGGCGTCCTATAACCTACTCGACTGCTAATTTTGTTCTTGCGTCACTGGACACATGGTATGTTGCTTAGTTCTTCCCAGTGTGATCTTTTCCTTTGATATTTAAAGTGGACAACTGAGGTTGCAATTCTTCAATTAGATTCTCTTGGTAGCTTTGCGGTTTTATTTAATTCTATTTTATATATCACGCACCTCGAACAGCTGATGATCTATCCCTCAGAGGTGAAATATATACTCTGCAAGATCTTTGTAGATAATTCTCACAATTTCTCCAGAAATTACAACCATTTCATGATTTTGCAGCTTGGGTTGCATTTGAGGCGATTGGTGAATCTTTGTTCCTTTGGGAATTAGCTAAAAGTGTCAGTTGACTGCAAATAGCATAAAATTACAACTGCCTGCAAACAACAAAGAATCTTACTTTGCACAAGAATGGTGACGCTTCCCATTTGTTGATACCCCAGGTTCTTCTGTACAACACCAATGGACTAATCATTGCCGAAATGAAGTCTGAAGCACTTAAGCTTCCTATGATGAAGTTGAAAGGGGACCTGCAATATTTTTTCAAGCAATTAATGTTACCAGTTCTTCAACAACCACGCTTATACTTTCGTAATTTGACAAAGTTGTAGCATGCGAGATTTATTCAATTGGCTTCAGGGTAGATTAATCATTACGAACGACCTAAAATTACTGCAAAGATTTTCTGATTCATAAAACTAGAGAAAAAGTATAAGCTTTCTAACATCCTATTTCATAGTTTTGAAATTTGAGGACACATAATAATTAAACTTTTGGAAGTATCACTATTTCAGTTCAATTTCATTTGTATTCGCTTTCTTTACTCCTTTCGGAGTAAGTCGCAGTGTTTAAAAAACGCAAATGTAGGTGAATATTTCTCCTAATTACTGGTAATATTATCAAAGTATATCTTTTAACAAGTTCCCCGCATTGATACACAGCATAATTTTAAAATTTATTATTATTATTTGCAGAATCAAGCTTGCAATATCAGTTTTCAGGTTTTACAGTTTTTTTTGTACGCTGATCAAATTCCTGTTCAATGTTTAAGCAAGAGACGTTTTAATAGTAAGGTTTGAGTTTATTCAATCACAAACCTGAGTTTCGGTGACTTTGCCACGACGTAGATAGTGATGGAATTTGCCAACATGCCAAACACACTCATTGCAATCAGAAACACGGAGCATAAAACTAAAGTCGTTGTATCGTAGGGAAGGGTACGAAATCTGAAAAACGCATGTGGATGTTACGATGAGCTCAATGGAAAAATGCAGCGAGTAATTTACTAAAGACAATTCATGAAACATCAAGCAAAAATATTTGCAATTTGCAACCAGTAAAAACACATTCAATTTTTGCAAGTGATTCACGATGTCGAACGCTCACCTTGACTGGTTGGAAGCATTATAGATATTTTTAAGAGGGTTGAGTGTTGAATTTGAAAGTATACTTTGGTTGGTCATCGTCGCCATTCCTGCATGCGGTCGTTTGCTCTCCCTACTAAGTCTGTTCAAATGAATCAGTGCAAATGATTAACACAAACCGGATCAATTATCGGCGTTCATCTCAGAAAACAAAGTTTTAATGCAGAAAGTAGATGCAGCATGGTTTTCACTTTCGACATGCACTTTCACCAAAAAGGTCGAAACAGTTTCATTAGTGTCATTTCTTTGAAATAAAGTTTATGCTTAGTCTTTATTTCTTGAGAGTTTCTATTTTTCCCTTTCCAATGTAGTAAATAAACTTAGCAGTACTTTGCATTTTATATATTCTTATGGCATTTTTCATGAAATGTGGTAACGATAAAGCAAATATCTAAAGGTTAGAGATACCGTTGCCACCTTTTTTATGAACCAGTATAAAATGAACGGAAATGTATAGCTAAGTTTTATGCAAAATTTATAACGTGTCTTTCGTTCAAATAATACTGATGAACTTGCAAATGCGCTTCAGTCTTCTTCAACTCGCAGTGTTTCGAAGATGTTTGACACTAGAGGAAGATTCACCCTAGGTGAAATCTGATTCAACTTCTTCATTGTTGTTATTTACAGAGAGTTCTGATTGAATTCCAATCGGACAAAGGTTAATAAAAGAATGAGCTTTTGCATGTTTGATTTCTGTAACAATACAAAGTTCTGAAACAGCGAAAAGGATAACCTGACTCAAGTACACCCAGCTAAAAATATGCCCAACGGAGCACTCTAATTGCAAATTCTGCGTATATGCGTGGTTCGAGGCGTCCCCTTTCCTTTTCATTTTAAGGAAATATCTGCATCAATATCACATATTTTGTTTTTCTATTGCTTGCAGGCAAATTTCTACTTTCAGTTTTGCAGTTTTGTTTGAAGAGTCACTTGATACTAAAAAAACTACCGGATGTCTTCGCAATATTTTTATGGGCTTTTAGTTAATCAAGCAAACATGGGTTTATAAATCAAGAAAAATCTTGTCTGCCTTTACTTGCTGCTTTCTCGTGTGCACCACTCTTCTCTATGGCCGGCCTTTGAAAATGATTAAAATAAATTTGAGTTTTTGCATGATTAATGAAAGGCATAAATAAATCCCTAATATCAATAATGCATGTTAAAAACCCGTGGGAAACCGTCTTTGAGCCAATAAGAAATCTCAATTACCTTCGCAATATCACGTTTTCATGGCCGTGTTTGCATTACAATCTTTTATGAAACGCTAAGCTTGGGAACCTACACGGAATGTGTGCAAGTTCACGTTGATTTGAAAATAAGCAGTGCCGGATTAACAATAGTAGCAAAAGTATCAATTGCTACGGGCCCCGAGCTTTTGGGAGCCCCGCTGTTCTTTGTGTTAAATTGTTTCTTTATTAGATGCAAAGGTTGATATTGGAATTTAGATGCCCGAGGCAAAGGAGATCCTGTATTTTACACATGCTATACAGAAATTTTATTATTTTCTGGTATGAACTCTGATCATCTACCAAACCGCTTGCTTCGATTATGTTGTGAACCCCTAACTATACTGTTTAATCTACTCTTTAACATTATTATCTCCACTGCACACTACCCTTCCACTTGAAAATTAATCACTATTGTTCCCATCCACAAAAAGGTTCGTATGCTGACGTCGCAAATTACAAGCCTATTGCTATCCTCTTTTCCTTGTCTAAAATATTCGAGCGAATTATTCGCCGTCACATTTATTCATACCACGAGAGTAACAAATTGTTGTCCGAATGTAATTCAGGTTTCCTTAAAAAACGTTCCACAGTCACATCACTCTTAGAAACCACACATAAACTTTATACTGCCTTTGATAGGGGTTTGTCTTCAAGGATCGTCTTCATGGATATTTGCAAAGCCTTGATCGAGTAATTCATTCTGGATGAATCTATAAATTGGAACAGTTAGGAATAGACGAATCCTCACTTAATCTCTTGACATCTTACCTGAGTGGTAGGAGCCAAATAGTGAGAATCAATTATAGTTTTTTAAATGCCGGCTATGCAAATTGCGGGGTACCACAGGACTCTGTCCTTATTGTTTCTAATATATGTCAACAATATTGCTGAATCCATTGAATCCTCAATCTCATTGTTTGCAGATGACACAGCCTTGTTATTCTCTTCTCGTTGTCCACTTCTTCTCCATCAGGTTTTAACTCGTTGTGATGTGCACACCTTATCCAATTGGTCAAAGTTATGGAATGTAAATTTTAATCCAGCAAAAAACAAAGTTTTACCCATTTCAAAACCTCATATCTCACACCATGTTCTTACATTAGACAATGTTGACCTCAGTGAAACTGATTCATACAAATATTTAGGTCTTATAATTCATCGAATCTCATCGCGGCATCATCATATTTTGTCGATTAAACAAAAGGCCACACTCTGGCTTTACTGCATCAAACAGCTTTACACCTTGTTCCACGCAAGGTCCTTTATACACTTTATGTTTCTTGTGTTCTCCCAATCTTAGACGCTGGAAATACGATTTTTGCCAGCTGCTCAACTTCGGATAGCTCGCTCCTTGAGAACATACATACAAAGGCCGCCATAATAATACTAGGTCGTTTTCGTACATCACGTAACGCCACTATCCATTCAGATCTCAACCTCATTCCGTTACATAACAGGAGAGAACTCCGTATGCTCTTGTTCTTTTATGAAATAAAAACTGGTCTTACCTCTTCTGCCCTCCACTCGTTTTTACCGCTGACCCTATGCGAAATCGTCATGCCAATCATTTTCAGCTTCCCCTCTCCAAACGTTCACTAGTACATCATTCATTTTTTACCAAGTTCCTGTCCTCTGGAACTCCCTACCACAATACATCAAATTATCTTCTAGTTTTGCAGCATTTAAAAACTGCCTCACCCTCTTTTACCATGGCAAGAATCGCAACATTTGGCACTTGCAAGGGTCATATCCATCCGCTACCTCATTACGCTGTAAGTTTCGCCGTGGTCACAACCCTTTAAACATTACTATGAAATCATTTCGACAGTGTAGTTGTAGGTCTACAGAAACACTTGAACACCTTCTCTTGCAGTGCAATTTGATCTGACACCATCGAAATTTACTTCTTCTAACACTAAAAAATACCTTGCTTAATGAAAAATTTATAATCAACCACAATATTCTACTATCACAAATAAAACTCTAATCTATTGTACATTCTCTTGTTTGGCCACCCGAAATTGTCATTTAAACCAACAGTAGTTATCTTCTCAGCATTATCTCGATTCCTGAAGAACAGTAGGGGCTTTGAATCCCTTTTAACAATTTTGACCCGTCCGCTTTCATGTGCATCGTGTTATATGACTTGCCCTACCTTCTTGTGACTGGTTCCTTTTTTTGTTCCTTTACTGCCATTTTTTTGTTCGTTTGTAACCGTTCGTATTGTTTATTTGATTGCTCCTGTTTATATCGTGCCCACTAACTCGATTAGACAAGAGGCATAAATCAGGCCTCGGCATGCTGCCAATTTTCTTTAAATAAATTCGTCGCATTGCATGCTATCCAGTCAGTCAAAGTGTATTTGCTGAAAGCAAGTGAAATTATTCATTTTGTCAGGGAATTTTATTCTGCGTGAAAGTCCATTTCACATTGTACAGTAAATCGTTTGATGTCATTTGATTTTGAATCGTTTTTGTCTACACACTAAAGTTGTTTACTGGCTCCTTTTGAAATATTTGCATATAAATTTTGCTTTACTTGACACACATTTTACTTGGTTCAGAGCCTTAATACAGCAAATTGGGCTCTAGAGCAGGCGTGAGAAATTAGTTTTACTAGGAGCAACTTTAGGAAGAACGCGCTTAACGGAGGGCCGTACCTCTAATATGATCGTAAATTAACTACAGTAAATAAACGAAAAACAATAATGGTACACGGAAGAGTTTTTGAGATGAACAAAGCGATTACGATGGATGAAGTATTTCTCGCTTCAAGTAAGCATCAGCACTAACATTCACTATGATATGTTCGAGGAAATATCAGATGTGAAGATTTTTCCTGCATGCTTCCGCGGGCCATTGAACGAGATTTGGTGGGTCACATGTGGCCCGCGGGCCTCTAACTGCCCACCCTCCTCTAAAGTGATTAATGAGCTTTATAACAAAACATTGCAAAAACTAAGTGAAAACTCCAAAAGGGGGACCCTCACGGCATCTCTGAATAAGGAGGGCCCGAATCGACCGCAGTTTTCGCCTCCCTTAATATTCATCCCTGGTCATATGCATAGCATTTCTTTTCTGTTCAAGAAATTACAATTTTGCTAAATTTGCCACGACGTGCAACCCTGGAATGCTATCGTTCAGTTTCTTTCACACTAACCCTAACGTCGGGTGTGCATGACCCGATTTTCAAAAATAAAACAAAAGTATACTTTCTTTCACTGAAGTTTATCACAAAAACTACACTGAAAATATAACTCTCATTGAGCAGTTTGAGCACTAACAAAGTTACTTTTTACTGTAATATCATACGATTTTTGA
>JGI24159J19872_10005090_pt1 | contig 16934 bp, 12 predicted proteins | sample Ectturendosymbi4_FD_19872 | JGI IMG/M metagenome (IMG submission 19872) | reverse complement strand
TTTTTTTTTTACTTTTACTTCAATCCTTTGCTTGCAATGCAAATCAATAACTTTTTTGCATATTGTTGTTTTAATCAATATACCCTGTGTTCAGGTACAGGCATGTCATTTTCTGTGAATATGTTTTGCACCTTTTGCGATATCCTTACTATGTTTTCTTTCGTTTTAGTGAGGTCGTTACGCGGTTGTTTTGGGTAAAAAGTTTGTAATCATTTCTTTTCGTTGCTAAAGCTATCAATAGGACTTTGAAAAACTTTGAAATGTCTGTGCATTTCAGAAAACATGAATTCTAATATTTTATTTCATTGCTCTGTATTCTTGACACTTCGCGACACAGATTAAAAAAACAAACATATTCCACCAAATGCATTACTATTAAAATATAACGTAGCAAAGCATGGTGGAGTCTTCGATTTGCTTTGAGCGGAGGAATCATTTCTCAGTTTATTTGATGAAGGCATTTGCTGATTGCTGCCACGTACTGTGCTGGGAAAGTACCAGATGTTTGGAAAATATTCAAAAGATGGTGAGGACGTGATATGAGAAGCATATGAAAAAGCTACGAATGACCAGAAATTGATCAAGCAGGTGAGAGAAATGAGCATCAGTTACTAACACCTTCCAAAACTGATTCTTGCAATGGAGAGTTAAGGATCCATGTGAAAATTCTCTTGATTTTAGACGTGATCTACTGAATCTCAGAACATACTTAATATTTAGACTTATCAACTTGTATGTCTTGCACATTTGGCGGAAGTATGACTTCATATCAACAAATGATGAAGACGATGTCGTTATACTATGTTATATAACATTTTAAAGAGTGTCATGCAGGGGTAAGATTTGTTATCATTAGATGAATGACTTGCAGCAGCACCTAAATAAATATCACTTTAATGGCGTTACCCTATTCCAAACGCAAAAGCCTGCATTACAGTTAAATGTAAAGTCCAATCACTCATTATTTTGTGCAGCAGCGTGTGCACTGACAAATTGTAAACTTGATTGTCTTTACTCCATAATAAACTTGAATTTTGAAAAATCTCGATCGCATGTGGCCTACAGAGTCTTTAACAACTGCACTGGCAACGAGATGCTGACCTGTGTTATATGCTTGTTATGTTTGTGTTGGTGATCAAGACATAAGCGTTTGCTCTTTTTTTATGACATATTTAAAAAAAGAATTGGAATTCATTGATGTGATAAAGTTTGTTCAATGTGATTAATGCTTTTAAGAGACCTCGGATTTAATGCCTTTGAAAATTCAAAACGTGAATGTTTCACATTATTAAATTAAGCCTGAAGTGCCAATGCAGGTTCTAAAAGTTGTTTTGCAGTCAACAAAGCCTGCGCGTTTCGTTTTACTCTGCAATTTGGTCTCGAAAAACCAATTTTGTTATGGCGCTACCTTCTGTGGCTTTAGAGATAACAAGCTTCGCATTTTAAGGCATGCTTTTTTATTTAGACTAACTATCATTATTCTTTAATGGCCACGCAAAAATATTGTTTCTTTTTTCTAATACTCATAGTGAACAATATACGCGGCATGTATTCCTCATGCAAAGCATTCTACGTTTACCTGCTCTGCACTTCGCCTTATACATTTGCGTTCGCACTATCACGTTTGATGACATCAAATGTTCAAATGCTTAGGCCAGACTTGTATCTATAGTTTCCAACACTTAAAAGGGACAAAAATATTGCCTTCTGCTTTATTTACAACTATCAGGGATTTTACAATGCCAGGATGACATTGTGCAACTCGTCTGTGAGAAAGCTGGCAAAGATGCGCACAAAAGTATACACAAGCAAATTCTCTGTTTTGAGCAAGATGTAGATAATTATACACCGCGATCAGTCATTTGCGTTTTGTAATTTTGCATGTGATTATCAAAACTAAAATCAGAAGTATTTCAGTAAATACAGCTGGCAGCCTGACAATTTTCCTGTGAGAAAAGCTTATATCAGGTAACTGCTAGCAACGTTTTTGCGGAATTGCTGTAAATCCCCTTATCACGGCCTCCAAATAAACCACGGGATTTTCCTGCGCTTGCAACAGGTTGAGGAAAAACTTCAGTTCCTTAGTTTCCTATTGGATTTCGATTGATTTGTTTTCTTCATCCACTTCCTCACAAGTTGTGCTGCAAGTGCCCTGGAAGCAAGGAAGCAGGAAATTTACAAAACTGATTCACGGCGGAGTTCGTTTAGGCGTTATATGTAGTCTGGTGAGTTTACCTTGGCTGAATAATAAAACTAAAGAGCAATGCAAACGAAGTTATAACGCAGACATTTAGGTACTCACTGTTGCTATCTGCTATCGCCAGTGTTGTATCTGCAGCAAGAACGTTGTACGCTTCGCAAGCAGCAATGACATTGACCCCATGCAGACGTAAAGCCCAATGTGGCCATAGTGACCTCAGTGACACAGTGATTGATCCTAAACTACTGAGCAAGTACACAACTGCGGAGAGAGCAAATAATGTAACATAGAAATGAATTCATTGATAAAAATACTTGCTAGATGACGCACCATAATCTTTTACCTGTGGTTATTCGTATGTTCACTACGTTTTTCATTTGTTTGTTTTGATTGCGCTTTCTCAAAAACCAGTATGGAAACGACGTTCCACATGTTTGTATTTTTCTTTCGCGTCCAGAGCTGCTATTTAAAAGCAGTTCACTTCAAGTAAATACTTAAAAATTGTTTCATTTTCTGGCACGAGAAATGGTTTAGGAATTAAAAATGTGTATTTACCGCTAGCGCTAAATAATTTTTACTCATTTTGAAAAAAAATTTGTAAAATCAATTCGCTTCCATTTTTCACAAGGAAACTGCTGACGCTGTGACCATGTCAGTTTTCCACAGAACGTACCGTTCAGTTCCAAGCCAGAGGGTGCCCACATTATTTGAAACAAATAAGCAACAAATAAATGATGTCACGAAAGTCTTTTCTTTGTACTTACCAAGCTTTCACTCAGATTTGTTTTCAATCACAACTATCTGACAGTCGCTTTGTGCGGCTAGTGAATGGCTTTCAAAGAAAATGGCGCCATCGTGAAATAATCAAGTTACGAAAATTGTGATATTATACCTACCAGATGTTAAACAGCAAAAAGCGACTGCTGAAGAAAGCCATCATTTTTTAAAACTGCTAAGCAGTTTCTGAGTTTGTGCCAAAAGGTGTTGTGAATATTTTGTGCAAATCGACAACCGCAAAAATGAAATCGCTGAAGCAGTCGGACCCTTTTCACAAAAAAAACAAATCGCGGATCGTCAGACAAAATTAGTTTAAAATACCAACAGAACAAGAACACTGCTTTGAAATGTAAGTAAGTAAATGTAATGTACTGTATGATACTTGAACAGCCATAATCAAAAAAAGAGCATGTCGTTTTAACAAAACAACGAATGAAAACTTAGCGAAAACTTACGGATAACCTTTGCGTGTTAGGCTAATTCTTTGTTTGGTTTGGCTGTCTGTCGTCTCTTTGCACAATTCTGTTTGCAGCCAATTCTCGCTTTACAATAATTTCAAATTGGTGCTGTTCGCTTGTCACAACTTATCCCTGTCTTCATCTTGGAAAGTTCCCGGTCACGTTTCCTCGTAGACGCGACAAACAAAGTTTCACCACATGAAAAGAACGAATACATTGAGTTTCGAGATTTTCAAAGTGCCAGCCGAGTGTATGTATTGATTAGGTTGATCCGAGGATCCAGAGAAGGCTTTGAAGTATGTGCAAATGATCCGAGGATTCAGAGAAATCTTTGAAGTATGTGCAATTGCAAATGATGCGAGGATACAGAGAAGTCTTTGAAGTATGTGCAGTTGTTTTCACAAGGTTTTGCAAACTTTGCTAGTTTTGTTCATCCAGCATAGAGGCATGAGACTTAGGACAGGGGCATGATTGCGACACCAACTGATTTGGGGCAATGCTAAAATGCAAGCTTCGAATATTGCATCTCTTTCAGCAGTTCTGATTGCGGAATATCCAGGCAATGTTAACGATATAACAATCGAGGCAGTGCATTCAAGCTTGTTTGGTTTCGTTAACTCAAGTCTTTATAAATTTTTTAGAGTCCGACACATGTTTCGCATAGAAGTAGATATAACAATCTCGTTTTGTCTCTACGGCGCGATGCAAGTGTACTGAGTTGTTGCACGTCCACTAGAATGCAATGCTTTGAGTGTTTCGGAACGAAAGGAGGATTTGACGATTTGAAAACCTTTTTTCATGAACTCGCACTTCCAGACAGATCTGTAGCAACGTCATGCAGAGCGTCGCGAAGCTTCGCGGTTGCGGGTTTCGGTGAATGTGGTCGTTTCCAGTTTCGCACAAGGCTCTGTGAAGAGCAATCGATCAAATGTGGCTAAAATCAGTCACGCTTCCAGCATCTGACTGACAGCGAAATCCCAGGTTTTGTGATTACAAAACTGTACCCATAAATTATATCATGTTATGCAGCCTGGTTATTAGCATTCTTTGTCATTTTAAGTCAGAATTTCGCAGATTCGAAAACACGTAAAGTAAAGGCTGTTTCAAGAAAAACTACGACAGTTTGTCAAGAGGTTTGGAGGGCCAAAAAAGAAAAGGGGCTATGTAATAAATGCAAATAGCAACTCTGATACGTTGTTTTAAATATTTTCACTGCAAATATTTTTTCATGACCATTGTAACATTTACAGCAAGTTAGGTAGTAGATTACAATACATAACAAGCAGTTAAAAACTATTTTGATTGTTAGGAAGTGTTCAGCATGTTTCTTCATCGCTTTATAAGCCGAAAATATTTCTAGCAAGACACAATAAATATTTGGTATTTTTAGCTTGTATTTGTTTGTCGACTCACAGGTCATAGTATAGTACTGTCACAGTTTGGCAGAAATGTTTGACAAGAACACAGCTTTTTCAAATGTTCTCTGCACTTCAATTGCTTAACTGAAAAGCTAAATTGGGCAAGCATGAAGCTGCAGAGAGTATGACAAAACTTTTCGCCAAAAGCAATTTGTGAATTTCATCACAAAGAAAATAAAACCTGAAAGGCTGTGTGCCTTGATGCGTAGGTCAGCGGTGCGTATTTAATCCGTAATACCTTTAACGTTTTTAGGGAAATGGACATTTTCAAAAGTTATTTATCGCTTCTCTTTTTTGTCTGAACCCCCCGAGTTTTCACTTTCACAAATGTTTGAGCGTAAGACAAGTGTTTCACATGGTTTTGGAAAATTGAAAACAAAGTAAAAGGTTTTCTTGAAAAAAATTAGACTAAAAATTCAATGAGCCGTAGCAAATTCCTAAATTCTCCACTTGAAACCACTTCTTGATAATACACGTGCTGGTTGCAATAGCCTCTGGCAGCTCGATGTCTTGGGTATGTGCGTGGAAATGTCTTGGTTCAAAGAGCGTGAAATGACACAGAAAAGAACGTTTCACATTAAAGCTCGTGTATCTGACATGTTGAAATAAATCTACGGAAATTATACCTTTGTGCACGCCAGGTAAAACGTGATAGCGGCAGTGAAATCACCAAATGCATATTTCCTTTTTTCTACAAAAGATGAGCGACGGAGGAAAAAATGATGGGGTTTTATATGCTTCGGTTCTCTCAGACCAAAGGGCACTCGTTTAACATGCTGGCGAAACGTGCTTCGCACGGCTGAGATTATTTTAATGATGACCGGGAGTCGACATGTTGCTTATGTTTCTTAACGTAGGTTTTGAACATCGCTATTAAAATATTTGTTGTTTTATTGTCTTTAGCATCAATAAATTTTACTGAATTCGGAATCATCTGCCCATTTGTCTGATGTGCAAAGAGAACTCGTCGGTGATTCTCGATCCAACTTTGGAGGAAGCAACCTGACTGCACGTTTGACAATGACTCCCAAACTCTGCGGTAGATAAACGATTGTCGTTGATAATGTTTGATCAATACAGCACCAACAAATTAAAATCTGCTTCCCCAGATTGGCTGCGGCTTTTCTGTCTCGTCACTCTTCTGAAGGGATCAATTCAAGGCCCCGTGTCTGCTGCAAATCCTCAATACTACGGATGGCGAATAACTGAAAACTTCTTGTGCGACTCGCTGGTGCTTAACAAAGATTACGTAAGTTTTGCTAGAGATGCACCTCACACGTGCGCGTAAATGCTTTTGTTTGCTGCAGCGTTCAGCAGAAATGAAAACAAAAGAGCAACAAAAAGAACAAGGGAAGCAGATGCTCCTAAATGCTGTGGCTGCGAGCGGGAATTTGCAGGCTTTGAAACGATATTACTTTAACCTCGGTGTCAACGAGGTAAAACGCTGGTAAACAATGATCACAATTTTGTAGCATTGTAGAAAATCGGGAACACTTGCTGATCGTCGTACTTATCGTTAAAACCGTGCTTGCAAAGTTTTACCAATAAACAGCAATCCATTGTAACTGCCAAGCTGATTTATTCTTTGGCATACCGTAATATGACAGTCATGCTACCATATCAAAAAAATTCATGTCATCAAATGCAAAGCACAATGTGCCTGATAGATCACGTAATAGAGACAGTTACCACCCCAATTTTACTAAATATTTTCTGCCTGTATAAAACTTTGTAACGCAAAATAATAAAATTATATCCTACATACTGACATCGACAAAATTGCTATGAAAAATTATATGGGACATTTTTTAAAACCAACAGGGGAAGTACACAAAATGCAATAATTTATCAACAGAACCCCATAAGTAAAAATTATAGCCTGTGAATATAGTTTTTTTGTGAAGAAAAACAGAAAGTAGGTCTACTCGCGTAACACCTTGAAGGCCTTCTCGTACCACTGGTAGTACGCGTATCACAGTTTACAAATCACTCCTTTGCTTAGCGAGATCGCATAGCAAAACAAAATATTGATTTTATTGTTAGATGATATATATAACACAAAATTCATAAAAGTTCAATCACAGTGACGAAACAAGAAAACATCTGCAGCCATACTGAAGTGATACGATGTTCTAAACCAGGAGTGTCAAATTCAAATTGCTTCCAGGGAAAACGAGGACTATTAAAATTACCCAAGGGGGCGTTGTGACCATTGAACAATGACGCTGACTCGACAATGGCAGTACTTGGACCTTACTAAAAACGGCTTTTAAAGCTTATTGCCTGCAAATGGTATCGTTAGATATAGGCAGGCAAATCATTTCAACCCTCTTTTCTTTCGATTAAAACGCACTTCTTGACTCGCTGGCGGAACATAAAAATAAATAAGTTAATTGTAAATAGCGGCGATAAAAAGAAAAAAAGAAATAACTTAAGCGATAATTTTTTGCAAATTTCAAAAAGCATCGCGAGCTGCGTGTTTGAGACCCTTGTTCTAAACAGTACCAAAGCTGGGATATAGCCGCTAAAGGTGAGGTGTACCTAATTTAGGCATAAGTGGCAAACGGATTTCATTTGCTTGTCCTGTGTATGTAATGGAAGTCTATAGTCTTGTGTTTTGCATACATTATGTACCAATCAATTCTTTAAAGACAATACAGAAAAATAGACATTTTGGCACTCTTTATATTCCCCATAATCCAACGGTGGGACCCGTTATTCGACAGTCCTGTATGCAAGTTACAGGCGGGAGAAAGAACAACTTTCAACTTTATGCCAACTTTGCTTATGTTCTGACTGACGTGTTAGGTTGCGGAAAGTAGCTCGCAGCCTGCCGCGGCAGAAGAAATCTTGAGCGATTTGATCTTGTCTTAATTCGGAAAACAAATAAACGAAGAAGCAAAAGACGGTTAGCAACAAAAAATCTGTGTTAATCCGCACCAGAAATTTTAAGCAAAATGCTTGTCGTACTAATCGGATGTCACAAAAGACGCCGCCATTGAAAACCATTGTTGTTTTTNGACGTATTCTCGTTGTACTTAGAGATGCACGTATGCATGGTATGGTTTCAGTGCCTTTAGTTGCTACNAATGCACGATCTCAGGAAGCTTTATACGAAAAACGTATTTTAAAAACNTTGTCATTATCTCATGATTGAAGTCTAACTGCACCACCAACGTATACAAGTATGTATTCGATTTTTTTCTTGCCGATACTCACAAAGGTTGCCCAGTCGACCCTGTCCTGTACCAATACTTCTATTCTAAAACAGATATTCTGACATAAGTTCATGTTCACTTCGCAGAGAGCCACGTTTTTCAAAGACAACAGCCTTCGCCGACATTGGAGTGTTTGTTGCCCAAACGTAAGTATGAGGCAAATGCGAACAATTTGAATTTACTGTTGCACGAGCTTGGTTCTGCATAAATAACGTTCAAAGTTTCTGTACCATGTGAGGCAAATAACGGACAAGGGCGCAGCGATAGCTCAGTCGAACAGTGTCCTCCTCTCAGTTGAGAGGTTGGGTTCTCGATCCACGGCCACTGAGTGAATCGTAGTAGCGCTCCTTGGGGAAGAGTGTTAACGTCAGACGCTCCGACAATCAGCCGATTTCATGCTGTAGCCTGATGTCAATTGTTGTCACCTAAATGCTAACAGTAAAAATAAGAGCAAAGAATGTTTACTTTATGTAGGAGCCTATGTCGTTAAACCTTGCGTAGGCTTTTTGATGAAAAAAGATGCATTTTTGACGGTTGAACTGCAAAGTCTTGAAATACTCCAGCCTAGTAAAAACATTTGGTGCGACTTTGTGGCAAGTTGTCTCTGGTGCATAACGTGGAAACTACAGTATGCTTCAGTGTCATTCTATAGACAGCTCTTATTTTGCTTTTAATATTTTTGCGAGTAGTCTCACCTGATGCGCAAAGCCTCCCGGCAGGCTTGTGACTGTAATTGCGTCACTAGGTTCGCTGGCTGACTTTTTAACGTTGTCTGACTTGACTGCGCTCAATTAGTTTCTCAAAGAGGTGATGCGATGATCCCGATCACGGCAAAATATTTGTAATAAAAGTTGCGAATGGTTAGTAGCTTGGTTAGCGGCTCGAACAATGTGGTTTCGGCGCCACCACCAATTACAGTGAACATGGGACAAACGTGCGTATGTTTTTTACAGACTTCCAGTCAACACCATGTCACAGATCTGAATTCATCGATCAGTGCAATGAAAGCAAGTTGTCATGAGATCCTCTCCGTAGTGGCGTGTTTTCGAAAGAGGTAATTTGATTTCTTGTAATAGTTGAACGTGACTGATATTGATGTTCAAGCTCACTGAAATGGCCGTTTTGACGTTATGCAGTGTTTTGCTGCAATAAATGTTGACATGAGAGTTAAGTGTCCTGAAGACAAACATCTCCATGAGGTGCTTCTTCGCTGTGGTATCAGACAAAGAAGCGTGTTTGTTTCTAAAAGAAAATAGATAAGAATGCTTTATCCAAAAAATATTTAGAATTTAGCACGCTTGAGTGCAGCCACAGAAATATGATTACAACAGATAAGAGAGCAGTAGGCTATACTGTTTTTGAAGCGGGTAGTCTCACTGACTTTATCATATGTTGTGAAAAATTACTTGCACCGAGATTTGCTATCTTTGTCATTCAATTTTTCCGACGATGTTGCTTTCGAAAGGTCCAACGTGGTTTTGCTCATGATCACTTGTTTTACGTTGTTGTTTTTGTATCTAGATGAAGTTTTCAGATAATAAACATCAATAAAATTCGTACGTTCACTTAAAGACTCAGGTAAATAAACGCTTCTGCCTCTAACAGCCAAACCCAATATGACAAACAATTGTTAATACAAGCGACCTGGCCTGTTGTATCTAATGTTGCACTGGTGCTATCATAACTGCGAGTGGCACGTGGCATTGTTCTGTCCGAGCTCGTAAATCATCTTAATTTCATAATACTTTAGTCAAAATGTTTAGCGGGATAGAGAGTGTAAAGAGCTTTGTGGTGATCTCCCAAGAGTTTGAGATCGTTGTTGCTATTGAGAGACTTAAATCTCAAAAGTCGTAATTCATCCATAAATTGAAATATAATCTGTGTACCCTGCAAAAGCCTTGGCAGTTTGACCGAGTCTGCAGAAAGTATGAAATTTACTAGATTGTTAAGCTCATCGTCATAAACAAGGTTTGTGCAAATTATATTACACAGGCATGGGCAATATTGTTTAAAGCTACCTTGCATTCTAGAAAACCACTAATTCTGAAATAAATAATCCAAACAAATGCATTTATACATTTGAGGCCAAGAAAGCATTTAGAGGGATAAAAATTATTGAAAAATTAGCTTAGAAAATACGATTTAGACAAAAAGTGAGCATGACGAGCTCATGAAAGAAAATTGGCCAGGACCAAACGGAAACGATCTTCATTTATGTCATGAGCGTGTTTACTTGGAAGCGCGGTAAGACTTGAAAGGCTTCTTCACGTACTAATGACACCATGCGGTTGCTATTTGTGCATGGTAGAGTTTGTTCTCGATCTCACTCAGTTGCCATCGGGCTTCAAACATTTTTTCCATCAGATAAAGCAAGCTTGTTCTTGCTTCTCAAACCTGGACTTTCATTGCAAAACGGAAGCAAGGGTGAGATGTTCCACATTCAGCGATTGTTTAGATGCAGCTGAATGGGACGAACGATCACAGTAAGCAAATACAGGCAGGAGTATTTTGTTTGTGGGCACACCAACTGTCAACACTAGAAAATGAATCGCGGGCAATTTTTGTGAATGCGAAAGCAGCAATTTAACATAACGACCAAAACCTTCTCAGTGATTGTCCCCATTCAGCGGGGCAGCACAACAAAGGGCACGCCATAAGTTCGAAAATGCCACGCGATCGATGAGGTTAAAAATAAAGGCGACTTTTCTGTTTGGCGTAAACAACAATAATTCGCGTTTATGTTACAGTAACTTAAACCAGAGCGTTTATTTACATGCGGCTAACTACTGTCAAAAACTAGCAACTAAGTTACTAACTGCAGTCCTGCTGTCATGTTTGACGTCATCTTGTTTGACAGCGAAGCCTGTTTCCAATGCCAGAAATTATTTAAACATCGCGTAGAACAGGACTAGATTATATGAAAATTTTTTGCACGTATCCCTATTCGAGTTGAGTACCCCAACCTTAAAGATACGAGTGTAACGTTCACTGAAAAATGTTCCTTTTTTACGCTCACTTTTTCTTTTCATGTGCGGCTGCCGGTGTAAAGGATTTGATTACTTGATGTTGCCAATGGGATGATAAACGAACAGTTTGACTAAGCTTTTTCCGTCATAAGTATCAGGCTTCTCCATTCAAATGGTATTTGTCCTATGTGATAGGACGGTGGGCTTGAAATTTCTCCCATCGTTTTATGTCGTATAACAGGAATGTTCTCAAGGTGAATACCATTGTATTCTTACAGCACAGTAAGTATTAAACGTAGAGTCTCTGTGCCATGGCGGAGTGATGCGACGACCCCAAAATAAGATTGGTGGGGTCTTTTCAGGTAAAAACTAAAAATAGGTCTTCCAATATTCATTGGTTTCTAATTGAACGTTCAGTGTGTTTCAGCTACGGCTCTGTAGAGGTTGGACCTCAGACATGCACATGATATAGTCAGAACCGTCGCCAGAAAGTTTTCAATGGGGGGGCTTTGCAGTTCTGCGGTGGGGCTTTGCGTTTGTTTGAGGGGAGCTTGAGATTATAAAATTAACCACAACCCTACTTATTTATAGTGTTTCACGTTTCAATTTGGGGGACTTGGGGATTGGTTTGGGGGGCTAAGCCCACCAAAGCCCCCCCCCCCGTGGCGACGGCACGGGATATAATGTACTTCGTAGTTCGTAGTACTAACTTTGCGGGAATCCCATGGAATGGGAAAATCACAAGTTGCCATGGCATGGGACAGAAAAAAGTGGCCTATGGACAAGCCTTAAAAATATTGACTGGCTCTCATGCAAAGTGCTAATCGGCCTTCCAGCACATAACTAGGAATTTTTCTGATACGTGTATCACACTCACACAAACTTAAGTGTACGTTTTGGTAAAATATAGTACTTTCTAAGCATTGCAAGATGTATTTTGATTGTGGTTTGTTGTATGGAAAGCTCGAAAATTTCCAAGACGAATCGAAACAAAGAAGCCCTGAGTTGCAATCGAAGAAATCGCGGCTTCGGACCGCCCTGCAGCTTCTGGACAGAAGTAGAAACGTTCTGCCGACAGGAAATTCTCGACGGTTTGGTCCGCGCCTATGCAGCGGTTAGTATTTACTTGCTTTACGTATTTTAGCGTCAAGCAGGTGGAAACTGTTTCTGAATCAAATTGAATCCGAAAAGTATCGAAATGTCTTCAATCAATTTTTGTTCAAGAAATGCAACTCCAGCTTTTCACCTTTCATCCTCCACAACAACTGCTTTCACATAAAAACTAATTATTTCATAGAAAATCCTGACACTTACAAAACATAACTGGAACTTGTATGAAATAAAAATAAATACGCAGTTGATGATTTCGAGAACATGTTTGTAAAGTCTATTCAAATGTTATCGTCTGTCGATGAGCAAGCAAAAAGTCAATTGATGTGAATGATTTTGCGCTGTTTTAATGCATAACTCGTTTTTGTTTCGTTGCCAACCTTTCCCTAAGCTGACGTTTATGATGAACGCTTAACGGAACACTCCGGTACTATGTGCTCTGTCAGAAATGAGCAACTAATTAGCCTTTTACTCAACATCCGTGATTTGTACAGCTACTGCTTTTACCAAGACTTGAACATTATCTATGATGCTCATGTCGCTCCGCTCTTTATTTGTTTTGTCTCAGCTAAGCAACTAATTAATCTTTGGAATAGTTGTAGATACCTTGCTGTGCCTGCGAACTGTTGTTAACAAATCAAACTTGATGTTCAAGTGAAAAATCACTTAACTTTTAGTTTTTAAACAGCATTTTTTGCAGGCTTTTGGTAGTCTGTGGACAGTTTCAAGCAAATAATATTCATTCAGAGTTAAATGTTATCAATACTGAAGCATATCTTATCTTTCCATATCTTATCTTTCCAATATCTTATCTTTCCAAACTAGCTGGGCTTAATTTTTCATCCATTCGTTAAGGTTGCACCAAAGAGATGATGCTTTCCGAAAAGCAAATGGCTTATTCACTTTAGTGGTAGTCACGTCTGCAGACATTGAACCAATAATTGAAGATGCTAAATAAGTTTTTTTGTGATGTTCAGCGTAACACGAACATTCCGAAACCTGCATCCCTCCAGGATGTTTCATGCGGCTCGCGGTGAACTATTGCGTTTGCATGGAATGCACCGCATTCTCCCAACCCGCCACTAATGACAGTCATGGTGTTACGACTTTTATGTTCAGAATGAAGCCATCAGCATCCCCCGGTCAAGTCCGGAACTCTCTTGTCACCGCTGCTGTGGTGTCGCAAGAGCGACGGTAAAATGTTGCTTTGGTTTTAACTTGAACATTTACGCTGCAGACTTGTGATAAAAAGTTTTACTGTTTTTTGTATAATTTATTTTGATTTGCATAAAATCAAAGCCATCGCGTGTATTTAAAGGCATCTATTTAACAACATCCAGAGGTATTTTTATCAAACTACTACAAAATCAGCAATGTAGGACTCACGAATCACAAAAGTTTTTAAACCCGAAAGATAGCAAAGAAAAGTGTACACTCAACAACATTTAGCTTATCGGCGTTTGGTAAGCTTAAGTTTAAAGTTTTCTGTCGTTGAGAGTGGTAATCACAAAAAAAACTTTGAGTTTTTAAAGAGATGTTGTTTCCTTAAAAAAGTTTCATAAACTGTATGAATGAATGCGCACAGACATTGAGTTATGGCCTGTTATTTATTTTAAGTTCACATCGGGCGTTCACGAGTGGCAGAAAGCAGAACAAGGGGATTGATACGCGGATTTGTAAAGCAGATGCAGAACAAAGCAACAGACATGAGCTTTATCGCTATGTGGTGATAAAACGGGAGCTTTCAAACACCGCAAAGCTGTCAATTTTTAAATCGGTCTTTGTTCCGATCCTCACCTATTGTCATGAATCTTGAGTAATAGCTTAAAGAGTGCTATCTCAAGTACATGCGGCAGATATTTTTGCGACGAGTTCACGGTGTGGCACTTGGCAGCAAAGTTCGCAGCTGTGAAATTCGTAAGTCCTGAATGTAGAGACCTTCGCATCCGAATCGAGAGATCTCAAATAATTATGGTTCGGTCACGTGACCAGAGTGCCCCCGGAGAGATTGGCGAGGCAAGACCTACTGGCTACACCCACCTAAAAGCAGCCCAGAGGTCAACTAAGGACCAGATGGAGCGATTACAGTATATCTCTAGTCTTGCTTAGTCCTGCCTTGGAGTAGAGCTAGCAGAACTATCTGAGATGGCTGTTGATCGTGACGTATTTCGCGTCCTCCTAGGTCTGCTGCTGCCCCCGTGACCTTCCCCAGATCAAAAGCCGGTAGGAAATTGAATGAAATGAATGATCTATGCCAGGGGTAGCCAAACTACGGCCCGTGGGCTGCATCCGGCCCGCCGACCTGTCGAACATGGCCCGCCAAATACCTTGCACATTTATTTCAAGCACCACCACATTTCCAACTGTGAACAACAGTGCAACAGCATTGGCTGCTGCCTGTCACGTAAATTGCACTTTATCCGGCTCTCCAGCGGTCAAGCAGTCGCGATTTCGGCCCTCGGGTCAAAACGTTTGGCCACCTCTGATCTATGCAATGGTGGAGGGTCGTCCAGAAAATATTAATATGCTCAAGGATCCGCATGTAATGACAAAATTGCGCTAAATAAACTAACTCGTAAGTTGATTACATTCAAACGAAGCAGACATGTTTTGTTTAGGTTATTGACATTTTGCTTGAAACTTTAAGAAAGCCGTTATTAAAACAGTATTTTATTAATAAAAGATTATTCAAAAAATAATGAATGAACGGTTGCTTTGTACAGTCGTTAGCAATTTACGGAGAATCTCTAGTAATGCAGACTTTCTACTCTTTTTTTAGTGCTGCTGAGCAGGTGTGGAAAGGTTGGGGAATCAGTTGCAGCGTTTGAGTTGTGGGCTTGGTGTTGCTGTTAGTGGTTACCCTAAAGTGTTTCCATTTAAGTGGTCACCGTGGTCTTATATTCAGAGTTATGATTTTACTTCTGGACTTACATCAACCCATAGCGAGGCTGTTGAACTGGTTCGAATCTCGTTAATAAATAAGAAGTCTTCTATTTCTGCTCCCGATCAAATGCAGCTTTTCTCGCTTGCTTCGTTTTCGGCGTTTTGAAAACCTTCACGATTTTTAATTTTCACTTGAAATTTTTTAAATGACTTAAAAATGTTTGAATTTTTATTCAGTATACACTGTTTTGCTGCTATCGCAGAAAACAAACTGTAAAAGAACTAACTACGTTGTTTGTTTTTATTTAAAATGGATCGGCAACTCTATTGCACCAGTATTTTATCATTATGATCCACGAAGGTGTGATAGGGTTATTTGTTGTGCTCCAACGTGTGAGAATCACCAACCTCGAGATGTAAAACAATGGTACTCATGTTTGAAAATATAATTCCCGTGTTTTTTTCAACACTAACTTTTTCTCATCAACTATTTTGTGTTTTTGCAGAAAAAAGTGGTAAGAAAACTTTTGCACATCGGACAACGATTGGTAATGTTCCGGGACCGCCACCGCGATTGCACCTGGGACCAGCTTCAATCCCTGAAAAGGCACGTCCCATGCAGACACCGACGGTTCCAATAAGTGACGTGGCTGTACATTCAATGACTATCGCCTTTTTCCAGAAAGAGAAACAAGGAGCCACTGAATTTCGCAAAAATTCCCAATTTATCTCACTGCAATAAATTTTACTTTGCTGAATATGTGCAACTGCGTTTATATGCCGCTATAAAAATTCAGTCGTTTTTAAGCTTCTACTAATCACAGCAGCTTGAAAATGCATTTTCTACGGTTTTGGCAAATGTAAAAGGTGAAAGAGGTTTGTGGGTAGAATACTGAGCAATAATAGCTTTAAAAAAGGATTATTTCTGATAGTATTTTAATATCAACTTCCGTTTGAACCAATTAAACCAAGTAATTTGTTTCTCTCTTGGTCACCTACACGATGTCCACTCGTTGCTTAAAGCAATCTTATCTGCAGTTCTGCCGCTTCGTTGCTGTACGTATCGTTTACTGCCTCTGTTCCTCTTCACTAAATCTTTCGCATTTGTATGCACGCCGATCCACTTGTATGCACGCCGATCCACTTGTATGCACGCCATTCCGCTTGTATACACGCCGATACACTTGTACGAACGCCTATTCACTTTAGATCGAAATTTTCTCTAAGTAATTCGACCGGGTTGTTAGTAACACTGACACAAAAAGAATAAAGGTTGCCAAACTGGTCAAAGATAGTACATGAACATTGATGTATTGTGTAACGTCTTCACTCCCACACGCAAAGCGTTAGACTTTAAACATGCATCGCAGTAAAGAGAAACACACAAATACACGAAATAAGACGAGGATATATACATTGCGGTAGTATAGAGTATACGCTTGATGGCGCTAATGCATTTACTGTACTTTGACGAAATACAAGCTTTTAAGACACACACATGAATGTCGCCATCACAATTATTATGATGAAGAACTGCAATGACTTCCAAGTACATCGATGTATAGAATGCATGAGGGAGTTGGAGGCTGCGAAGCACCAAGGGTCACCTAGGTTGCAGACCTCGCAAGGACGAAGCTGCTTATAGTGTAAAGGAAAAAGTGTGTAGTTAGTAAAAGTCTTTTGCTCTGGGTATAAAATGTAACATGTGCAATGCGGTTGTATGGTGAATTGAAGTACAATGCGTTGCAGGCAAGGACAAGCCACCAGAAGAACACGGTTTAAATTTGTCACATTAAACGTTTACTGCTTTATACATTCAAAAATATTCGTGAATGCCAAAGAGGAAATGCGTCAAAAGCTATAGACCGCTGCAGCACCGCAATAGTGTCACGAGATTTAAGCAG
>JGI24159J19872_10005089_pt1 | contig 16935 bp, 15 predicted proteins | sample Ectturendosymbi4_FD_19872 | JGI IMG/M metagenome (IMG submission 19872) | reverse complement strand
AATTTTCTTCAATTTTAGATTCTTCGCTTAATTCTCTATTCAATGAATATTCTTCATTTAGTGAATTGCCGCTTTCTTCCTCTACATTATTTACCATATTATTAGCTAATATTGACTCTATTTCTTTTAAACTATAAAATTTTCTTAAAGTTCAATTATCATCTTCTTTTTTAATAAATCTATGGTCAAGCTGTAAAGCGGTATACAGGTTATTAACTTTGTTATAATCTTCGCTTTCTTTTCCAAGAATTGAAGATATAATTTTATCAAAAGATAAACCTTTTTTAGATTTCTTTGAATCTAATTCTTTATAAATTGTATCTAGTAATTTCATCTTTTCTCTTACTCTATTATTATATTAGATATTAAGGTAATATGTAGCCGAATTTATGCTCTCTAGTACTTCCTTTAGCAACATTAGGATTTATAAAAGTTGAAAATTTATCTATAGAGTGAATTTTATTGTCCTTTAAAATCTTAATACTTCTAATTTTTTTAATGCCCTTTTCAGAATCATAAAATGAATTTTTCATTTTGTATATAGTATATTCGTAGTTATTATTTAAATTTTTTTTACTTTCTAAAAATAATATTTTTTCATTTTTATCTTCCAAATCAAAAACATTTAATAATTTACCATTCAAAATTGATTCAGCTATTCTTTTTAAAATATGATCATCTTCACGTTTTATATTATTTATGAAATCTATAAATTTTATATCTGTCATCTCAAAAAAATCATCATAACTTAATTTACTTATCCTATTAAAATTTCTGTAATTTTTCTTACACTTAGTCTTAAATTTATACTTATCTTGAATCAATTTATCCATTCTTTTCTTTAAAAAATTTAATATGATAGTAAATGAAATATCTCTAGGGTGATCATAAACATTTTTAAACATGTGATACCTTCCTATTAAAAAATCTTCTAATGTTGAAAGTGAATTGTAAGAAAAAACTATTTCATCATCTTTTATATTAAAGGAATTAACTAACCAATCTATATTAAAAGAAACATAACCAGAATTAGCTAAATTATTATCTCTCAATAAATAGTCAATTCTATCTACATCGATTTCTGACGATAATAATTGATTAAATCATTTAGTAGGATGTTTTCCTTCGATAATTAATGAAATTTCTTTTATGATACTTTTATCATGCTTATTTAATATCTTATTAACATCTGAGTTCTTGTCATTTAATATTTTTACTGTTAATTTTTCATGTTTAATTTTCATAAATGTATTTTCAAATACATGTGAAAATGGACCGTGCCCTATATCGTGAAGTAATGAGGCTGAAAGTATTGCTTTTTTTTCCCTATCACTAATTTTAATATCCAATTTAGAAACTATTCTTCTAGCTATTTCATAAACTCCTAAGGAATGTATAAATCTTGAATGCTCAGCTGAAGGATACAAAAAATATGTTGCTGCAAGTTGCTTTATATTTTTTAATCTTTGTAAATCCTTAGAATAAATTAACTCCATTATTAAATCATCCTCTATTATTATTTCACCTAGTATATTTTCTCTAATATGTTTTAACATAATTAAATTATAATATTTTCTTATCTAATACTAAGAATGCATTGTTTAATAGTTTCTTGTTTAATTTATTTGCTTTAGTATTATGGATTAAAAAAGGAATATTAAACTTGATAAGTATATTGATGTCTTCTTTTTCAAAGTCATTAAAATCTATTGCAATTAAAGTTTTAGATAAAGCATTCATATTCTGTAGTGTATCTAAATAATTTTCCCAATCTTGATTTTTTAATTCCATTTTACTGTATATTAGCGCTATAAAATTATCTTCTTTTAAATTTTTTAAACTATCTACTACAAATTTTCTATTTAAATTTCTTTTAATATAACTTATTTCCAAGTTATTTAAATGCTTATTGCTTATTTTGTTTATAAAATGACTTCTATCTTCTAATATATATTTAGGTATAAGCAATGTTTTTTTTCTAATACTAAATTCTAAAATTTCTGTGCTTATTCTATCTTGAAATTTATATTTATCTTTTAGTATTTTCAAACTATTATAAATTTTTGATTCTTTTATAAATTTTTCATATGATATTTCATTAAATAAAAAACTGCCATTTTTAATTTTTAAATTTTTATTTTCAAAAGATAAGAGTTTCAGTAAATGTAGAATATTATTTGAACTCTTACCATAGATTGCATAACTTATTTTTAGATAGTTGAAATCTTGAATATTTTTTCTTGCATAACTCTCAATCTTTTTATTAAAATTATTCTTCTTAAAAAGATTAATATCATTTACTGAATTTCCAGAAAAAATGCAATATTGATTCTCAGAATATTTAAATATGTATATATTTGAAAAATTATCCTCTATGTAAGATTTAAATTTATAAATATTATTTTCTAATTTTTTATCAAATGAAAAAATATATACTTGGAAAAATCCTTTATTATTAGCAATATATTTTTTTATAAATTCTATTCCTATTGCAAAATTATATGGTGTATATGAATCAAATTTATTTATAGACAATAATGTACTTTTGTTCTTATAAAAATTAGTTATTAATTTAAATAAAAATATATATATTAAAGTTGTCACTACAACATTAATTAAATAATAAAATAAATATTCAAAAAATATATTTAATTCCTTTTGATCAAAATCATTAACAATACCAAATTTAGTAACTATAAATGCTGTCATTATCATAGCAGAAATAAGTAATATATAAAATACACTTGCAAATTTAAATTCTTCAATATTTTGTTTAAAAATATTAGTAGTAAATACAACTAGAAATACAGAAACAAGATAAGAGTAGAAAAATACATTATCTTCAAAATTAAAATTAAATAAAAATAAATAAATTACTATAGATATAATTGTAGATTGAAAGGAGTATATAGCTCCAAAAATAATTGCATTTCCAATTATTAAAAACGATGCAAAGTCATAAAGAATTTCACTTCCCAATGTGGGCAAAAAAGCATAGTAATAAATTAAAGTCAATAAGCTGCTCAGAGAAACAACAAAGGTATTAATTAATATAATGATTTTAGTATTTTTACTATCTATAAAATTTAATAAAACATCAGAAAGACGCTTAAGTAAAAGAGTTGTTATTACTGATAGTAAAACTATTAAAAAAATTATAAAAATATTCATTATTAAATTGGTGGAGATGCCGGGAGTTGAACCCGGGTCCAAATAAACCATCAAATCTAATTCTACAGTTTAGTTATGTGTTAAATGATGTAATTAACTACACACAACAAAAATTAATTACATTTACCTTTAAAAATTCTAGTATGAATAAAGGTATATCATACTTATATTTTGTGTAAGTCGTCAATATTAATTAACCCACAAAAAAATTAAATAATATTGTCCTACTCTATTAAGCGTATGCTGCTAAATTACCGTTTTCAGTATTTAGTAGATAAGTAGGAATTTCTTCTGAATTGTCTCCAATTAAGAAAAACCTCGTAGTAATTTAGGTCTACCACTCCACTGCTATAGATAAGACACTTTTACCTGTCGAATCCATTACATCCCCATATCTACATTATATAAACTTTGAATACTTCTATGTATAATTCTTAATTAATTTTTTAGTATCCATCTTCTTCTTTTGCTCCCTTTTGTCTTGTTTTTTTAAACCTTTAACTTGACAAATTTCAATTTTTATTAAACTTTTTTTATTGAAATATAAAATCGAAGGAACATAAGTGACACCGTTAGTTTTTTTTTCATGTTCCATTTTTTTAATTTCATTTTTATGCATTAGTAATTTTTTTTCTCTTTTAGAATTATGATTTAAATTAGTATTGAAAGAATAATTTTCAACTTCTAAACCTATCAAATAAACTTGATTATCTTTGAAATAAATATATGATGATGAACTAAATTGAACTTTTTTATTTCTTATACTCTTAACTTCTCCACCAGTCAGCTCTATTCCTGCCTCATATCTTTTTATTACTTGATAATTATGCAAACCTCTTTTATTTTTAATTATTATTTTCATAATTATTAAATAGAAAAGTTGACTCTCCCGTCAATAGGTGAACAACTTTCCACCATAACTTCTATTGCATCTCCTAATTTTTTAGGTTCGCTATAATTTGGCAACTTAATTGAATTACTATTTTCATTTATTACAGGATTTTCTATTTTATTTCTATAAAATTCAATAAAACCATTAACTGTATTTTCTAATTCAACAAAAATACCCTTACTGTTAATATTTGTTATGTAAGCGATAAATTTCTCACCTATATGCTTTTCCATATATAAAGATTTTAATGCATCATTTACATATCTTTCACAATATATTGCATCTTTTTCTTTTTTTGATGAATGTATGGCATAAGCATTTATCTTTTTTTCTATCAAGGGTTTAGAAAAATTGGATTTATTACCATTTATAATTTCTTTAATATATCTATGAGCAACTAAATCAGGGTAACGTCTTATTGGTGATGTGAAATGTGTGTATTGTTTTAAACCTAATCCGAAATGACCAATATTTTTATTATCATATTTTGCTTTTTCCATTGATTGAATTAAAAATTTATTCACTATTTCCTCATAAGGCTTCTTACTTAATCACTTAGTTGCTTTTTGATATTCAGAATTTGATCATTCATTTTGGTTAAGTGACTTATTATAACCAAAACTTTTTAAAACGTTTTTAGCCATTGAAACTTTTTCTTGCTTTGGCTTATCATGTATCCTATAGATTCCAGGAAATTTATTTTTGACAAAAAAAGTAGCAGCTGAAACATTTGCTAATATCATGAAATGCTCAATCATAATTTCAGACTCATCTTGTTTTCTTAATTGAAGTTTGTATGGGAATCTATTTTTGTCTAAGAGAACCTTAACTTCTGGACTATTAAATTCTATGTAACCATCACTTACATACTTATTTTTTAAAATTTTAGAAAGACCATTAGCTAATTTTAATAAGTTAGTTATATCTTCATTAACAACATTATTTATTTTATTTTTTAATAAATCATTAACTTCATCATAATTAAGACGTGCATTAGAATGAATAATGCTCTCATATATATTAGACTCTAATAAATTACCATTTTGATCTATTGTCATTTCTACAGTCATAGCAAGTTTCTTTCCATTAGGATTTAAAGAACATAAATCATTAGATAGTTCAAATGGCAACATCGGGACAACTCTATCAACTAGGTATGTAGAAGTGCCTTTTGCATATGCATCTTTATCAATACTCAACCCTTCTTTCACAAAATGACTAACATCTGCTATATGAACTAGTAACTTATAGTTACTGTTTACTTTTTCTAAACTAAAAGCATCATCTAAATCTTTAGCCTCTTTTCCATCGATAGTAATAGTGAGCATCTTAGTTAAATCTCTTCTTTTATTTTTTTCTTTTTCTCACTCTACTTTAAAAGACTTTGCTTCTTTAATAGTATTAAATCTAAATTCTGGTTTTATATTATATTTTATCAATCCTAATTTAATATATAAATCAACTTTTGACTCATCTCCAAGATCATCATTAATTCTTATTTTAAAATTATTATCAGTTCTAGAGATCACACTTGAGGTATATCAATTATTTTCAATTAATTTAAATTCCTTATTTTCTATTTCATAATTAAATGTAGTTTGATCTTTATTTATGAATTTTAATTTATCATTAATCATTAAAATTTGCCCTATAACTTCTGATTTCTTGTGAAATAGTGTTCTTTTTATAATTGCAATTTTTTGCTTACCATCTCCCATTTTATCTATTTTTGTATAAAAATATACTATATCACCAGTTATTGCACCACTAGATAATTTTCCAGGAACAAAATAAGATAAGTCATCATTTATATCAACAAATCCAAACTTTTCACTTTTGGAAAAGTAAATACCAATATTATTCTTATATCTTTGAGATATTTCATAATTATTTTCTTTATTAAAGAGATAACCTTTCTTTAATAAAAAAATTAAAGATTCTTCAATTTGATTTAAAGAAGAATCTTTATTAAAATCTATAATTTCAGCCTTAGATAGATTGCCGTACTGAATAAGTAAACTGATTATCTTGTAATTCATCTTAAAGTATTTGTGAAACTATAACTAATATAAAAAATAGTACTGTTAAAAAACCAGTAGACCACATTATTATCCTATCTACTCCTCTAGCTTTAGCGTTTTCAAATAGTTCTACATTTTCATTACCTAAAATACTAGAACCATTAGTTTTAGCTTGAGCTGATTGTAAATAGACAAGTATTATTAATAAACATGATACTATAGTTGCTATAACAATTACTGCTTCCATAATTATTTTTTATCTTGTGTATTTACCGGTTGTTGCATTCCAGGTTGTTGCATTCCAGGTTGTTGCATTCCAGGTTGTTGCATTCTTTGCTGTTGCATTCTTTGCTGTTGCATTCTCATTTGTTGCATTTGTGCAGGTGTCAAGTTTTGTCTTGCACCAGGTTGCATCATACCAGGTTGTTGTGGTTGTTGTGGTTGTTGATTATTTTGTAATCCTAATAAACCTTTTCCGCCATTGTTTTTATTATCTTCGATAGAATCGTTTATCATATCGATATGATCTAATTTTTCTTTATAATATTTATTTCCTCTAATAAAGAATGAAATAGCAATATATAAAAATAAAACTGCAAATACCGCTATGAATACTAAACCAATTATATAAACTATATTAGCTCAATTATTCTCATTAGGATCTCCTATAGTACCCACTATAAACATGATAATTCCTAATGTAAACATCGTTAATTCTGTTACTAACATTTTTCTCCTCATTTATAATTATATAATAATATTTTAATTTATGGGTATTTAAGAACCGGAATATCCTGTGAATTTCCCGGAAGACATATGTAAATTTACAGTTGCAGTACCAGTTGCGCCATTTCTATTTTTAGAAACTATTATTTCTACGGGCTGAGTACTAGTGTTTTTATTTTTGTCATAATAACCTGGTCTATACAAAAATGAAATTATATCTGCATCTTGTTCTATTGCACCTGACTCTCTTATGTCTGACATTAAAGGTCTTTTATCTTCTCTTTTTTCAACACTACGGTTTAGTTGTGCTAAAACGATAATAGGAACGTTAATTTCACGAGCCAGTATTTTTAATGTCCTAGATATCTGTGAAACTTCTAACTGCCTATTATTTGTATTATTAGAAAGTGTTATTAATTGTAGGTAATCAATGATTACAAGATCCAATTTATTAGTCATTACATAATTTCTAATCTTTCAAACTAATTCTGATAATTTAATACCTGGTGTGTCATCAATTACTAAATTTAATTTATCTAATATGGGTTTGACTTCTTGAAGTTTAGCTCAATCTCTAGATTGAATATTTTTAGGGTCCTTTAAATTTCTAGAATCTATAAAAGCTCTTGATGAAATTATTCTTTGCGTTATCTGCTCAATTGGCATCTCAAGCGAAAAATAGTAAACATGTTTTTTGTAGGCAACATTAGTTGCTATATCTAATGAAAACGCAGTTTTTCCCATTGAAGGACGGGCTGCTACAATAATTAAATCACCAGGTCTAAAACCATTTGTTATGTTATCGAATTCTTTAAATTCAGTATATACAGCATCTATTCCATGATCGGAACTAAAGTTTTTTAACTTATCAATATAGATATCTACGGCTGAAGAAATTTCAATTTCTTTTGTAGGCATTGATTCACGAGTTACTTTGAAAATTTCTTCTTCAAAATTTTCAATTACGTCCTCTATTTGAGATGGAGTCTGATCTAAGTATTGTCTCTGGTTTATCAAAAAATTTTTCAGTTGCCTAAACTTATTTTTATCTTTTAAGATTTTTATGTAATTATTAATTAGAGATTCTAAACCTGCTAATTCAAGTAATTTAGTTAAGTATGTTTTATCATTAATTTTTGATATATCTCCATTATTATTCATTACACTTAATAAATGGACAATATCTATTGACTTATTTTCATTATATAAATCCTTTATATTTTTAAATATTATTTTATTTTCTTCATTATCAAAATCATCTATTTCCAACCTTCCTACTGCTTCCTTGGAAATTTTTGAATTATTTAAAAATAAACCTAAAATACTAACTTCTGTTTCGTATGAATGATATGATGCCATATTAATTACCTACCTTCTTAATTGCTTCTATTAACATTTCTCTAACCTGTTCCACAGTTTTATTTTTTACAAAAGCAGCAGCAGCAGTCTCCCTACCACCACCACCAAGATAACTACAAACTTCACTAGAATTATATTCTCCTGTGTCTCTTGCGGAAATTTTTATTGTATTTTTATCTATTCTAGCAACTATAAATGCAGCCTGTACATTTTCTACTTTTATTAATCTATCTACAGAAATAGCTAGTGAAGTATTATCTTTTGTTATAAATTCATCATCTGATGAAGCTATTAGTAATCTGTTGTCAATTGATTGTATAGTTTTTAAAACTATATTTGAGTCAATAAATGTTTCTAGTGAAATATTTGAGTACTTTGTCGCTTCACTTAATTTAACATTTTTCTTAGTTAAAAATGCAATTGCTTCAAATGTATGATATGTAACATTACTTGTTATACCAATAGAATCTATATAAATACCTACTAATAGCATCTTTGCTAAATATGATGGAACAGAATAACTCCTATTTCTATTTTCTAAAATATATAAAACATTAGATAATATTTCAGATGTAGAAGATGCAGTTGTATCTATAAAAGTATTATTTGAATCAGCTGTAATAGAATCATTCCCTTCAACATGGTGATCTATAATTATCATATTCGAAGAATTGTAATATTCAAGTTTTCTAATTTTAGGTAATTGCTTTTTTGCAGTTGAATCTAAAAGAATCAACAACTTATCACTATTAATATTTTTTTCTAAAGTATTTAAATCTCTAACAATGCTTTTTTTAGCTTTTTTATCAAATAAATTATTAAAAATCTTAGTTGCACTAGAGTCCATAGATTCTATATATATTTTTATTTTTTTATTATAAAAATTGCATATTTCATATATAGATGATAAAGAAGCTATTGCATCTGCATCTAAATAATTATGAGATATGGCAATTACTTCTTTGCTTTCTTCTATATTTTTGAATAATCTACTTGCAAATACTGATGTTTCTTTATTATTTACAATTAAATTTTCTTTTTCTCCATTTAATAACATATAACTAACAGCACTATATTCTTTAACAATAGTTTGATTGCTACCATTTTCATCTGCTTCTATTAGAGCTTCTTGTGCTAATTTTGAGTTATCATTAAAATTATTTGCTCCATAACCGATACCTACAGAAATTAAAGGTGAAAGATTTGTTTTATTGGACATTTCTAATAAAATAGAAAGTAAATTATTATCTTCACTATACACTTTTTTAAGATTATCAAATTTTAGAAAAGACTTTCTCAAGTCATGATAATTTAAACTAATATTTCACTGATAGTCTGTCTCACTTGAATATGTATGAGTATAAAAAGCATTATTTTCTTTGCTCCATTTATCTATTATACCTTCTGCAGCATATAAAATTTTTGCTCTTTCTACCTGATCAACATTACTAGAATTTATATTATTTAACTTTAAAAAAATTAAAACAGGTGATAAGTCTTTTACTTTCTTTTCTAAACTCTTTTCTTTTGTAATATCTTTTAAAATTAAAGCTCTTTTATACTTTAAATTTTTTATAATATAGCTTCTTCCTGAAATCATATAGACTGAACCACTTTTAACTTCGCTAGTATCAGTCATACTTTTTATGTCTTTAAATACTTCACTTAACTGAGAGCCTTCTAAATTAACTAATCCTTTTTCCCTTAAATAATTTGAAACTTCTATAATTCTATTAAATTTATCATAAAGAATCAATCCAGTATCAATATTATCTGTCAACTCATTATTAAGAGAATAATTAGTTTTAGAATTTTTATTACTATAAGACATGTATCTTGCTGTAGTGAAAATATAAGAACCTATTCCTATAAAAAATAAAAAAAATCCAGAAACAGTTAATATTATTTGTGAAGTTACATCACTTATTTGTGAAGCAACTATAAAATTTATTATTGATATTGATATACCAGTAAAAAATAAAATATTTTTAATTTCTAAGATTTTTTTTAACATATTCTAATTTATTTATCTAGTTAAATATGGCATCAAACCCATTTCTCTAGATCTCTTTATTGCATTTGATAATTTTCTTTGTCATTTAACAGAAGTGCCTGTAATTCTTGAAGGTAATATTTTACCATTTGATGTTGAAATAAATTTTAACAATAACTCAACATCTTTATAATCAATATATTCAAAATTATTTTCTGTAAAAAAACATTTTTTATCCATTATTTTATTATTTCTATTCATATTTCTATTCATATTTCTAAATTTTATTCAAATACAAATTCTAAATCGTCAAAATCATTTGAATTATTTTGTGAATCGTTATTTGATTGATTATTATGATTACTGATATTATTGGAAGAAGAAGAATTATTATAGTTATTAGAATTATTTCTAGAATTTTTAGATTCTAAAAAATTTAATCTATCAACTAAGACTTCAATTCTAGTTACATTCTTACCGTCTTTATTAGTATAATTTGAACTATTAATTCTTCCTTCTATAGCTATCAAACTTCCTTTGCTTAAATATTGATTTACTAAATCGGCTGTTTTTCTAAATGCTACACATGGTATAAAATCAGTTTGTGGTTCTGATGTCGGCCTTGAAATAGCTAAGGTAAATCTTGCATAACTTGTGCCAGTTGCAGCAGTATCATAATTAGGGTTAGCAGTTAATCTACCAACAAGCATTGCTTTATTCATAATTAACTATTTATCCTCTTTTCTGTCAACACCATCATTTATTAAGTCCTCTGAAATATTACCTTTAATAGCAAAATTTCTTCTCTTATTATTTTTTTTAGAATATCTATGTGGTATTTTATTAATGACATTTTTGTTCATTTCATATGGTCATTTATCTTCATGTTTTATAACCATAATTCTAATAATTTCCGGTGTTATTCTATAAATTCTATTTAACTCTAAAATATTTTCACTAGTTGTTTCAACATAGTATATAAAGTAATATCCGCTTTTTTCTTTTTTAATCTCATAAGCAAAATTTTTCTTACCTCATTCTTCTTTTTTAACTAATTTACCTTCTTTTCCTAAAATAAGTTTTTGGCATTTAGAGTTAAGAGATCTTAAATTATCTTCAGTTAATTTCCCTGATAAAATAATCATTATCTCATATCTTCTCATTATTCCTCCTTTTGGACAACGACTATACTAAAAAATTAATATAGTAAGTGAGTAATTTTATTTGTTTATTTATTTATCTTTTTTAAAAAATTAAGTTTTTTATTTTTAAATAAAAAAATATTAAAATTCTTCTGTAAATTTGTCAACTATTTTTTTAAATTCTGTATCTCCAATGTTACTTTCATCGATACCAGTTTCTTGGTTTTGTGTATAAAATTTATCAAAATATGAAGCTGGACATGCTCCTGCTAATAAATTTTTTTCATCTATTCACGCTATAACTCTTTGACCTGTTGCAGTATTAAGTGTTTCATGAATCACATAACCATTATCTTTTAAATAGTTCTCAAATTTTTCTATAACTTCGTACATTTTTACTTTCTCCGTTTAATTTTTTTTACTCAATAAAATTATAAACAATATTTAGTAATAAGTTAAAAAATAATTTATTTTATTTTATTTATAAAATTAGAATTTTTTAACTTTTTTAATGCTACTATAATTTAGAATATATGTTGTTAAAGAATCTACATTCATATCAAAAATATATGTTAATTTAAGTTTATTATTTATTTCTAAAATCATTGTAGGTATAGGTTCGCTGTAATTCTCTGGTTTTATTTCTTTTAAGTATGACAAAATCATATTTTTTCTAGAATATTTATTAAAAGAAATTAATACACCTAAAATATTTAAATTATCATCTTTTTTTAAATTTCCAAAAAAACCATTAATATAATAAATTTCTGGAATATTATAATAATATATTAAATTACTTTCGTTAGATAATCTAGCGAATAATTCATCATTGCTTAAATAATAAAATTCTTTAGAAGCTATTTCTAAATCTATCAATTGAATAGAATTAATATTTACTATATTTGAAAAATCATAATTAAAATCTTGTACTATTTTTTCTTGTAAGTCACTTATAAATGAAGTGACTTTTTTAATAAAGTTCAATATTTCTTTTTGACTACTAAGATTTGACTTACCTTTGAAAAAAGAACTATATCAATTAGTTTCAAAATAATTACTTTCGTTTTCTTCTACATCTATATCGAATTTCGTATATTTAGTAAAAAAACCTGAATTACTAACTCTATTGTAAAATTTTAAAAAAGCTTCTTTTAGGAATAGATCTGCATTATTTTCTATTTTGTACATTTCTCCCTTTAAATTTGTAAAATTTATATTTCTTAAAGGATTTTCTAAAGAAAATGATTTATAGTTGTTAGTATATTCAAATTCAATAAAACTTTGTTTTGGATCATTTAAATTTTTTATGAAATTTTCTAGTGAAAAATTTATAAATTCTTTAATTTTTTGTATCTCAATATAATCTATTTTTTTTAATTTTTCAGATTTATTTTTCATTGATTTCTTTTTTTAGTTGTGGAAAAAGCAATACATCTCTAATAGAGCTATTTCCAGTAAGTAACATAACTAGTCTATCTATTCCTAAGCCCATGCCACCTGTAGGTAACATACCATACTCTAATGCTTCTATATAATCGATATCCATTTCACTAGCTTCATCGCTTCCTAGTTCTTTTTCTTTCAATTGATTCTTAAATCTCTCATATTGATCATTTGGATCGTTAAGTTCACTAAATGCATTAGCATATTCTCTACCAGCAATAAACAATTCAAATCGCTCTGTTAATCTTTCATTATCTTTTTTCTTACGTGCTAAGGGGGATACTTCAATAGGAAAATCAGTAACAAAAGTTGGTTGTATCAATTTAGATTCACAAAATTTTTCAAAAAATTCTGTTAATATATGACCAATTCCATACATATGCTTTTTTACTTCAATTTTATTTTCCTTAGCTAAATTTTTCGCTTGCTCAAAAGTTTCTATCTTTTCAAAGTCTATGCCAGTTTCTTTTTTTACTAAATCTATCATGCTTTGTGATTTAAAGGGTTTAGAGAAATCTATTTTATTGTTATCAAATTCTAATTTCATGCTATGATGAATTTTTTTCACCGTCTCTTTAACTAGACCCTCAGTAACAGATTTCATAGTTTCAAGATTACCATTAGCTTCATATAATTCTATTGAAGTAAATTCAGGATTATGTTTTGTAGAAATTCCTTCATTTCTAAATATTCTACCTATTTCATAAACTTTTTCAAATCCACCCACTATTAATCTTTTGAGATGTAATTCAGTAGCTATTCTTAGATTTAAATCCATATTTAGACTATTGTGATGTGTTTTGAAAGGCTTTGCTGAAGCACCTCCAAGTGTTTCATGTAACATTGGTGTTTCAACTTCTATATAACCTTTTTTATCTAAAAAATTTTGAATTGTTCTAATAATTTTTGTTCTTGTTATAAAAGTTTTTCTACTATCATCATTTACAATTAAATCAACATATCTACGGCGATATTTTTCTTCTATATCACTTAAACCGTGATATTTTTCTGGTAGTGGTTTTAATGACTTAGATAAAAGAGTATATTTTTTTGCTCTTATAGTTAATTCACCAGTATTAGTAACCATTAAATTACCTTGTATACCAACTCAGTCACCAATATCTGCTAATTTATATACTTTAAAATCTAGTTCTTTAACTCCCTTAGAATTTATATAAACTTGAATTTTAGCTGTTGAATCTTTAATATGAAAAAAGCCCATTTTTCCTTGGTCTCTATTCAACATAATTCTTCCGTATATTTTAAAATTAACCTTTTGTAATTTTAAATCTTTTTCAAGTTTAGGTTTAGTTAAATCTTTATATTTATCCAAAATATCTACTATATGTTTATTTGGTTTAAATTCACCATTAGTATAAGGCTCAACACCTAATTCTTTTAGTTGTTTTAATTTAGCTCTTCTAGCTAATTCTTGATCATTAAAATTTCTTTTCATTATTTCTCTTATATTATAATTTTATATTTTAAAAATAAAAAAGTGATTTACACTTATTTATTTCTTTTTAAAATTTGAGCTGTTTTTTTTATCTTTTTTCCCATTAATTGAATCTTTTTTAGAATTATTATTTTTTGATTCTTTTGCAGGTTTTTTTATTGAATCATTTGTTTTTTGTTCTAAAGCTTCTTTTGCTTTTTGTTGTTTTAAGTATTCAGCTTCTTTAGCTTTTCTTAATTCTTCTTCTTTTTGTTTTCTTAGTTTTTCAGCAGCAGCTCTTTTAGCTTTTTCAGCCATTTCTTTTTGGTGTTGTTGCCACTTAATTACTGAAGGTGGTATTTTAATATTTTTATGTATATAGTCTAAATCTTCAGCTGTTAATGTTTCTTTGATCATTAATGATTGTGAAATAACTTCAATTATTTTTTTGTTTTTATTAACTGTATCAAAAGCCTGTTTATAAGCAGAATCAATTATTTTTCTAACTTCTTCATCTATTTTAGCTGCAGAAACATCAGAGAATTTTTTATGTTGACTAACTTCTCTACCTAAAAATACAGATCCTTCTCTTTGTTCAAATTGAATTGGACCTAATGAAGACATACCGTATTCAGTTACCATTTGTCTTGCAATTTCTGTAGCTGATTGAATATCTGCATATGCACCTGTAGTAATACTTTCTTTACCAAAGAAAATTTGCTCAGCTGCTCTACCACCCATGTAAGAAGTTATTCTAGCTTCTAACTCAAATTTAGGTACAACAAATTTTTCTTTCTTTGGAGTCATTAGCACATATCCACCTGCATCACCACGTGGTACTATAGTTATTTTTCTAACTATGTTTGCTCCTTTAACTTTTAAACCAACAATTGCATGACCTGCTTCATGATAAGAAATAAGTCTCTTCTCTTCTTCACTTATAGCATTTTGTTTTTTAGCTGGTCCTGCTATTACTCTGTCTACAGCCTCATCTACTAAGTCTTTATTAATTAAGTTAGTTTTATTTCTAATTGATAAAATAGTTGCTTCATTAATTACATTTTCTAATTGAGCACCAGAAAATCCAGGAGTTCTTTCAGCTATCTCTGCAATATCTACATCTTCATCAAATTTCTTACCTTTCATATGAACTTTAAGAATCGCTTCTCTTTCTTTTACATCTGGTAAGCGCATTGAAACTTCTCTATCAAAACGACCAGGACGTTTTAATGCAGGATCTAATACATCAGGTCTATTAGTAGCAGCTAAAACAACTATTCCTGAATTAGTAGAAAAACCATCCATTTCAACAAGAAGTTGATTTAAAGTTTGTTCTCTTTCATCGTTTCCACCACCAACACCAGCACCACGTTGTCTACCAACAGCATCTAGTTCATCAATAAATATTAAACATGGTGCTTGCTCTTTTGCAGTCTTAAACATGCTTCTAACTCTTGATGCACCAACACCTACAAACATTTCTACAAAATCAGAACCAGATATACTAAAGAAAGGTATTTTAGCTTCACCTGCTATCGCTTTAGCCATTAAAGTTTTACCAGTTCCTGGTGGCCCAGTTACTAGAATACCTTTAGGTACTCTTGCTCCTGCTTCTTGATAATTAATAGGGTTTTTTAAGAAATCTACAACTTCTACAAGTTCATCTTTTATTTCTTCATAACCTGCTACATCTTTGAATTTAGTAGACGTAATTTGCATTCTTGCAGTTGATTTCCCAAAATTCATTTGACTTGAATTTTTATCAAGCATCTTTCTAACAATATACATTCCTAAAATAAAGAATAATAGTCAAGGTAGCCATGTTAATAAGAATGTCCAGAATCATGAAGGTTGTGAAGGAGGTTGTATTGAGATACCTGAACCATTATTAGCTTGTTTAGCGGGTGTCGAATTAAGTGCATTTACATAAAATTGAGCATATTCATTATCTGAAAAAAACATTACATACTCAAATTTATTATCAGATCTATCTCTACCGGAAATTGATAATTGAGCTGCTCCACCACTAGTAGATAAATAAAGAATTGAACTTGTATCATTTCAATTTATATTCATGAAATATACACTACTAAGATAATCTACTTGATAATCAGTTGATATAGCAGGTTCAACATTCACGATTAGTTCACTTGCGTCACCTATTATTTCTTTTCCATCGCCATCTGTATCTTTGTTAGAAAAAACCGTCTCTACGTTTATGGTTCTACCTTGAGAATCCTTATACTCGATTCTTAATACTTCTCCTTTTTGATTTGCATCATCACTTACTTGGTAAGTATATGTTGTAGTTGCACCATTAATTTGTACAAATTGTTCAGGATTTACAACTTCAGTTGGAGTTGTAAAAAATATAGATCAAAAAATTAAGAAAATAAACGTAAGTAAAAGTAGCCAAAGAAATATTTTTCCTCAACTTGTTTTTTTAGGTTGTATATCTTTAGTCATTGGTCCAGGACCATTATTTGTATTATGTGGTCTGTTAGAGTTATGTGGTTTTTTATGGAGAACCTTTTTATTTTCAGTTTTATTATCTTTATTATTATTTTCAGAAGCAAATTTACTAATAAAATTACTTCATAAATTCTTTATATTATTTGTCATCTTTCTTTAATAAATTATTTTTTAATATTCCAATATCTTTTAAATTCCTATACTTATTATTATAATCTAAACCATACCCAACTAAAAATAAACCTTGAGGAACTTCAATTGAAAATTTCAAATTTCCTATT
>JGI24159J19872_10005087_pt1 | contig 16936 bp, 14 predicted proteins | sample Ectturendosymbi4_FD_19872 | JGI IMG/M metagenome (IMG submission 19872) | reverse complement strand
TGCAATGCACTGTTTTACCAATTGGAACTAGCAATTGACTGTCATGTGTGGCTTTATTCTGATTGCGCTTAACTAGACAATTTTATGGGGTATATTAAACAGATGTGCTGTAGATTCATCATTATTCCACGCAGATATTTTTGCAATGAATAGGAAAGTTAAGTAAATAAGAAAACGTCTTGTGCGTATACCTGTCATATCAAATATTTCGAGATTCAAGCACATTATTTCCAGCTGTTTTCTGGTAAAGCATCGAAAGGTATAATGGGGTTCATAAACGTGACAGGAGCAAGGTCATGGTCGCGACGTTATACCTTGAAAAAGAATATTTCGCCTCGTATATCAGCAGCGGCATCAAATTCGTAGTCGCATATAAGTGGCATTGTAGTGCTGGAAGACTTTTCATCACGTCCAGGTGGTTCAACCGTTGACACTAACACAGGATCATCTTGTTCTGAGTACTTTTCATCAGCTAGATAGCCATGCAAAAGTCCAACACCACCTGGAGTAGTGTAAAAATGACAAGGTCAGGCTTTCTAAACAAATCGCCAGGTTTTCAAGAAAAGACAATGAGCGACATTGTTATTTTGTAGGAATGGGAAAGATAGTTGCATATTTGTCATGCCGTTTGTGCATCCACCTCTGTACCAAATATTACGGTTTTCACATGGTCGGCAACAACATGGCAAACAAGTAAAATACCGAAGTCATAAGCAACAAAATAACGCGATAACTAATTTCAATATCGTGAAAATTTAAACGAAACGAGTGTTTCAAANGACAGATAAGNCCCGAACGCACTCAAACACTCTTCTCGGGCCAATAATTGGTCTCGTGTGCCGCGTTGGGTTGATGTGAAACACATTTGGATTTGACTGCCAGGTACGTATCATGAAGCAATTACTGAATGAAGATGCCTCAAGTCAAAGAACATAATTGCGATTAGCTTCTCTGCTTTTGATACTTTTGCGTTGATCGTTTAAAATGTATGTCTAAGATTACAAAACAGAATGTACAAATTTACGTATCCTGTTGCTTCCCTATGATAGAAAAGTTGGAAGACTGCCTGCGCATTGGCCCTTATGCCTGGTTCAGGCAATGGACCTTCATCATCATCTTCGTCGATTGCGCCGGTTCTTCAATCCACTGCTCAGCCGCACTAGATCTCGGAGCAGGTGTTGAGCAACCATTCGATTGTCTCAGAACCGTCAGGCTGTGCAGTCCATGAGGTCGGTGGGTTAGACATTGGAGGACAACACGGTCGATGGTTTATTCTTCTGCGCCACACTCACTGGCTGCAGAGGAGGCCATACCTCATTTGTGCAAGCAGGAGCGGAAGCGTCCGACACGGGTGCGGAGGCGGTTAAGCGGACCCACGCTGTTTTTCGGAAGGTCATTCCGCGGGGGTGGGTGCCGGTGTTGGGGATGAAAGTGCGGAGTCTCGTAAGGTTGACAAACCACTCCGCATTCCATTGGTGATCCGCCCAGTGCGTCGCACGTATGTTGTTGTCAGATGAACTGATGAGTTGTTGTGCGGTGGGTACAAATGCCACAATTTGAGACGCCGGGCATTCGCACCCTGTGGACAGGTGAGCGCTGAGTAGAATAGATGTCCAGGTTCCATGGCACGGGGTGCTAAAGAAATTTTAGCTCCTTTGCGACAACGTTCAGCAGGTTGGATGCCTGCGAGAAAAGGAAGGTTGTCCGCTGGTGTAGGACGCAGGCACCCAGTCACAATCCGCAAGGCGTCCTTGATGGCAGAATCAATGAGGCGGGTATGAGCACTGCGGAACCATACAGGAGCGCAGTACTCTGCTGTTGAATGGACCAGGGCAAGGGTGGCTATTCACAGCGTTGTTGCTTCAGCACCCCAGCCGGAGCCAACAAGCTGCCTCAGGAGCGCGACGCGTGATGTCAGCTTTTTGCGAAGTGACTCGTGGTGTCGGCGATACGTGAGCGACCTGTCCAACGTTACTCCGAGGTATTTGGGTTCGGAGCAGAAGGGCAGGGTTTTGTGTTGAGATTCACTTTTAGCTCACGTTTGGCTTCCTTGTTGAGGCGGAAAATCGCCGACACCGTTTTCGTAGTACTGAGCTACAACTTCCACGTCTGGAGGTATTCATCTACGGTTGCACGTCCTTGCTCAGCACTCCTTCCATTGCCTGCCAGTCTCTATCCGTATGCATGATTGCTAGATCGTCAGCATATGCATACTTTCTGTGGACGGTGGTTGGCAGGTCAGGGATGTGTTGAAGAGAAGGGGCGTCAGGACGGATCCCAGTGTGGAATATAAATTCTGGGAAGATAGAATCCAGACCCGGAGACTTTCCTGGCTTCAGGCGCCTGAGGGCGGCAGCAAGCTCCTCTGGCCTGAAAGGGCCAGAGATACTGTTTCCCTCAGGAGTTCGTACTTTCCATAGGTCGGACAGCTGCTTGTTGACAAACCTGGTGGATTCGTGGTTCCCAGTCTTGTCTGCCCCGTTCTTCACAAGTTGTGAGGCGATGGCGTTTGGTGAGACGGGGCACAGGCGAAAGGAGCTTCCAGACCTCCCAGTAAGTTTATTGATGGTGCTCCACGCCTTGCGGCTAGAGTCCGAGAAGTCGATGGAATTGACAGCTTCTTCCCATCGCTCCTGTTTTCTTCTTCGATCCGAGAAAGTAGGGACAAAGCGGCTCTATCGGAGTCAGACCCCGCTGGAGCTCGGAGAAAGGAGGATCTCGCACTCTTTGTCCCAGCATGGCACATAGTTATTGCGACGGCCACGTGGGATGCATTGCTTAGTCGCAAATAGCAGGTTTTCGCAAAGTATTCTTGGTATGCCTTGGAGGTGGCAGTCTCTCAACGGATTCACCTGTGAGAAGGCAAAAGCACTTGCAATCAGCCTTGCGAAAGTTCGAACGCTTTACTGGATCGCTGAAGGCAGGAACTTTGAGCCTCGGACCTTCATGATGATAATAGAGGGTGATCGGTCTGCAGTTCTGCAGCTTCTTTGGACGCGAACATCCGACATTGGTTGGAATGAAACGAAGTGTTCGCTGACCCAACGAATCTCTCCAACAAGTGTACTTGCGCGAATCTCTATGTTGGAAACGAGTGCTCATGATGCAAAGTGCGTTGCTGCAGCGCATAGTTGCAGCAGCTTTCCATTTCACTTACAGTAGGTTAGCACCAACATGTTGTCTGATTACACACTTCCATACACCACCCTCGTTCCCAAAGTTTACGTTGAAGTCTCCCAAAATGACCGTGGTTTCGTTACCTGCAATCCATCGCAGGACATCACTAGTTTACACCACTAGCTCAAGGTACTGCAAAGTTCAGTGCAGGGCGTATGTATGTAGGCCTATCAGAATAAGGGTACGGTCTATCAACTTCAACCTCAACATGCACACCCTTCCAATTTTCCAACGGGCCCTGCTGCCTAAATGTGCCTTCCGAACGCGGTCCTAAATGACGTGCGTGACGATGAATGTGCGACAGTTAAGTCGTTCTTGCGCAATTCATGTTAGTAACTCCCTAAATACTACCGTGGGACAAACCGGTCGCAATATTTGCAAAGGAACTTTTGCGTGAGCCAAGGGTATCAGAAAGAAGCATTACTCGGTCAAATTTGTGTAGAATAGGCCTGACATTGTACATCCACTCAGGGGCATACCGAGGTTAGATGGCGCCCCCATGTTCGAACCTAAGGTCTTTTGGAAGCAAATGTATTGACGAAAGTACTTGCAACATTGTTGGGAATTTCGGCGCCTCCCAGTGATTCGTCGACCAGGGCACTGTTCCCGCGTTGCCCCCCACGTCACGCCCCTGTATCCACTGCATGAGGCAACATAGAGAGTCTATGCGTTGCGCAATTAATTTTTTGTTGGAGCAGGGTGAACGATATGTTGGGTCCTTCTGCCTCATAACTCCCCGTTAGATTATACCAAACCTTCAAATATATTTTCAAAGTGAGGTGTCCAAGAGGGTATAATGGTTTCCCAGTCGTCTGCATCTGTAGAATATCCGAAGCAAAAGCGGCTTTTCCAATATATTGTGGATAATTTCAGCTGAAGCTCTTGTCAGAATGACAGAGGACACCCTAACCTGCTTGACAGATGCTATATTTCACTGATTGCCTTACCAGGTTAGAGAGCGCATTTTGCCAAAGAATCTATCAGAATCATTGTAGAGCCCTGAAAGTTGTTCCTATTCTGGGCCTGACGGAACTTGAAGACATGGTAGACTTGCAGGGTCTTTTTCTCTAATCCCAGAACTGTCAAGTGTCCAAACAGCATTTACGTTGTTGGTTGCCACAACGTCATGGTCAGTGAAGTGGCGTAATGAAAGTTTTATGAAAGTTATTCGTTGAGTCCGCAAAGCACCGAGCGACATACATAAATGAAACAACGTGCACAACGTCAAGAAAACAGTAACGGCTGAACCAAACTAGAAGCGCACAGAAATCAACGCCATGTCGCGAACAATCAGCGATCAGCAAATGCGAAACAATCAATTGCGCACAAGGAAAAACCTACTCGCGCGCCGGACGACACAAAAACCAAATAAAGCAGTCGGAATAAGCATTTTTTTCAAATGACAGAAAATCATCAACAGATACAAAAGAATAGCGCTGTCCCTTTAAGTGGGAAATTTCAGATGATGTTGATGATGCAAGCTGCCATTTTTTAAATTACGCCTCATGACATTTCGGACAAATCCAATTACGGATTTACATTGAGAGCGAATCTTAAAGCTTGAAAAGAGCTGGTAAATTTTTAATGAGCGCCTTGGAAAAACAGCACTACTGCCACCGTAGGACAGCTCTGTAGCAGACTAACTTGGGCAATTTTTACTTAAAAGAACATAACAGTGTTTGCAATTTAGGTTTAATATGAGATTTTTCATAATATTTTTCATAGAGCAAAAAGTGTTGTTATCGGCAGTTGAAAGTGAAACGTCTTGCAATTGTTGTTTACCTACATGACACAGCTTAGTACAGAATAACATTTTTGTTGGTTTCACTGAAACATCCGCTATACCTTCATCCAAACTGCAGACGCACAAAGATTTGAGGCTGTATCTATGTGAGCTTGCTGTAGGCAAAGAAGACAAAAATTTGACGTAATCAAGTTAGCAAACCTTAATGTGAACAACTCAATCTCATTATCATTTGTCGAAATGAGGAAAAATTTTCCTGTGTAAAATTCGCTACAAAGCCGTCTGCGATTTAACCTCTATGTGTATTGCACAAACGACAATCAACTTACCATACAGTTCATTAATAGCATTAATGTCGTCTACTCCCAATTTAAAATCAGAGCGGAAACTTTGATAAAATGGCAACATCACTGAACTCTTTTGCGTACTGTGTCCAAGCCCAAGGGCATGTCCAATCTCATGTACAGCCACCGTGAAAAGATTTGTTCCCTCTGTGCAGAAAACCAGAGCATAATTTGCGACCAAATTTTGGTGTTTTACCAAGTTTCATAGGCAATAGCGCAGGTATACATTCTGGCGAATATCAACTGAATATTCTTAAAAATATCGTAACATTGACCAGCGTTTTTCAGGTACGTCCAAGTTTCCTCTTGATCAAAATGTATTTCACCACTCTTAGTCTCCTGGCCAGGAAAAAACGCATGGGCTAACGCTTGTCCGGGTCCATCAAAAGGGTAACCGTCGTTGTGAATACCTCTTTCGAATGATATCATGATGTTGCCATCACCTCGTCGTTTCTTTAAATAAACGAAACAGAGTTTGCTCATGGGGCTACAAGATATTTCCCGTTTGTGATCAAAAGCAATAAAATAAACTGTTTTTCTTCATTTCAACTCGTTTAAAAAGCTTCAGGACATAATTTTTAGCATGTTGAAATAAATACGTCTGAACACCCGGCCCTACTCTATGCTCCAATGCTTGCGTCGATAACTGTTTGGTATTCCTATGCTTGTTGGCCTCATGTGACTTCTTAGACATGATATTCCGCGTTTGTCACAATCCGCACAATGTTGGTCACACGTACCACTATATTTTTCTTCTACACGCACTCCTCTATAGGAAACTCTACATGTTTTGAGAGAATGCCCCCTAGTGGGTGAATTCTTGGTGTTGTAAGTTTTTGTTGGGGCAGGTTAAACATTAGCATGTCTTTAGATTATCTGCAGTCGTTGATTGACAGTAGTTTGTAATTTATACGCACTAATCGAGAGATTCACTTTGCAGATTCTATGACTACCGATCGAAAGGGGCCTAAACATATCTGTGTACGTTGTACAGCGTTGTAAACTTTCCTTTGTTGTGCAAATTGTGCTGCAATTCACTATTGTCGTGAGCAAAGCGTCAGATAATTTGGTGTGGTGTTGTTTTGGTGATATCAGCAGGTGGTTTTCTTGGACTCCAGTCTGCTGCCATTTGCTGGAATAAATAAATGAAGCAACTAAATGAAACAGTCAATACTAAAAAATGGTTTCGTTCCAGGTCAAATTTTCAAGTGTCACAACTTTTCTCCAAACAGTACGCAGTTGACCGCCTGCCACGCTAAAATCACATTCTGTTCTTGGGTATACTGATTATTATAGGACTCCACATCGGCGCATTGTTTTAGATAATATTCGGGAAAAAAATTTATTTGAGGTGCTGCTACTGACTTTTTGCCAATGCAACATTCGCTACGAAAGTGGTTTCGTGGCCCCGGCGCAAGCAAGCCGATATGGGCGTCCCCCAACACTCGACACTCCAGTGGGAGCGCGCACGCGCTGTTTCGTTGGTTATTGCGCTAGGTGATTTAATCCAATCCAAAATTTTGCATCATACAACAGGTTCGAGTTGTTAAAAAAATGTTAGGTTTTATAGAAAAACAGAAAATTTCACTTGATTTATATACAATCGCTTTACTCCTATCATAAACCTTGTAAAAGGCCCCATAAATCGGAATTTTTAATCCTACAAGGTTATAGATGCAAGGCAGAAACAGTTATATAAAGAAAAAAGTTAAACAAATGTTTAGTGTATCCGAAGCAGTCCCGTCGCCACGGGTAGCTTTTGGCTACTAAGTCCCTCAAACAAAGCTCCAAGCCACCTCAAATCGAAACATGAAAACTATAAATCAGTTGAGTTTTTGTCAGTTGTTAGAATGCCAATCCTCCCGCATAAACCCAAAGCCCACCTACAGAAACGCAAAGCCCCCTTATTGAAAACTTTCTGGCGACGGTTCTGATCCGAAGTAAGCTTTGTTTTATCAAATGCTCAACAAGCCATTGATAAGGAATGTTAACAGATTAAACCAAGTTTCACGACACTTTTTAAGCGCTAAAAATGCAACTACAGTAAGTCCTACCGAAGGAAAACAAGCATTCTGATCTCATCATACAAACGGAACTCTTTTGCAAAAATCGGGTTCAGATTTTGTTTCACTGAATACAAATATGTTGCAAGCAAAAAAACTTACGTAAGTAAAATCCAAGGGAGTTTCCCTGCTCCAAAGTTTTAGAGCCTGCGATATAGCACTTAGTTGCTCAGCAACAGGAAGATTAGTTGCATAATTTCGAAATCTGAAAAAATTTATCAGTTGTGAAAGCTGAACATGAACCTCCATACAGACAAATAATCTTGTCCACCCAAACATTAAATTCTTTATTTAAACCCCAAAATTTTATCACTGTTGATGATAAACGAAATTGTGGAAACTTTACTGAGGCTGTTTAAAAAAGAAGAGTATTTTAAAATATTACTATTTTAAATAAATGACGCTTACCAATTCACATTCTAACAATTTTAACAAAAACATTGGCAAAAAAATCTAATTTTAAAGCAAACTGCCAAGAAGTGGGTCAACGTACCCATAACTAATCTTTCTACTTGGCCACTTGCTGACAAGGATGTACCTCTTGGGACGATAACTGCGCCATGATCCAGCTGCATCAGTTTGATTGATGAAAGAGTGGCGGTTAATTTGGAAAGCGGGGAGTATTTCTGCTTAATTAAAAATAATCAATATACGCCTCTCAACTGCTTCAGTAACGATATGTGGAATTCAAACGTTTGTAGAAAACAAAAATGATGATAAAGCTAGCTCACTTTTATTGTTTAATGAGGCAAAGAACTTCTACGTCAACGCAGCCAAACCTAATTTTTTGAACAAACCCGTGAAATGTTGATATATGAAGTATAAACGCTTTTGGCTTTGAGCAAAGGCCACTAAAAAGTGGTCCTGGTTGAATTGGCGAAAAGTCAATGGCACCGTTTGTATTGTAAAGCAAATCAAATGCGTTTGCGTAGTGGAGCTGCAAGAGAAGACTAGATGATCTGCATGTAGCATCCAGGATCGTCAAGCGTTCTACTGCGCACAGCTATAGCTGAAAGTGACCGTGAAATTTTGCTGGTTTGGAATAATTTTTATAGTGCAGTAGAGCTGCCTGGAGCACCAGTGAGTTTTCTTGGGTTGCAAAATTGTGTGCATTCCCAAGGTCGAAACCAGTACTAGATGATATTAACATGGTTCAAACTTGCTGACAACGGTTTCAAGTTGCTTGTTTGTCGTCCGCGAAAAACAACTTAAAGATTCCGTTTCGCAGCAAACGTAATAAATAATGCTGTTACCCTTATTAAATGTATTTGCGGTGGCAACCCAACGACAGAAATTAAACTTTCAACGCATTTAATTGCTTTGGTATGCACAATGCACAGACGAGTTTTACGCCTGCCTGCCCTTCACCGCATACAACGAAAATGTGATTATTGCTCAGAGGACAGCACCATAAGATTCCAGATGGCAAGAGCGCCAGGGGACGCGGCTTGACAAGTTACTTACTTGCGTTCGGCGGCGTGTACAAATCAGGCACGCCACAGCGAGGTTTTTCCATTAACTCGAGCGTTTCGTGATCCAATAATCCGGTGTTTTTCAGACCAAAAGCTTTCCTGAACACGGTAGTCGCTTGCCGGAGTTGCTGCACCGTGGGGGACATGCTGCCTTTAGCCAAATAGCCGTACTTCATTAAAAAAGTCTGAAAAAAACATGGCTGGTCTGTTTTAACCAAAAACTCGTGTCACATATAATTTTCCAAATTTTGGGAAAAAGAATTTAGTTTGAACTTGTACGTTGTCAAATTTACACAATATATCCAACTTGCAAAACTCGAGTCGTTTATTAAGCAAGTTCAATGTTGATGCACCCGGTACGCGATTGCACGCCTAACATGTTTACATTTTCGTGAAAATTAAGAAGCTTAGGGGCCTTAATTTTTTCTTGCTTGTTTGCAAATGCCACTATTCTGCAAGTTTTGCAATATTTCTCTCAGTGCAAGGTACCGGATATCATTAAGTTTTCCTAAATGCAATAAACCTTCTTAGAAACAAAGTGCCTTCATAATACGTAGTTTTAAAAAAAATAGAACACGCTTGGAAAATACTACTTTCGTACTTTGTGTAAAATGCCAATTTTACAGTGTTGCGCAGAGTTAGTTTATAGTACTATATGTGAAAATAAACTCAAATTTTCTATTGATTTGAGCGTTCACCTCAGAAATGCTGGGTTGATGGATTGACCCAAGCCTTAAAAATTGACATCTATGTGATAGTACCACGAAACTTCTGCAAGAAAACACTTTTCCAACACACTGCGAAACCGTTCGTGGCAATAACATGCTTCATTCTGTCCTTGTCAATTCAGTTTAGTCATGTAAGTCTGAATCACTTCAGTGGATTTGTCGATCAAGCAGTTCAACATCGACCGTATTGATCAGCGCGTTCTTTCAGGAACGGATGAAAAATGATATATTATGTTTCTCTATATCAGAATCAGGCCCGTGACCAGCTTGGACACCAGGGGAGGCGAAGAGTTTTCTGAGAAGGGCCCAAAATTTTTAAACTATGTCCAATACTTTAAAAAACTATGTCCAACACATTTTTCCAGGAGGGCGAAAATTTTTCAAGGGGGGATTGCTCCCCCTGTGACCTAGTTACGGGCCTGATTAGAATTATTTCCCCTTCAAATTTACTATATCGAAACAAGCGGTTGTGGAGAAGTTATCGTGCGATACACACAGCTTTACAGTCCAGATATGGTTGTAAAAGCACACACGTCGCTCGTGCTTGCCGTGGGTGTACGCAAAAAAGTCCAGAAAAATATTTAGCAGTGGTAGCACAGCAAAAGATAGCTCTAAAAATATACGAAAAGTTTTGCTTAAAATAGCGTTTAATTTTTCGCCGAGCAAAATTTTAGAAAATAAGTCGATGAAGTCAGTGGCGGATAAAGCCAGTAAGGTGGGGTGGAGGGGGCGATTTCAGTAATATTTGGTAGTCAAGTTTCATTAAGTGTTCACTACTGTAAGAAAGATGAAGTATACTTCACCACACTGCTGTGACAAAACAATGGACGGCAAAATGGCCTTATATCGCGAATGCTGTTTTTCGAATTGTACAAAATCATGGTGAATAAAGTAACTTTCGTAGGTTTTCGGTGGTAGATCGTCCCCTCCCTGGATGAAGTACAATGTTGGCTATCGCTGAAAACGTAAGAAACTTATTTAAACTTTTGTTACTATAGGAAACATCAACTTTTGGTTAAACTTTATACTTGAAATTCGTGCACTACGCATTGGAAAGTTTTAAGCAGCCTTTGTGTGTGAACCGAAGTGAGATGTTCATGGCACTCCCTCATGTACAGTATTTATCTTTTTCGACTGCTGTTTACGGAACGTTCATTTCTTAAAAAATCGTCGTCAAAACTGACCAACCTCCACAAGTTGACTCACATCGAAACTACTAAAAATCTTACTGCAGCTTAACCAAATTGGTGTGCGGCACTTAAAGAAACATTGTTGTTACGGCATAGAACGTTGTTTGTGTTCTTTCCAAATACAGTCTACAAACATTTTGTTTTGTCAGAGGTATGATCATAAATGGACAAATTACGAAGAATAGAAGATGGTAGCCTACTGACAATTCAGTACTTGAAAACAACAGAAATCCATCTAATAAAATCTTTATTTCTAATAAAATAAAAAGAATGTCACCCCTTGTGAGGTGGCATAACAGGGTATACGGACAGAGCTGAATCAATGTATTCCTCTCCAAGGGCGTATGCAAGGGAGGGGTTCGGGTTAAAACCCCCTTGAGCTTGATATTTTACAAAAACTTTATTACATACGCAAAGGAGATTAATTGTTTTCGCGTGCTTTTTGGTTCTTTATTTGTCGGCTTAATGCAAGTACCACGGAATGAATTTGCATGCAAATTTCGAGGAACATTGTAAACGGCCCAAAAAGTAATAAGTAGGTTTGGGTGGGAATCTGGGTTGTTGTCTGCGTCCAGAAACCATCTTACCACTTTTTGCAGACTTTTCATCCACTACGCATGTTTTAGATTATGTTCCGCGATAGTTCACTTTATCCGAAACAATTTTTATTTTGTCTGTTATGGCTGATAAGGGCAAGCGCTGACCGCATTGGCTACATTACCGATTTTTGTAGCATGATTGAACTGTTGCAAGAGTTCAAAAACACCAGTTGTTAACACAGAAGCATTCAGGTATGTGATAATGTCTCAGCAGGGAAAAAGGAAAGCTAAAATTTGCTGGACGTCTATACATAACAAAAAATCGAAAGTATTCTTGCGTACTTTATGCGCATTCTCAATTCTTGTGCAGTTGAGCAAGGTTCGATCTTGCAAACCGGGGTGCGCCAGCCAGTCCAACCGCACACTTTCTGTGCTTGACTGCTTGTATTTGATGAGACATTAGCGCAGTCTGATTTTGCAGTTGTTCCTGAGGTAGTGATAAGTGTTTCACTCCCCTGTTTTTAGGCGCGGCCTGATATTTTTGCAGTTATGAGCTACTGTGTCGTAGCGTTGAGTTTACAACTTAGAGCACTGATAGTTTACATCCAGTGCAATTACACATAAAATAAGGGGAATGCGTGTCGTAGAAGACCATGCATATTATGTCAACAAACTTGGCGAAAACGTTGGTTTGGAAAAATGAATATGACTTCAAATTGTGACGTCATGAACAGCGCGCACCAAATACAAATGACCACCATAAGCCACTGAATGAACCCCCCCACGAAAATTTTCTTCGTACGCCACTGTCCCTCTCCGGAAAGAATGAAAAAAGCGTCATTTTTGCCCCTCGTTTTCGGTCTTGTGGATTTTGCCTTCAGAATGCTGAATTAGCGTCGTAAGATTGTGTGTCGCAGAAACGCTAAACGCTTTTTTTGCTTGTATGAGTGGCAGCACCTGGGTAATGCGATGTCTAGCTGCTATAATTGAAAATGTGTGTGCAACGGGTAGTACTAGGTAAATGTATCGAAAAGCTGGCAACAGTTGGAAAAACGGCAATTGGATAGTAAACTTCCGGCACTGGAAATTCTTTTAACAGAATATAAATCTCTATTGCTTATCAACGTAGCATTCGGCATGCTATCTCTGATTATTTTTATTGGAAATAAAGCAATGGCTCAACTTTGTTGACGTTTCAAACAATAAAGTTCATCCATTCATTTTCGAACCGGCATTTCCTTTCGGCACAGTCGTGAGGGTAGCAAACCTGGGAGGTGTGGGGTCACCCGGTCTGGGAGCCTGCAGCCGCTACAGAGGTCTCGAAATACCTCACAGTTTTCATCAAACTCTGTAAGTGTCCTGCAGTCTCCATACCAAAGCGCGACCAAGCCAGGGTGGAGACATGGGCGTCGGAAGGATTTTTTCCAGAGGGGATAGCAATAGTGGATTTTTACGGTTGTTAGCCAAAAGCATTTTTCCATGGGGAGCCAACAGTGGTGAACTTTCACTTTACCAACTCAAAGCTAACAGAAAATTGTTTTTCTACTTAAAATTAATAGAAAAATATCAAATTTCAAAATTCAGGCTGGGCCAAGGACTCTGCTCCCCTTCTGACGCCCATAGGCGGAGATGTAATCACATTACCTAGTCTTTGGCCCGTACGTGGGTCTCTTTCCCGTGGATGTAGCTGCAAGGATTCGCCGCGTCAACCTTTCTTGGGGAATTCTGATCAAATGTCACAACCATCATGGCTGGGAACTCTCTATTCAGAGAACCAGCACGACATTCATTAATTTTCGAATTTCACAGCTGCGCGCTTTATCATGAAGTTTTACATTGTGAACTCTTCGTAAAAATCCTATTTCTGTCGCTTAAACGTAAGATAGGACTCTTTCAGATGTTAACCAAGACTCATGACCAAATGAGAATCAGAGCAAAAAAAAATTTAAAAAATGTAAGGTTGGAGATGTTTGAAAGCTCCCGTTTTCTGACCACAGAGTGATGAAGCTCACCCACAATTGCGTTGGCTTTACCGATGCTTGTGCTAATCTTAATGTTCTGCATTCTCTCAGTCGTAAATAATAATTTTTCGGGGTGGGCTACTGGAACTTCTCGACCTTCTGATCTGTATTGCCACTTTCTTGCAGCGAACACTGACTTGAGATTCTGGAGAGACATAATATCTTGTTTTTTTTTCAACTTATTGCCCGAATTAACCATATTGCCCGAATTAAGCAAACAGTTGATCTTGCTGCTTCCAACAGTGACACCCTCGTGAAGTGGGTTGTCACTGCCTATGTATTTCATGTATACCATGATTAGGGGTGATGATAGTACACACTCTTGTCACAAACTTCTGAGTACGACTACAGTGCCTTGCCAATAAAAAAAGACATTGGTTGCTTACAAATAAAGAAAAACATGGCTTGTTAATAAAAAAGAAAAATTTATTCACCACACTTCATCCGCCTTAGCACATATTTGTCATTTTTGATACTGCTATGCATGGCGTCGAGGTGCTTTTCTTTGAACGTTTTTCATGCATGTGAGCGCCATAAACAGTGAAAGAATCAGCAGTAGGATCTGAAAACGTGTTGTATGAGAAAACATTCCTATAAAATGATGTTTCCAAAAGTTTTAAAGTTGATGGAATTGCTTCCTATTAACGCTGTAAAAGATGCTATTCAGCTTGTTTTTGGACTTTATCACCTAAGGCAGGTGTCGGCAGTCTTAATGCTCGAAGAACCAATAGGACGGGTTTTCCACGGAAAAGAGAACACAGAGAGCCATAAAACTGTTTATAACACTGTATTCATATTTTTTATTTATATGTTATAAATAAAAAACTGGGTGTTTTCCATTTAAGAAATCGATGAACTTCTGAAACGAAAACAAAAGTTTAGAACTGTAGTAGGAAAAGTAACGAATTAAGATAAGAATAAGTTTAGACAAGATACTCTTTCTTCACTTTTCGAAGTCACAGTGAGCTGCACATAAAGATAAAAGAGCCACATACCGCTCAGGAGCCGAGAGTTGCTGATCCCTGAGGCCTAGAGTGTAGCCGATCATCTCTACCTTTACACCTAATTCGACAGAGCTACATCGCTGGAAATCGAAAAATATTAAGTTTGCAGCTAACCATTGATTTTCCTCAATTAGTTTCCGAATCATGACGGAGTATGTACATTGATTGAACAGATGCCTTACACGGTTTGGTGTGAAAACCACCTTCAGCATCGAAACTCACTTCGTCAGGTCAACTGATAGTAGAAACGTTCGGTAGAGTTCTTTTCAAGTTCTACGAAATTTACGCTTTGCTACCACCCACTGCAAGCAAACTTNGGNAATCTACTGAAAAAAGAAACACTCCACATCCTTATAATCCTGCAACGTTTGTTCGCGCCATGTTATCTNTGACCGTACACAGTTTTGCCATATAGTGGTGAGCTCGCACGTAATCTGACGCAGTGGTAAATTCAAGTAAAAATACCACGATTGAGAGAATGTACGGTGAAAGCAATTGGAACCTACTGCCTATGCAAATGCCCTAGGTGCGTTGCGAAAACATTAGCGAGTGCTCTTCTCGTAGCAAGCGTTCCTCGGCCTCAATTTGGGGATACTTTTCCTAACACAAACGAAGAAGCGAAGAGAAAGACACAAGTCTCATCTGACAGATACATCCGACAATAGGCAACGTCAATTTTGTATGATTGAAAGGGTTCGGGTCCAAGAAGGTTTAGGAATCGTGTACGAGATGCAATACCTGTCAACAAAAATCTATACTAATCACATCAGGCTAACAAAATCGACCTGGGATCTCTTCTAAGCGTGAACGTATACCGAGATCGGAAGCTTAGCAGATACAAAGTGATGTTGATTGGAATGTTTTAAAACGAAATAAGCTGTTATGTCAAACTAATGCTCATACTCATTCAGCGTGTTCCCTGGAAACAGCAACTTTTGAAAAACATTCCAGGTACGATCTAGCCTCTAATAAGCATTTAGTTACCCACGATAAATCCTGCCTCTTTCGAAGTGGCTATTTTTCTGGTGCAGTATACTCCTACTTTTCAGCATGTACCAATGTGAAGAATTTGTTTTGCCGCGACAAAGCGTCTACACTGTAGACGTGTAGACTCTGCAGCATATAGCAAAATGACATCTAGGCCACTGCGTATTTCACCATTGCTGCCACGTAGCTTCCACAGAGTCCGTAGACAAGCTGTAACGGGTGTCTTCGCTGGCATTAGATAACTTCTTCATCTTGATGTGTTACCAATCCTCACACACTTTTCCATCCAAAACGCTTCATTTTATCAGCGCGCCTAAAACTACCGTTTGGAAATCCTGACGTTTTTGTACGGTTCTGCTGTTTACCACTTCTTGTATGAACTTTGATCAACAAACTACGCAAAATTTTTCTCTGACTGTGTAAAAAAACACATTTTTATTCAAACGATTCAATTCCTTCTGGGCGATACCTTGCTGAAATTTCAGAATGAATACCACATACTCTTCCAACGCATTTCATCTATACACCTCCAGACTTACCACGGCCTTTTCCAATGAGTTTGTTGTTGCAGAAAAATCTTCAGCCTTGCTGCCATGTTGCATTCTTAGTGGTCTGGACCATGCTGAGACGATGACGCAACTTAGTGACGCAAACAAACAGTACGCAGCTTTCATGACAACTTGCGAATGTTTCTTACTATGTTTTGACTAGGCTACTGGCGCAATGCCAACTTTCATTCTTCACCTAAATCCTCAACTCCACTCAGCAGCAAAATCTACCCCAGACTGAAGCCGATGTGCGCCAAACATCGTTCGTTTCTTCTGAAAAACAAGCAAGGTGATTAGCCTGTTGCATCCTTGCAGGAACGAGTTTCTTTCTCATCTGCAAGCGTTCTTCTAGCTTCTATCCAAGACATGTAGACGTTTTAAAATCTATCGATTTTTGCGAAACAGCGTTAAATGCTACCTGAGCAGTAATGACTAATTCGCGTTATATCACGCACGTGCCTGATGTCTCAATGAATCATTACGGGCATCTTGCGTTGTTGCACGCTCACCGACAGTTTGCGGGGCGCTTTTCTGCACTCCCACCAAAAAACGCGTTCTGCTCAGCCCACTCGTGCATAATAAAGCAACAGCCAATATTCCCCAAGGGCACCAGGGTATTAGTGCCAGACATTCTTGCATTTACAAGAGCTGTTTCCACGTCATTTGAAGCAGATTTTTTCTATGCATATTTTTCACGCAGGCTTTTCCGTCTATACAGGTCTTTCATCTGTATTTATCCTAATCGTTGTACTATGTTTGGCGGCCCTTTAAAGCGTTGCATAGCATTTGATACCTGATTTAACCGCACATCATTCATCGCAACGCATGTCTCTGTTAAACACTTCTGCAATAAGGCTTGTGAGTTTCGATTTTTCTACTTAACCGGCAAAAACAGCAGCACCTAGGCTGTGTTGTTTACGAGGTATTTAGGCTATGTTTAATTGAGCACATAACGATAAAAGCAATTAGAGCTTTGGTGAATATTGAGTTAATAAACGCAGACGAATGGGTATGTCTAAATAAATTAATTATTTATACTGTAAGTTGCAAATCCATGTATTTTCTCACGGGAAAATCAATTAGTAAAGCTGAAGAAGAAAAACGAATCTCAAAATCTAC
>JGI24159J19872_10005084_pt1 | contig 16939 bp, 8 predicted proteins | sample Ectturendosymbi4_FD_19872 | JGI IMG/M metagenome (IMG submission 19872) | reverse complement strand
TCTGACGATATCCCCTGAAGAGTGTCAGACGAAAAGCTTTGGGATGAATCTCCTACTTTACGCCATCTTCAAGTTCTGTACCACCAAACGTCTTTTCTTTCACATTACTGAAAACAATTAAGGGCGTACGGGTTACCTGATAGCTCACAATGTTACTGCCGTCTTTTCTTGAAAAGTAAATGAAAGCTTCGAAAGTAGCAAATTGTCTGAATAGCTGCAAACACTGCTCCATAAGTACAATGGGTTGTGAACAACCTGGGCTTCGCACGCAACCACGCTTGGCACGCACCAATTATGACCTCATAAACATAAGTTAATCTTTATTTAACACCTCATAAAAGGATAGAATGCGTCATAACGCTGAAAGTGACGTCTATTTACTTCTCCGCTCTTACCGGTGGGCAGGCCGTAACGACGGGGGGGCAAGGGGTGCACAATTCCCCGGGCGTCGCATCATTATGGGGGCGCCGAATCACTGCGGGGGGCTTCAAAAATCCCAACAATTTCACATTTACTTTTTTCAATACAGTAAATTTGCTTTCGAAAGACCTCAGGTTCGAACACGGGGGCGCCAAAATTGCTTCCTGCTCCGGGCGCAGTGTAATCTCGCTACGCCCCTGGCGGCGGGACAGCTTTGGCTTGCTGTAAACGACTGTCCCGTTGGCCTCCCTCACCAAGGTCCTTGGGCAATGTTAGCCTTGACTGTATTCGCTTTTTGTCCTGTTAAAGTTCTATATAGCTTAATACGGACTTTTGACGATATGCCGACACGATCTCACCGTTTGTTAATACTCTTCCATTAATACGCACAGCTCATAACTTTCAAGACTTCACATGGTAACATCAAATGCCTGTGGTTGGCTTGCTCTGCCCCACTGCACTTTTTATTAACACAGTAAAGGTTTCTCGCAAGCCAAATGCTTTCTTGAACTTCCGGATAATGTTGGTAGATTGCTTTGCAAGAAATGGCGCTTTATAAAAATTTTCAGGTCAATAACGGGCTAATGTCAACAGAGTCGAATTTCACAAATTTGTTATGTCTTGCAAATTTCGCATATCTTCCGTCAACGGTCCACCGCACCGCGCCTATAGATTGTTACTGGGTATAAATTCGTACTTTTGTCTGCAAACACAAGCAAATTTTCAAACTCGCTAATCTGTTCAAAATTTCTTCTGGAAATGGCCCCTGAGGTTTATAAACAGGAGCTATTCGTCTCATTAATCTCTCTTTTATCACAGTAATATCTGCTAACAAGCGTCGAGTAATCTCGCTCTAGATTTCGCCGAACCAATCAAGTAACTGGTACTGCCTGTATCAGACAAAAGAACAACAAATTACGTTGTTCAGGAAGCCATTGCAAACTGAGCATCTATTTTTGGATTCTTTTGTCTTAATGTTAAACTCCAAAAGAAAAGTAGATAAGGGAATGGTTAGCGACATGGGGTACGTGTGCCTACTGACAATCTACAAACCTTGAAATAGCTCAGCTCTAGAAGCATCCTAATTCTACTCCACGGTTTACAAACCAAAAATACCCAAACGCTGTCTCGGTTTTGAGGTGACTGGGATAATTTTTACCATTGTGACTTTATCATACTGCTGTGGATCGGACCTTTGTTTCAGTTCCTCCCTCAAGCGGCTCTTGCATCAATCATTATAGTTAATCTGAAGCGTCTGCTTCGTCAGTTTGTAATGGTGAGTTTTACGCTATGATTTTCTCATGGATTTTTGATCAAAATTTGTTAAATTATTTCCTGAGACAACGTACTGTTCTGCTTTCTTCGATTTGCGTTCAGTCGGCAGTTCAACAGTTTCTTGGTTAGAAATCCAGATATCGGATCACCAGGAGCGCAAAAAGAATAAAACTTAACTTCCTTAGTCGATTTCGTAAAATCGATTGAGATTTTCGTACTTCTGTAAACAATTCGTTTCCGCAAGTATACGCCATAGAATATAAAAAAGGTTTCCTAAAATACTTGAATTTCCAATGCAGAGAGATTGTGAGTATATCGGTCTTGTTTAGAACGGTCTCCTGTACGTGGAGAATTTTTGTGATAATGCATTCCAAAACCTCCCTGTGTTGACATTCATGAAAAGAGTCTTCTGATTAATCTACGTCTGTGACAGTTTTTCAATTTGCGGAGCAGGGATGTTTGAATAGAATCTGTGTCAACGAAAATGGTGCAAGAAAACAAAAAAGTTATGCTGCTCTTTATACAAAACACGTTTGACTTGTGTTAGCTTCCAGCGTTGTTTAAAGTGAGCAAGTTGGATTGCTCTGTGTGGTGCATCACCTGGCTGGCCGTATTTCTGCTGGGAGTCGATCTGGGTCTATACATTGGGATTGGCTATTCACTTCTCACAGCCATTATCAGAACACAAATGTAAGTCTTTTTCGCGCGCTTTGAAAAAGACAAACGTGCATTGTCAAACGTAACAATGCTGTTATTTTGTCATAGAGCGAGTGGTGAAGTCATGATACCTGTGAGCAAGGAGAAGATTTATAGAAGTTCNAAAAAATACGATAGGGAAAGTAAAGAGGCGCTTCCAAGTGTTTTGATATTTAGCTTTCCATCTCCACTTTATTTCGCCACTCAGCAGAGGTGAACTCGATATTTAGAGGTGAAATCGATATTTATTGCTTGCTCTGAAGTTCAAAATATTTGAAGATTATAAAAGAGACTAAAACGACGAAGGTCTAAACTAGTTGTTTTGCAAGTCGTAAAAAAGAAAGAATTAATGTATTTTGAAACTTTTGAGTACAGTACATTCGTTGAAAAAAGAACATCAATTATTTATTTTATCTCCAAGTTAACTTAGTTCAACAGACTCAGGAATCCTTTCATTTAAAATCTTCGTTTGACTTTTCATGACCCAGCGACATTTGCCTCAAAGAACATTTACTTTTCATTAAAAAAATCTCTACAACACCGAACCATTCTTTTTACAATAAGAGCGGTGTGCAAATTTTTACACATTACAAAAACCTTGAAAATTTCTTTGCTGCTACACGAAAACATTAAATGTCGATTACAAAACAGCCGTAAGATAACGTCCTCCAATCACAAGATTGGCTTGCGAAAGGTTTTCAATATTTTTCATTGCAAATATGTTTGAATATGTCAGCTGAGCCATTTTTTATTTTTGGGTTCATGCTATGGGCTCTCTGATAATTCGTGGTCCCTTTTCTTAGTGTGAATTGAAATTATTTTGTTTATGTTGTTCAAATTAGTTTATGCTGCGCAGTTCACGTTAGGAAAGTGAATTTCCCAGATGGACAAATTGTTCTCAAAGACGTGGAATGTAATATTTTACTGTTTCAGTGTTGCATTTCCTAGAGATAAACTGTGACTGAAGTTCGGAAGCAGTAGATCTGTAAAGAACCACGATTCAAAAACTTAAATTTCCATGTAACGTTTATGATATGACCTTAATACCTTCATCTACTGGCAACTTGCATTTCCATAGTACATTTTTTAGGTTCCAAACCCAACGGATGGTTGTTCTAGGATTCGAGCCTGCTTTCGCTGCAACCGACGCGAAAAAAACAGAACAAAAAGAAATGAAACGAGCCATGATCAAAGAGGCTTTTGCAAAAGAAGAAGAAGCAAGAGGAGACTTTCAAGAAGGCAACGATTCAGCAAACACATCAAGTGAAACATCAAGCACTGACATCACAAACGCAGAAGCTGCACTCCAATACCTGATAGTTGACATGGAGGCGTGTCCATTTATTGGCAACGACGGCGTCAACTGCATTAAAACCTTATACAGTGATTTGAAGGAGTTGAACATCACTTTGCTTCTTGCACACTGTCAAGTTTAGAGCGCCTGATGAGAAACGTTTGTCCACATTCTGGTAGAACTTGCAAATTTTGCTCACATTTTTTGATTAAGTGTTCTTGCATGCTTTTTGCTGTGTACGTCTATTGTAATGGGTTTAACAGTTTTTGAGTGAATTTGTGTTCTTTGTGCTTCAATATTTAGTCTAAAATATCGCACATACCTTCACATGGCAAAAAAACTTTCATCTCTGTACATGCACGTAGTAATTCAAGAAATCTGTTTATATGCTATCACTCACAACAAGGCTGAATGTTTGTGAAAAATTCTTGCTTCGAGATATATATTCCTATCTTATCGCATCCGAAACACAATGACCAACAGTCGTTAAGCTCATCGATCAAATCCCGAAGCCGCTAAATTATTGTTTTTGCCTCTGAAAGTATCTTTTCTTCGAATTCTAGCGAACTTTGAACCATCCTTTTTCATTTTTGCAACCAGTTCATGTAGTGCGAGGCAATGATAATCACAGAAAAAATATTACTTTGTCAACAGACATATGATCGCGGTTGTGAGACTAATTTGATATTCTTCACGTCTTAAATCTTTCTTATTGCTTCACAGACATTGTTCGTCGCTATCTCACGAGTGGAGGATTTCCTCCTTCGGACCAAGACTCTCTTCCTGCCTCCGTTTTCTTCATCGACGTGGGTCGAGCTGTGTATTACGTTCAAAAGCAGACAACGCTCAGTCGCAGTTGTGCAGCAAACGTAGAACCATCTCTCACATCGCGTGTGTAAAATAGGATTCGTGAGATCTTCCACTGGTTACGATGCCAGGAAGCAACTGACTTGCTTTATTGAGGTATCCTCACATTCATATGTGAAGTATCTTCACAACCACACGTTGAGTATGATTGAGGCCACCTACTGGTTGCAAGATATAAAACACGTGAAACTTATTTCTCATGTCTAAACTTATTTCTCATGTCTATTTTTATCTCTTTATTTCCTGCGGTCTAATAACGTTGATGCTGGCATTCCATTCTATTTATTTTGATATTGCTGTTGTAACTGTTCCGTCATTACGGTGCCCATTTTCACTTAGTCCTTTTTCTACAGAACGATATTACCACGCGCCTATTTTGTTTGTGAAATATTTCATTGCAACATCTGACCCATGTCGCTTTTCGCTATAGTAATTGCATCTAACAATTTTCCAAGGTTTAACAGAGTAACTGTCACTTTTATCTCAAGTGTGTAACTGTAGAAACGACTGATAAAAATATGGTTTTATAACGTTAAACGTTTTCAACACTTCTGCGACTAAGGACAAATATCTTATTGTTTATTGGGAAAAAAAGTCCTGCGATGCAAGTTAAATCAAACTTTTTATCCTTGAAAGTTAGTAATTTGTTTTGCAGAGCAAAATTAGAAATTGGGTTTTCAGTCTTTTCATGTTGTTGATGCGTGAGATTTCATGGATGTACTTTTTTTTCAAATAATCAAAATTCCATCTTTTTTTCTGCGTACGCAGAAAATTTTCATTGGGGGTTTCATTCAGTTGCATATGGTGGTCATTTGTATTTGGTGTGCGCTGTTTGTGACGTCACAATTTGACGTCATGTTCATACTTTCAAGCGAAGTTTGTTGACATAATAGGCATATACTTCTACACGCACTCCTATTTTTGTAAAAAATCAAGCCCTACGCACTCCCCTTACAATGCAGCTTTTGTAAAATTTCAAGCTCAAGGGTGGGGGGATTGACCCCAACCACCTCTTGGGTACGCCCTTGCATATTTCACATTTAGTAAGATATATGGCCTCCTTTTTTATGACAATTTCTTTCACCCGTTTGGGCATGGAGCTGACCACCTTCTGGCAACGTTTTGCGATTTCTTCATCATGGTACCACACAGAAATAATAGCCTCAGTTAACTTCTTGACAGTTGTTCACAGTGCAATCTTCTGTCTCCAGTCGATTTTTAATCATACCCCATACATTTTCGGGGTTCAAGTCTGGCAAAATCTCAGGCCATTCTAAAACCTTATTCCTTTTTCCTGGAACGATTTTTAAACTTTTTTAGCATTATGGCAAGGCCCTAATCTTGCTGGAAAACGCCCCCACCATCAGGAAATGCAATTTGTGTCTATTGTGACCTTGTGACTGACAACATCAATGTAGGCTACTTGGCGGCATTCATCATTTCCGAGGAAGGATAGAGTAATTCTTTGCTTTTGATTCTGCTGTTTTGCGCAGGGCTGTAGTGAGCGTGTTCGCTTTAGGGTCTTTGACACCAAGTGATTGGGTGGTGGCAGACGGGATGACCTTTTTTTCGCCGCCTCCCGACCTTACGGTATATATTGAGAAGTTTACTAGCGCGGCCAAAAATAGATTGTTGTTGTTGACTCACACCAATGTAGCTAAAAGACCCCTAAAACATCTTCTTATGAGATGGACTGACTGACCCTGTGGTTTGGTACGGCCTAATGATTCTACATACAGTGGGTTGTGGTATACCAATCACCATTGATATTTCTCTAGATGATACTTGTTTGTATTGATGAATCGCCAGAATACTTGCACGCTTCTTGGGGGTTGTACTGTAGGCCTATCTGCCATTCAGTAACAATTTGTGAAGCTTCACACCACGTACAAGTACTGACAACTGACTGATTAATCTTGCATCATTTGGTATTTTTGAACATTTTGCCTGTTGACGTCACATAGTGGTATTATATCACAGAGTACGTCACGAAATATTTAAGTAGCATCATTAACTACCAAAAGTTGTACTAAATATAAAAACTTAAAAAATGCAATTGAGCCAATTAATTTGTACATTCCTGGAGAAGTAGATGATCTAAATCAGGGTTTCTCAACCTGTGGGCCATGGCCTACCAGTGGGCCACGGAGGAATTTTGACGGGCCACAGCCTGGTGTTATTGAAATTAAATAAGTTTCTTTAGCTTAGCGAAAAGTTTAGATGACATTTTGTTGACCAAACTTTCTTTTCATGTTCTCTTTCTTCACTTCAGAATCACGTACACTCCGTCACAGGAGGGATTGTGATGAACAGAAGGCAGTTTTTCATTACCAGGGTTGCTATTCGCGAAATGTGCTAGTAAGCGAAAGTATCTCAGAGGCTTGGGTAGCCCATGTACAAGCGCGGGTTAGAATCAAGGGCGGCTTGCATTAATTTTTTAACACCATTTCGTGAGGCTTACAATCAAGGGCAGCTAAGCGAATGAATACCGTATAAGAGCTGATGATGCCTACTTTGTAGGCGAAATATATGGCCTACTCTGTAAAATCTTAGTGTCTGATTCTGTGCTAAGAAAGGATTTTTTCCATAGACAGTCTTAGAAATTATTGCAACTTGGAAATTTCCACTTAGCCTACTACACTGTGCACTATATGCATTTGCCCAAGGCATTTTGAGGCAGACAAGCGCTTTTGTTGCCATGAAAACGAAATCAAGAAGCAGGCTTAATGTGGGAGATGACTTGATCTGTGCATTATTTTGAATTGAGCCTCGAATAGGCTATATATGCTTTCTAACAACAAACAGACTCAACCTTTGCATTGGTTGTAGCGCATGTTGTACTGTATTATTAAATGTTTGATACCACTGTGGTTAGCTATGTGGTTAGGTCAGTTGGATAGATAGCTTTATTGTATTAGCGTAGTAGGATGGTTTAGCAGCAGTGAAACAATTTTATTGATTGATTGTATTTCAATAAGTATCAGGAACCATTTGTGCGTGTTCTATTTGTGATTATGTTTGCATATCATCTTAAAGTTAGTCTATATTGTTTTTGTGCAGAGCCTTTTGACGTCCGTTTTACGTAGCGTATTCATTTGCTGCAAACAGCGTTTCAATATTTGTTGGTCACAGACCCTAGCTAGAACATTTTTAATAAACGTCACGGACCCCTCAAGAAGAGACGTTGCAGTAAATAATCCAATTTAGGTTTCATTTTTGGTAGTAGTAATCAACATATCTGCAAAGTCAATTAACTTTACTAAATTTCAGAGCAAATTACCCCTTTACATCACATTCAAAATGGACCCCTTGGTTCTAGGACAACTGCCACCTGGACAATTACAACCAGACAACTGCCACCCGGACAACTTCCACCTAGGACAACTGCCACTTAGGACAATTTCCATCCAGGACGACTGCTACCCGAACAACTGCCACCTAGGACGACTACCACCTAGGACAACTGCCACCTACAGCAACTGCCTCCCAAACAACCGCCACCTAGAACGATCGCCGCCAGGGAAACTGCCACCTGAGTCGTATTGAGATTTTGCCTTTATTGCCATTAAAGCCATTTTAACTCCACAAGGACGTAATGTATAACAAAAATTTCTTCATCCTCTGACCACTTTAAAGAAAAGTAAGTTGAACTTTGAACCTTTTGGGTGAAGAAGGTCGTGTCGATATCATTACATCTTCACAAACATTCTAAGTCAGTGCAAAGCATAATTTTATATGGGCATTTTCAAAATTTTCATACCAAACTCTTTTATGCACATTATCGCATTCTATCCACGAACTCATAAAACGCCTTTTCTTCCTCTCATTTTATGTTGTATGCATTATTTTACCTTAGCTTTTGATCTGTGAGTTACATGGCAGCAACAGCAGCGTTTCAACTCGCTTTTCCTGAAGTATGTTGAAGTAATATTATCGTAAGGTAAACAACCAGAGGTTCTCAAGCGCTCTGCCGCAAGAAGTCCTTTACGTGCCGCAACACGATATACCAAACTGAATTTGATAGCTTGTATGCGATGCGTAAAACGCAATGTTCTAGGTGGCTGTTGTTCTAGGTGGTATAGGGTGTGGTGCTGTAGAAACGCACATAAAAAACTAGCGATTTTCAACAACACTTCAAACTAATTTTTGAATCAGTTTTTAATGATGTTTTCACGTTCACTGCACTAGAAAGAAAAACATGAAGAAAGTGTGGGAACATGTCCCCGCTCCATGACACCCCTGGGGTGGCAGTTGTCCCAGGTGGCAATTGTCCTAGGTGGCAGTTGTCTGAGGTGGCAGTTGTCCTGGGTGGCAGTTGTACTGGGTGGCAATTATCCTAGTTGGCAGTTGTCTTAGGTCAGTGGTTCTCAAAGTGGGCGATATCGCCCCCTTGGGGGCAATTTTGATAGACAAGGAGTCGAAAAAACAAAGGGGGCAAAACAACACAAAGGGGGCGAAAATGCTCAAGCACTTATCGATCATTGAGTTAACTTCAGTAGCCTACTGGTATGATTTGTTAGTTCCTTGCAAATTTTAATTTACTATGATAATCGTTTACTATGAAACCGCACGTGTGGCCTAGTGGTTTGAGCGCTCGCTTCATGTCTGGTAGGTCGTTGTTCGTGTGGTTCGAATCTCGGTCGGGTCGGGCCAAGACCTTAAAAATTGGAAGTTGCTTCAGTCTGGCCAAGGGCTCGGCAAAATGACCGGAGCAGGGAAATTCTCCAACGTGGATGCAATGTTTGTCGGAGTCCTGTCGTGTTGCCTACTGCCTTCCCATCGGAACAACCTCGTCGAAGACCAAGTGCGTGCGGTCGAGAAATGGGCGATCTCTTCAACACCCTAAACAAATCTCTGCCCGGGCGATCGTCGATGCCACTTGAAGGACAATTCTTGTGTTGTGTATTGTCTGTACTCGCAATTGCATTGTATAAGAACTTTCCGCAAAATGTTCTCGTGTCTTCGTCGTTCTGATCGCCGCGAAAGCGACGGCATGGGCCATGTATATGATAATCGTTGGAGGTTGTTGCCAAAGCTCTGAATCGTCTAGCCCGGCTATAGAGTGGATTATTTTGTAAACGTGATATTAGAGCCGAAATGCAATTGCTTTTTTCAGCTATTTAATGGCTTGGTTTAGCTATCTAATACTTTCTTTAAATAAAATTCTTTAAGTTTACTTGTGTTTGCTTTATCAGGCTTGGGGGCGAAAATAACGTGTCATGAGTGAAAAGGGGACGATGGAATAAAAAAGTTTGAGAAACACTGTCCTAGGTAGCAGTTTTCCGGGTGGCAGTTGTCCTAGGCAGTGCCGGATTAAGGTAGCGCGGGGCCTGCAGCATTTCTGGAGCGCGGGGCCCTAAATTAAAAGGACACCTCAACACTTGCAAATCAGAACGTGTGTGGGCAAGGAATTCGTGTTACTAGTTCTGCTCTATGCTCTCTCCGGTTCACATCGTGACATGACAGTCGGAGTGCATCGTGATGACCGCCATTGTTGCCAGATGGTTGCAACCTAAATCTGCTAAACGGTAACACAAGAAATTGCTAGATTCCACTCACACTCTTGTCACAAATTTTCAGTTAAAATCTGGTAAAAGCAGTGAAATTATGTTAAACTCTGCTGTATTAAGATGCTTAAAAGATGCCTATAAAGTTATGCAGTGTATTAATTTTTCCTCTTGCACTCGCTGCCAATGAGCATGGTCTGAAAATGCCGATCTTGGCCACCACACTTTCCGGGTTCTAGGACATCTCGGCGATGCCGTTTCGGCGACCGGACATTTCGCCGATGGTGGTCAGAAATGTTTTATACGAAAAAGTGCGTTTTTGAAATGCAGTAGAATTGCCGTATAACGTTACTTCAAGGGACCGACCAAAAGCGTCGCTATAGGCGAAGTAACGACATAGTCGAAGTCTTCATATCCGAAGTCTAATGCACGGAAAAGATAGGGATTCCTCTCGGATCGAAGAAAAAGTGTCGTTATAGACGAAATCGTTACAGGTGAATTCTACTGTAGCCTACTTCGAAGGTTAGATTACAAAGGATATTTGTTTGCCCTAAAGCTCCTAACGTTAAACACAATATTTTTTGAAGAAGTACACAAAAAGTGCTCCCATCAAAAGTATCATGTCTTATAACCGATTTATTGCCATCGCCGAAACGGCATTGCCGAATTCTCCCATTCTGCACTTTTCGGCCCACAATTTACTTTCATTCAACATTTTTAGCAACGTAACTGCAGCTTACCTCGTTTTTTTTGTACGACACACAGTTCTTCACGATCTGTTTCAAATGATTGCATGTTTTTATACAGTAGAACAATGCTCAGCGATAGACAATCTGAGTATAGCTTCAACATTACAACTTTCTATGTCTCGTCTTAGCAACTCAAAACTTTGTGTTACATTAGGGGACATGCAAAAGTTATTTAGTCTTATCTGAGTGTTTTTCTTACCAGTTATGCCTTTCAAGCTCACAATGTTTCGCTATGATTGCATTATTGCAAACTTCTCAAAGGCTTTTCTTGAATCAACAGGATAGGCACTGACTGGGCCGTAACGAGGTGAGATGGCGTCCGGGCCAAGAAGCAACATTGGCGAGCCCTCGTTTGAGCCTGAGGTCTTTCGGAAGCAAATTCACTGTATTGAAGAAAGTACTTGTTACATTGTTGGCTCTTTTCGACGCTCCCCGCAGTCATTCGGCGCATCAATAGTGATCCGGGTCCCGGGGAATTGTGCCACCAATGCTCCCCCTCGTTGCGCCCTGGGCACTGGGCCAAGTTCTGAATCTTTCAAGCATATATGTCAAAACGTTTGGCAGCTTTGGTTTGCATTGAATATTTTTACGAAACATTACTACTTACTAGCGCGACTGAACCACTTGGAAATATCACATGTGTCGTGGGATAAAACATATTCTACCATGCTGTCTTTTAAACTAAAGCGATCACTAAGCACATGAGCAAATCATTTAGGCTTCACCAAATCATCTAATTGTTATTATGATACAATAATATGCTTGAAGCAGCTTCGTTGTATCATAATCAATACCGTATTCCTAATAATTGCAGGCAGCGGGTTGTGCATTGTCCTGGTTTTTCCCAATTAAAAACGTCATAAAGAGAAGTATATTTTGATGAAGAAGGTGAAAAATTTTTCATCTTGAAAAAGAGTTGAAACATATTTTTGATCAGGAATTTTTTACCTGCTAAACCTGCCAAATGGTTGGTAAAATCTTGGTAGAAAATCAGCTGAACGCTAGACTGAAAATTTTACAACTAACAGTAAGATAATCTGGTAGATTTAGCAGCAGATCAGCTCAAATAGCAACACTGCTGACCGCAATCTCATGTCTTTTGTTACGTAACTGCACAAATAAACATAAATGTACAAATAAAATCAAACAAGAATTTCTGGATACACACAGCGTTCAATTGAAAATCTTCGTTTACTACTTACAGTAAATTTAGCAAAATACTGACTTCTTAGACTGAAAAAATCTGTTTAATGTAATAAATAATATTTATTACCGAAGATCGCGGGGCCCCCAAAAGCGCGGGGCCCGTAGCAATTGCTACATTTGCTACTATTGTTAATCCGGCACTGGTCCTAGGTGGCAGTTGTCCTGGGTGGCAATTGTCCTAGGTGGCAGTTGTAGTAGGTGGCAGTTGTCCGGGTTGCAGTTGTAGGGATAGCGGACCGCGTAAATCAATTTTATGGGCCCCAGGTTACGAACACCGGTTGTATAAACTTGCAAGCTAAAAGCTAATGGTTTTTAAGTGGTGTGATCACTAAGTTTGGTGGGTAGCTTGTTTTGGTATTATGAAGACGCTTGCTTTTTGTATCTTTACTGAAGCTGATATATCAGCTATTTATATTGTTTCAGCGTTTTGATTTTGAAAAGGTCATCAGTAGAGCAACCAAAAGTCAAAGCATTTATTTCTTGTTTAAAGTTTGTGAAACTTTCACACAATAAGTTAATGATTGATAGGCCCACCATGGGATGTTTGAGGACTATTAAGTCTAATAAAAGTCAAAAATCATTGTTGTACAAAATTTAATTTCAGCGCATTTTTTTCCTGCTGCTCATACGCTCGTGTCTTCTGTACTCTCGATTTTTATACTTTCCTGATAAAGCCTGTTACCAAAACTTTTGAATGACACCACTGGTTGTTCTAGATACAATCACGTGACGTGCGTGGTCCTTAAGAAACCAGTGAAGGATAAGCATTTGACTCAGCACATTACATGCTATAGAAAATGTTGCTGCCTGAAACGGAACAATTATCATAAACAACATCTCCATTATCAAAGATGGACAAAACATGTGCACAACAATATGCTAGAAATGAAATCTTGGGATAAAATGTTCTAATTGTGTTTAACGTATTAATCACTGACACTGCTCTGCGACTGAGATTTGAGATGTGTAAAACGCCAAGTCAAATACTAACCAAATGTAAGTCCAAGTTGTTTGTGGAAAGCAACTTCAGTTAATAATTAGATATAAAAACGTAACTGAGGATGGAGAAGTGGATTGCTTGCAATAAAAAGAATTTGAAGTTTTACAACACTGAATGTAGCACTCCAAAGTTTGGGTATCGGAAGGATTTTTCCAGTCTGGGCCAATAGTTGATGTTTCCACGGTTGAGGGGCAAAAAAAGTCTTCCAGTGGTGGCAACAGTTGTTGAATTTCATTTTATCAGCTCGAGACTAAGAGGAAAATATTTTTTTACCAAATCGTTTATAGAAAATGCTAACCTTAAAAATCCAGTGCCGGCAAGGCCTTCTGTCCCCCAGTCCGACACCCCTGCTCCATAGAATCTTAGCTATTGATATGTTATCGTAATAAACGACATAACTGCAATTCAATGCAAAGTTTGGGAATGACCGTTTATCCAAAAATACTTTCACATATGACTTTCTTTGGGGTTTGGCTGATCCTTGATTTGGTGTCTCTATATAGATCCTATAATTACTAAACCAAATATATGAATGGATTGGAACTCAGAGAACTTTGGTTGACTATGTCAGTGATATTAACCAAAGCAAGATCTGCTGTTGGCGAAGAAGCTAGGATATTCTTTCAGGGCACAGGAAGCAAAACTTAATTCCCTTCCGCCAAATCCGTTAGTTAGGTCTTCTATTTCAATCGCTTTTTATTTTTATATGTATCGGAGCAATCCGCAAGATCTTGATGCGGTCAAGTTAATATCAAAGATTTGTTGCTTGTAGTTGACCAAGTTTCCTCGTGTTCTCCGACAAGCCTCGATTACAGATTAAACAGAATGTTTTCGCTTGAACTGTTTGGAATTTAAACCGGGCCAACGAAACTGATTTTTACAAGTTTTAGAGCTAAGACATGTTTCAAGAGAAACAATTGCTTGAGAGAAAGCAGTTGTGTTGAAGTGTCGACAAAGATCTACTGCATAATTTTTTCAATAGACGAAAAGGTTTCAATTGTTCGGAAATAAATAAAAAGTTTAAAACCTTCGTCTACGCAGCTTCTCTTTTACAGTAATTAAAATCTGTGATTCAAAATCCACAAAAAGATTTTCTGCCCACCCATAGTTTTTCATTAGCAGCATAACGCTCTTTGAAGATTGTTTACCGCTTGGGAGACAGAAATACGAAGAGCTAATTTTCAGAACAACACGCTGAAAGTTATTTTCATATGTCGCATTTGCTGTAAATCGTGTTTAAGAGAAGTCAACCTACTGTGCATGAAAATCTGTAAAAACCGATTATAACAAAATTCTGAGCATATTCGGAAGATGAGCAACAGTCGTGTTCGGCGACAAATATGAGACTGCATTTGGTATCAGATTTCTGCGCACCTGATCCAGTGTGGTTTCATTTTCTGGGCTTTTTTCCCAGTATTTACGCAATTGCAGCGCAGCTGAGATGGATCAACCTATACCCATATTACTGTACAGCATGCGCCTGACAAGCCTGTCTTAATGCTCTTTCTCAACAGTATGTAAGGCTCTCAGCAAGAATATTATAAAAAAACATTTCCCTCAAACCATCACATGTATTTATTCAAATAAATCGTGAAAGTTTACTCAAACTGTACCAATAATGCAAAATTTCGAGAAGATGGAAATTCGGGATAAAGAAAGTTTTGTTATACTCGCAGTTTTCTGCCCATGGAGTGTCACGAGTGGTATGCGGGTGCCCATCATCTCTTAATCTGCGCCGTGGCCCATGCGGATACTTTCCCAGTGTATTTTGAATTACTGCTGGCAGGCCAAAGGTTGGACCGCGTTGCTGGACAGGCTGCAAGTACCGTTTTTCAAGTCTTCGGTGTGACTTTTGTTCGAATCCGAGATTCGAATCCGACATACAGCAGTATCTGTGTCGCGCACTCTATCCGCTTGACCGTTTAACCGCTGAAAGCATTGGCAGAAGAGGGATTCGAACTCACGCCTCCATTCGGAGGCCAGAACAACCAACTTAGCTTTTTGCTAACAAATTTGGCTCTGAGTCTAGCACCTTTGTGCACTCGGCCATTTTGAAAGAGGGTGGAAATTTGAAATAAACAAGTAGCCTACATCAGTGAAATCTCACACAGCAACAACATGAAAATACTAAAAACCCTAATTCTAGTTTTTACTCTGCAAAACAAATTGCTAATTTTTAAGGATAAAAATTGATTTAATTTACATTCGTTGGGCATTTTTCCATTATACAGCAATATGTCTTTGGTTGCAAAAGTGTTGAAAACATTTAAAACGTTAGCAACATGTCTTTCTGAACATTCTTCTCAGGAGTTACGCACATGAGATAAAAAATAAACGCAACTCAATGAAACCTTGCAAAACTGCTAAATCAAATGCCACAAAAAACGACATGGTTCAGATGTTGCAATTAAAAGTTTCACTAACAAAATAAGCACATGGTAACAATGCTCTGTAGAAAAGTGTTNAATTGAGAATGGGCGCCGTAATGACTGAGCAGTTACAACAGTAATACCAAAAAAAAGGATGGAATGCAAGCACCAATGTTACTAGAACGCAGAAAATAAAAAGGTGAAAAATGGACATCAGAAATAAGTATCACATTTTTTATATCTCGAAACCAGTAAGAGTTCCAATCATATTCAACGTATGATTGTGAGGATACCTCACATTAAACAAAGTTGCTTCCTGGCATCGTAGCCAGTGGACGATCTCACGAATCCTATTTTACAGACGCGATGTGAGAGATGATTCTACGTTTGCTGTACAACTGCGACTGAGCGTTGTCTGCTTTTGAACGTAATGCACAGCTCGACCTACGTCGATGAAGAAAACGGAGGCAGGAAGAGAGTCTTGGTCCGAAGGAGGAAATCCTCCACTCGTCAGATAGCGACGAACAATGTCTGTGAAGCAAAAAGAAAGATTTAAGACGTGAAGAATATCAAACTGGTTTCACACCCGCGATCGTAGGTCTGTTGATATAGTAGTAGTTTTTCTATTGTGATTATCATTATCTCGCACTACATGAACTGGTTGCAAAAATGAAAAAGGATTGTTCAAAGTTCACCAGAACTTGAAGAAAAATTACTTTCAGAGGCAAAATTAATGAATTAGCGGGTTGTGGTTTTGATACGTTAGTTTTAAGAACAAGAACTGTTGGTCATTGTGTTTCGGGTACGATAAGATAGGAATATATATCTCGAATCAATAATTTTTCACAATCATTCAGCCTTGTTGTGATTGACACAAAGCAAACAAAATTCTTAAATTGCTACGTGAAGATACGGAGCTTAAAGGATGTTTATCATGTGGATGTATTTGTGATATTTTAGGCTACATTCATTCATTCATTTGTTTGGGAAACAAACACACACAAAAAAACAACAAATAAACAAGATAAAATAAACAAGTAAACTCATGAATAGAAATACAATCAAAATTATATTTGCATCCTTCCGGAGTACCTAATATAACCAGGTGGTTTTCTAGTTAGGTCTCCCATTAGTCTAATGTTAAGGTAGTGCTATATTAATGGGGTTTGTAGGGCACCATCAGAAATTTTTACTATGACAATGGGGAATATTTAAAGTAGCATATAATTGACACCTGTTAATGTTGGTTTAAGAAGTGTAACTTGCATTTCTTTTTGAAAACGTAGGAAGATTGTACTTTTAAATTTTGATCTATAGATTTCCAAATCTTAACTCCTACATAAGCAAGAGATTTTTGTGCAGTTGCCAATCATTTTCTGGGAACTATATATTCTTGAGATGTTTTCTGTCGTGTATTATATGAATGTATATTGTCCAACTTTGTGATTAATACTTAAAAACAGATGGTAAGCAGTCATGCTTAAATTTATGCATCAATTTTGCTGTTTGTAACTTATAAATGTCATTTAGATTTAAAATTTTGAGCTGTGCATACA
>JGI24159J19872_10005083_pt1 | contig 16939 bp, 12 predicted proteins | sample Ectturendosymbi4_FD_19872 | JGI IMG/M metagenome (IMG submission 19872) | reverse complement strand
TCATCTCTTGTTGAAGCGTCAAGCTGCTTAAATTGCCAAGTGTGACGGTTACGCACGTTTGTGGCACAAACAGTCACAATTGGTGAGCAAAAGGTCTGCCCGGAGTCGGAGTTGGAGTCGTTAAAATTTTCTATGACTCCGACTCCGCTCCTCAGGTTGAAAATCCTTCCGACTCCGACTCATCGACTCCGACTACACAGCTCTGAATTTTTGGGTGGTTAAAGTTGTTCCCGTACTATGGCTTGTTGTGGGTACTTGGCATCTAACCAAAAAGTTTTAATTTACATAACACACATCAAAAAAGCAATTACCAAGCTTTATTTCTTTATTCTGAGAAGCACAATAACTGACAAACAATAACAGGTCAGAAATTTCGCAGAGGTCAGAAATTTCGCTTGACATCGGATCCGATCCAGGCAATTTTTTTAATTTTAGAATCCTACTCCTGTTCAGATTCCAGCCACAATCATCGATCCAACTGCAATTTACCCATGTTTTTACTAAAGAAATGACCACACAGACTCTTGCAACTGCCGAAATTGAAAAGTGACTCGGGTTCCGCGTATGGTTTTTCCCAAAATTTTGACTCCGGGTCTGAAAGAATAGCGCAGAATCCTTCGACTCCGCCTATCCGGATCCGGTCCCACCTCTGCTTGCAAGATGGTTTTCGTAGTCCTGATCAGTATTGCCATATTTCAAAAAGCTTTGTAATAACCAAACCTCACAAAAAATTAGCCAAAAATAGCCAAAATCAGCAAAAACCAACAGCCAACTCTCAATACTAATGAAAAAATTGATTCTATTCGAGTAAGATGATAAGACTGACGATGCGTAGTGTTACGTGAAATTGATTTCCTATTAAAAATTTGTGATTGATTCCTTGCTTCTTTCACTTGTGGAGTTAAGTTACTTCAAAAAATTGAAAGTAACTAAAAAGTGCCGTTTGTCAATTCTGTGGACTGTAAAAAATTACTCTCTGGCACATATGGGAACCATGCAGTTTTTGCAAAACCAATTTGTATAGGCAGTGGATGCAAATGGTGCAGCCTATATACCAGCAGTGGCCTGTTCCTAATCTTAAAATGTTTCTAATTTTACCCAACTTTGGATGAAGTTGTTTCAGTTGGCCCAATTTTGATTTGGGCTGTTGTAATTTGCTCAAATATTTATAGTATACGCAAATCTGAATGACACTCTTCCAATTTGACCAGATGTTTCGATGTTCCAATTGGCCCGAATTTTAATGGAGCTATTGTTGTTTGGCAAGAATTGATTTGGTCTGTTGGAATTTACCCATATTTTTCCAATTTATGGAAACATTTTTAACTTCACCTAAATTTGACTGGAGTCGTCCCAATTTGCTCAAATTTCATTAAGGTTGTTAAAACATACCCAAATGATTTTTGTTTTGTCCAAATTTGAATAAAACTCTACTAATTCACCCAGACATTTCTAAACATACCAAAATTTTAATGGAGCTTTTCTATACAGCCCATCTTTGAACAAGATTGTTTGAAGTTGCCAACAATTGAATGAAGCTGTTGCACATTGGCAAAATTTGATTTGACTGATGGACTTCACCCAAGTGTTTCCAATTAATCTAAATGTTTTTGTTTTCACCCAAGTTTGAATGAAGTTTTTCTCATTTGCCGAGATTTAATTGAGGCTGTTGGCCGTTACCCAAATGCTCCTATTTTTTTCATATGTTCCTAATTTCACCCAAAACGTTATTAAAGTTTGGCCCAAGTTTGATGAAGACTGCTGGAATTACCACATGATTCCAGTTCACTCAAGGGCAGCGTCTGTTTTGCCGTCAGGGGCAAAAAATATTGGTGTCTATTTTGCCTTTTCGGCCATTATTTTTTCGTTGATTTGGTTGTTATTTTGCCTCAGTTTGGAAAATAGACACTACCTCACTTACATGTGAATGTAGCTGTATACTTTGCCCAAATTTTGAAAATTTTTGTCCGAATAATGGCCAATTTTTCAGCATTGGGGAAGCGACAGCATCCCCTGCATCCTCATGCCGCACGCTTATGATCACGATGTTTTGATTTTGAATGCGTTTAAGACAGGTATCAATGCTGTTTCATTTTTGCCTGTTTTTTAAACTGTTTTCTTGGTGTTTTTAACAGCCCAGTGGCGACCCCAGCACACGGGCTTAGCCCGAGTCTTCGATTGCAATTTATACCTGAGAACGCAAGCTTGCTTTGTATACTTATCCCACTTCACGAAGTTGTTAACTCGGGCTCTTTTCTTTGTGACTTGTCACTGTTCATATATTTTCGTTCCATGTCTGGCCTCTCGCGTTCATGTTGCAGGTCACCTGAAAAAATCAATATCGTTCGTAGTAGGCGTTCTCTCACGCTTTACTCGGGCTCATCAATTAGATCCCGAGCTGCCCTGTACAATTAAGTATTTTTGAAATAGGATTCATATCGGACTGAATGTTTTTTGAAGCAATGGATTTGTATAGACAGAACATTGGATTTGAAGTCCAATCCAATGGACACTTTCCATTTTGAGAATAATTTCAAACGAACAACAAATTTCCCAGCAACTCGGGCTAATGAATGAGCCTAGTAAGCAGAGGACTTACTGGTGTTATCATTGCTCCGTGACATACTTTACTCAACAATGGAGAAGTTATGAGAACTTCTCATTTATTGTTACGTATCTAACGTCACAGAACAACTGTAATGCCAGTTAAAATGAGAGCAAATGGAAATTTCAGTGAGGTCAGCGTCGAACGGTTTCATTCAGTCAGAATAAATCGTATGATGTGCCCGAGTAACGCTGCTGACCTGCGTCGCCCGTGTAACAGCCTATTTGAATTTCATGTGGTTAACCGATAGGTTTTCAAATTTGTTGTATTTTGTCTAAAATAGTGTAATTTAGACCTTTATATGGTGTATAGGTAATGACGTCATATTTCAATGCTTGCGACGTCACAGTTGCCACTTCAAACCGCAAAAATTTTTCTGTAGTCTTATGACGTCCACTGGTGCCTCCACTTTGAAAAAGGTTCCGCCACCCATGTTATGAACCACTGCAGAGTCACATTTAATAAGATTGGAAGCAACCCATATGTTTTTCAAATTAAAGCAAAAATCATGTGCAAACGCGCGAAAAGGGCCCCTCAACTGTTTTAGGGAACTTCTGGGAGTTTGCCTAAATTCTGATATCCACCCCTATCCGTGAGGTTGGATTTTCAATTCTTATCCTCATTAAAACAAAAGTAAAGGAATATACTGGACGTTGAGAATGACGTGAGATTAGTCCAAGAATGTAAATACAATGAATCTAATACGTGAAATGGTGTTTTCTTATCTTGTTGGTTGTTGTTTGAACACCTTTACAGTTGCAGGCAATGGCTATGGGACCAAGGACTGATGTAATATTTTCGAATGGGGTCGCGAGATCAAAAAGGTTGGGAACCACTTAAGTTCTAAGGGATTAGCAGTAAATCATCAAATTTGATAATCCAGGAGAGGAAGAAGCCAGCCACCTTCCAACGCCCATGACTGTTGTGGTCCTGACTGCCACCAAACCAAGAAGTTTTCTGATACGCCGAAAAAGAACCAAACAACCAAAACTGCATCTCCAAATTTACCTCCAACAGATGATACAACCAGGTTCTTCAATATTTTTTTTCAAAAATTATACAATTTTTTGCTAGACAACAGGTAAAACACAACAAAATGAAACGCAAGCCAAAGTGTATTGCGGTAAACACTCCAAGAAACGTGCAGGACATACACAACAAATATCACACCAATGCTGCATCCGTAAAAATATCGTAAATTAATTACTGCAGTGGATTTAATCAAGCACAATCACGTGGGTGTAACGCATCAGTGACAAAAGTCATGAAAAGTATAAATCACCGCAAGCAGTACACAATGTTGAACGACAACGCACACCCGAGGATTACAGGTGAAAGCGCAAACACATTAACGGCATACAGGAATCATGTTCAAACAAAGTAACACTCGCATAAGATGTATAGCTTATCGATCAAATATGATGACCAACTTCAAACAATGGCAGGTTTGCAGATGGACCAGGTGAAGAACAGCAGCTGAAGTTTGATGAGCTTTGAACAAGTTTATGTCAACCCAAAGGGAACATTAAAAACACAAGGGATGCAAATAAATGACAGCGCAGAAGTTCATATCACGTTATCCAGAACATGCAGGCTGTAACGCATATCGCTTGCAGCACATCCTGGATCCTGAAGGATTTGGATTGTGGGATATATTCAAAACACTTTAATGCAGCTTCAGTTTTGTATCTGCTCCTTCTGCCAACTCCGTAGGCTCCGAAGGCAGTTTTCTTATTAGATAGAGACCTAACATGCAACATCAATCTCTCCTAACGAAGTACGCACCTTACAGGTGGAGGGCCGGTTACAAGGGACCTCTCGAAATGCATGTCTCACACGAATTTGGCAGTCGTGACGTTACGGGTGAAGGAAGTTGGCAAGCTTGAAGAACTAAATAACTGCTGTTTATTTAAATTTAACAAACATACAAAAGGCTATGAAACCCACGGGAAATCTCTTAAACTTTAAGCATGCAAAATCACCACCACCGCTTTCATGTTGGCGAGGGCATCTGCATTCCCGTAAGCAATGCAACTTTTTATACAAGACCCAATGAACTTGCAGTTATCAAAACTTCGCGCAGGAAATAAAACTTTTAGTCACGTCCGAAAGTTTCCCTACAAAACAGAAAGTTTTGTTTCGACCGAATTCCAATCACACTTCAGACGTGTTCATATCTTTTAATGGAAACCATTCGTGGTATCTCTTTCAAAACTAGGATTTAGTTTCGCAGGTTGTTACGAATGAAACGTGCAAAAGTAACTATGCGTGTCGACTTAATCATTGTTTGGATTAGAGTAGACGAATTGATCCTCGGAAAGGTCAAAAATGCACGTCTGAAGCAAGCTAAAAATTTGCGTTCACTTCGTCGCAGAGACACGCAAAGCGCAAGTGGTACAGATGGGAAAGCAGCAGTTGGGCTTAAGTTCTGAGCAAACAATAGTTTGATATACTTTACTATATCAAAAACGCATTAGTTTCAATTACTTCCTACATCACCAGTCGGTATCACAACGCAAACTGCCCTAACACAAAAGTGTTAAATAGTTCTATATGATGTAATCTACAGGGCATCTGTCCAGCATCGCCAACATGGTCATGTGGAGGCGAGAAACAAGATTTTGTTTGAAATTTCTGGAAAAAGCAAAAGCAGAGGACTGGGTTTAAACTTTGGTAGGCGTGCAAGAAAGGATTACTATCATGATATACATCACTGTTGTTCGAAAGAGCCGATAACATTCGATAGAGTTGACGCAACATACGAAAAAAGTTAGCCCAAAAATATCACGATTGTCAAAAAATGATTAGTCTGCCGCCGAAATTTTCATATTCTCAAGCAACACTGCGACGAATTACCTCCAACACTACACACAAAAACACACGCAGCACGAATACTTCAGCATACATTCTATTGCTTTTTCTTTCGCATATCTGGTCTGGGGTCCTTCGCCGGCTCGACGACTTTGGGATTGCCGGTGGTGAAAGCAGAATAATCCACAAACAGACTACACAGTATCTTGCCCACCGCATGAAACGGATCAACATCGAATCCTAACTCCTGGCAGACCTAAAACAAAGTACAAGCGGGTGTGACGAATAAGTATTTTCTTAATAGGGTTCAGTGATATTAATAAAATCTTTGCAAATCCCACAAAACCTCAAACTTTTGCCAACTGAATAATTTTGATCAAAGAAGGTATCTTACAATTACTGACAAAATTAATTGCTGGATTTTTATTGACAAAGTAATACTGTATAAACGGAGCTAAACCTGGTGGAGATGAACTTGGATTATTCTTTTTCATCCAAAACCAAAATTAATTGGGAATGAAAACCTTTAGCCTAAATTTAACCCAAAACACAAATCACCATTAATTAATGATGTGTGGACTAATTAAATTTTAGTGTCTTGGTAATATGTCAATCATTTTCAAAACCAGCCTATCCCAGGCTTGTTGCTGTGAAAAGAAAAATTACTGACGGAATGACGGTTGCAAACAGACTGATAAAACCATTACACGACACAAGCACTCAGCACTAGAAAACTGCTGGGGAATACAACATACAGCACACAATTCTAACTGGGCATCGCAAAAGCAATAAACATAGTTTTTTCACTGTTAGTATTCAGCGATAAAAATCCGTAAAAATTAGAGGAAAAGTTGAATGGCATCAACTTATATTACTCTTACTCTAAATAACGGTCATGACGCCTTTGAAAGCTCAATGATATTTGTGAAGTTATGCTTTCCATTCAACGCCAATTTAGTCGAAACTCTTAGTTGCAAATCGCAACGATGGTTAGAACTGGCAACATCACTCGCTTTAAACTTGAAGCTAGCAATTTCTGTGATCGCTCTCCGACAGTAATACGCGTATATCAAGGGCGCAGCAGTGCTGCCAATGATCAATTATGGTGCAATAATAAATAACAGCGTTAACAACGCCGCGCTATTGACATGACAGAACGATACAATGACAGGTACAACAAACCGTGGTGCATGCCCCTTAGCGACGTGTTGATATATTGGTATCGGCCAGGGGCGTAACTAGGTTAGATGGCGCTTGGGGCAAGAAGCAGGTTTGGCGCCCCCATGTTTGAACCTGACGTCTTTCGGAAACAAATGTACTGTATTGAAGAAAGTATTTGTGACATTGTTGGGACTTTCCGGCGCTCCACGCAGTCATTCGGCGTCCCCATAGTGATTCGGCGCCCGGGGAATTGTGCCCCCCTCGTTACGCCCCTGGTGTCGGTACCAGAACCAATAATGCATTCTTTTTAGATTCTGCGTCACATTGTACCGGCTTCTTTCAGTATATATTGTTAAACAAATGTACGCTCATAACGAGTTCATAGGTAATGGTAGGTCTTTTGACAAAATGTACCCTATTTGTTCAATTATAAGCCGCGGCTTACAAACATTTTTTTCATCATTTCATGCGGCTTATAATCAAGGACGGCTTACATTTTTTATTCTTTTACGTTATCGAAAGGTATAGATGACGCTCAGTCTTTCTTTGACTACGTTTTGTCGACCAAACTCTATTGGCATTCTATTCTATTCAGCATCACGTGCACATCCGGCACAGGAGGGATTATGATGAACAGAAGGTAGTTATTGTGATATAAGCATCACTACCAGGGTTGACAATAAAACTTGAAAGTGCTAGTACGCGAATGTATCTCAGAGGTTAAGGTAATCTATGTTCAAGTGCGGCTTACAATCCTATTAAGGATACTGTACGCCTTGACGCGTGTAAATCGTAATGTTCTAGCACAGATGCGTCTGTATCATGCAGTCATCATCACAAACACGGGTCGATTACGCTCCAGCGTAACTGTATCTGCTGTTCGGGCATTTTTAAGGTTCAACAGTGACTGTGTTAGAAGCTGATTTTGACATCATCAAAAGCATCGTATTTACAGTAATATTGCTGCAGAAATATTCACATGGGGTTTTAGCATTTCGCATACATATCAGCAGGGTATTGTTTCCACTGCATTTGCAATCTATCGTTACTCGGAACTTGACGCCATATATTGAGATGTTTTGCCGATTTCTCATGCAACTTTGTTTGAACTATAAAAATCGCAGGATCAGTCAGGTGTTGAGTTGATGGCCCAGTGCTTGAGAGAAAAAATGATAAATTTGCTCACGATGCTGAACAAACTGACGAGGTCTGATACTAATGAAGGCTAAGCCAAAAGGAGGTGCATTTCATCTGCTTACGTAAAAGTGCTTATTAAAATCAGTAAAAAGCAGGATTTTTTCCATTGAGAACATTTCTTAATACTAAAAGTCGCAAATCTGCCTCAAAACGCAGGGGAAATCCCAGTATTATATACGAGTATACCCAGAATTGTTTGTGACTGCAAATCTCACAAATTATTCTGCCATATTGCTAACTGCTAATATCAATACTGGAAGGCGCCGAACGCTGATATTTTGCTTTACTTTTCCTTCTAATATGCAATATTCTTTGTATTAATTATTATATCTTGGCGCAAAGGTCGAATGTGTCAAAAGAATGGTTACTACAATTTGGTAAACAACCGTTCACATTACATTTCAATTAATAAAATGAAATTTGCACGCAGTAATTTTCAAACGCACGAGGCGTTCAAGTTGACATAGTGTATTTCGCGTTCTGAGCAACGAACATCTACACTTTGATTTTTCAACCTACCATGATAGTCGACAGCCAGACAGCTTGCCCAAGTGCAATTTCTTGGATAGAAATTGGGAGAACACCTATCATCTGAAGATTATAGAAAAGAGAGAACAGCAAACATGATTTCGTGACTCTGAAATATACACGAATAGATATTTCATTTTCAAACAGACGTATGGAAAGTCCACAACTACACATAAATCGGGCATTTTAGAAAAGCATTATAATTTTCTGTACTTTCGCTGCTAACTGATTACAAAATAGAAGAGTCAGGTCTACACTAAGTATTTGACAGCATTTAGGCGATTTAGCCTTGGTATTGGTATGCCTAATCACACTTTTGACTTCATGCAACCCCGACATAGACAAATGTTTGGAACAAGCAATCAGCAACAATCACCCCTGTGACGATAAGCGGTTAGGACCAATGAACACCCCGCAAAGGTGTCATCTCACTTAGACATGACGAAAAAAGTAACAGCAGGAAAGACAGACTGTGCAAGAGCCGCCCTCACGTCAAAGTTATCTTGGGGAAAGTCCGGACGAATTTTAAGAGGTTATGTAAAAGTTTGAGAGATAATAACAGATAGGTGCAATTTAAAAAAGTCCATTTCTACAAAAAACACTTCCAAAAACCGCAGAAAAAAACATTTCAGGATTCAGCAAAGCACACGATACTTTGGCTGGCCTCCTGTAAAGTGACGACTTTACCACCTTGTAATTTACTGGATAAACGATAACCAAAAAGGTTCTCTTAAAACTGTGGATCACCAAACCTTACAGTTTATTAGCCTTAATAAAAAAATACCAGGTAAGCTGAAGTGTAACTCGTTCAACGTGTACCAGATGACAAGCAAGCGTAGCGTTTTGCATGGGACTTGCGTGCATATCTGGTCTCTTGCAAATCATGATTGTTGTTTTACCCTGTCCTGCAGTCAGCCTCTACATATTTAGGTACAAACCTTTAAAATATGCCACGGCGAAACCAGTTTAGATTTCAGACTGTCAAAAGTGAGGTCGTGTGATGGCGACAGCGTCAAGACAGGTTATAGAAGCTTTAGGATGTCATTGGTGATGAAAATGCATGACGAGGTCCGACCTTGCGGCTCATGCTATTTGTTGACTTAACGCAATACAACAGTGGCGAACAGTAGGGCGTTCACGGAAAGCCGTAGCCCGTAAGTTTTGCGCTGAACATATTTTCAAATGATATAATGAAAAATGATTATTTTTCCTTGTTTTTTTCCGATTATAAGAAAACTTTTGCAGAAACCAAGGCGTCGCACACAACCGACAACTGCTTTGATTTGAAACAAACCCTCCCTTGGTTAACACGCTTTTGTCATGGTTGAAAAACTTGGATTAGGCGCCTGACCGGTTTCGATGAGTTCGAATCATCGCCAGGCGTTCACCGAAGTCTGGCTAAAATCAATAAAGCAGCCTCTGATGAACGCCCTATTGTGACACAAATTGTGTCACACAATGATTGGGATTGCTCATAGGTATTGTAGTAAGTACCGCAACTACTCTACGGTTAATTCTTGTTGCAACTTGCAAGTGCTGTATTAAGATTTTAGGTACTGGCTTTCTGCAGAGATTAGGGGAAGGTGAGGAAAGTTGAAATGTTGCGTAATTTAAACATTGCAGTTCTGCAAAAAAATATTAAACGTGTGGCTGTGTGCTGCTGCCTAAGTAACGTTGTGGATCACTCTACAGTTTTATATTCTAGATCGAAAACAGCGCTCTTAAACCAGTGTGCACGGTGCACCCTAGGGTGCGCCAAAATATGCGTGGGGTGCACCACTACGAAAAGGTTCACAAGGGTGCATCACGCACTTGTCACACTAAAGAGATACTTTTTACAAAAACTTTCTGTTAGAAAAAATGAACCATTAACCAACCAGTGACTTCCAGGGTTTAAACTAGACTTTGCATGGTCTAAAGTGTTGTGCGTAAGCATCAGACCATGTCAAGCTAATTGTTGTAATTAGTTGATTCAAAAACAACAGACAATGAGCCATCATCAGTGGATGAGTTACTGAATTAGGGTACTTGCTTATTTAAGCGAGGGTACTTACAGACATGGGCGCAGTTAGGTGGGGGACACGGAGGGCGTGTGAGTAAATAGGGTGCATGAGTTTGTCAAAACGTCTTTAAGAGTGCACCATAACAAGAAGGTTGAAGAACACTGATCTAAAATACCAGAAGTGTGACTGGTTACCAATGATTTATGTTGAGACATTCTTTGGATTTTGCTTGAAGAAGTATGCGAATTGTCTCCACCAATACTCATTATTCCCAGCTACACAGGATCGGCTGAAAGGAGCTTCTCAGAATCGAAAAGAATTAATACTTACTTTGGTGCCACCCAAGACCAAGACCGACTAAATTCACTGAGCTTGCTGTCTATCGAGAAAGACATTTTAATACAGCTGAAGCAAAAATAAGCATTTTACGATCACGTTATCGAAAATTTTGTTGCTCAAAAAAGGAGAATAGAATTGTGTTATAGGTGGTGTTGTGGTGCCGAGCAAAATTATTATTAGCTCGCTAAGTGTTGGCGTGTTCTTTATATGATTTAGTTGCGGCGCTTCCGTCCTCGGTGATAAGTGGCATATACGCCCTAAAGCCCAGACTCGCATTCTTTACCTAATTAGCGTGGAAGCGCAGATTGACTGTTTCAAGTATTCTTATGCGCTACTTGTTTAGGCTTCGTTTTGCCCTACTCTGCGTTGTTGGTCTCTGAAGTGTAAGAATACAGCAGAGTTTGGCGACCAGGATTTGCCTCTCGATTGACTGAACGAAACAGCACTCACTGCCGCAGTTTGATCGATCCCGCGTCAACCAATTGTGGAGTCTCTTTTTGAACTTCTGAAAGCGCAGCTCGAACGTCAGGAACATCGAGGCGGAGACCAAGAACGTCCTCACAAGGAGCAAGTGGAGGATAGCCGCTCGGGGCAAGGACGTCGGTCATGCTTCGACAGCTGTATTGACGACGCTCAAACTCTTCTCCGTTTGATTGGACATTCAGAGCTGTGGGCCGATTACTGGTCGAAATTTAACTTGGGCTGTGGAGCCGGAACTCAAATTTCAGGCGCCGGTTCTGGCTCTAGGCATCTAATGTTTGTGACTCCGGCTACAGCTCAAACATCTAAAAGTTTTTGGCTCCGACTCAAATGATTTGGTCCATTGGAAACTGAAAACCATTGAATTGTCTGTACAATTCGCTTGCCCCACAAACTCGGGATGTGGAACCAGAACCCAAATTTCAGGTTCCAGCTCCACCATCTACAAGTTTTTGGCTCTGGCTTTGCAGCCCTGGATTTAACAATTTCGTCAGAACTCGTTCTAACAGCGGAAACCGCAAGTTTTTCTCACCAACCAGTCGTCAATGGTGTATAAAACGCTTTCCAGATAGAACCACCAGCAAATGAAATTAATGAGCTAAACAGAGTTGATTTTCTTATATGAAGCATCAGTTTGACCCGAGACGTTTCGTTGTTCGGGAACGGTACAAGCTTTGGAGTGATATGCAGCGGAAACACGGTGGACTATTCCGAGGTTGGCGGAGAGTATTCGTTAAGAATGCGATTTCGCATGGATCATTCGCAACCCTTTAGATGAGGCACTTTGCACGCGTTTCTATTGTTCTGTTGATGATGAAGGTGTCCTAGATCAAAGACGATCAATTCGATTTTACCCCTGCAATTGGAGTCCTACTTAGCAGGGTTGATGTAGTTGGACCCAACCCAAAAAATCCACCCGTTTTTTTTCAAAAGTCCAATTAAAAAAAAAACAATAAAACCCACTCTATACTTTTTCTTTGAAAAAGCTACTATGAAGTAAAAAGTAAAATAAGCAGCACACTTATACAGTAAACTCATTAACTGTAAATTTTTTTAAATCACATAAACGAAATTTGAAGGGCTTGAAAAAAGACAAGAATAATTCGAACAGTTTTAGTAAATTCTACTGGTTGTTTTCTTCAGCTCTGTAAAATCGGTGTATTTCAACCAATTTATCTGCCTTCTCTACATTCAAACTGTTTCTGATGTTGGACCATACCAAGCCATATGTTGAAAAATACACTCTATAGATGCTGAACTAGCAGGGCATGCACATAAACTTGACGTGAAACTGCAGAATTTATGTGCGAGTGGCTTTTCTTTGCTTGTTGTGCGCATGCTTGTCAAGCCTTACCTCTTTGGAGTGAACTGACCAACAACACTTTGCGAAGGTACATTTCTTTACCTTGAAATTTGAATGCCATAATAGGTATAACAAGTTATTATTGTGTAATTCTGAAAATGGTGATGTTGCATGATGTAATAAAATCAGTTCAGAATGGGGTTTTTGTGTTTTTCTTGCAAAAAAAATAAAAACCTGTTTCTTTTTATAAAAATCAAAAAACTGGGGTTTTTCTTAACCCTGCTGCTTGGACGGAGGATGTGGCCAAGGCTGCAAAAGAAATTGCATGGACCGAAACCCAAGGCCGTTCATAAGGTCCAGCGAATACAAAAGCCAACTGGAAAGAGACGCATGCACAACAGGCTCTAAAGTGCTATCGATGTGTCAGTTTGCCATTTCAGAACTGCAACTTGTGCAAGCGTACAGGGTATTTGTAAACAGCGTGCCTCAAAGAAGGAACTGCGGAGCATCGTCCATCCTGTCAAATGGACATACTGGCGTGAAATTGAACGGCGACGCATGAGTGCCGAAGTTGGAAGCTCCTGTTTGTATCAACGACAAGCCCTTAGTGATGGAGCTTTATACAACGAATGGGAGGAATTTCCTGTCCACCAAAGCTGGAAAAGTATCGTCAAGTCGAACTTGCAAAAATCCGAGTATCAGTCGACAAGTAAACACCTTGCCGATAGTGGGAGCCTTCCCTGCCCAAACAAGACATGGAGATTCGTGAACATCGGTTAAAGTGCCTTTTCTCATATCAGAATGTTTCAGATCCGATCGCCAGCAAATGAAATTGATGAGCTAATCATTAATTTGTTCGGACGCGATGCCATTAAAACTTGGCATATTTCTCTGGACAAGTTTCTTCACACACCAGTCCATCCACGGGAAATGCCGACCGTACTTTGTCAGCCGTATTCGACCATCTGACACCAAATCTGCGTCTGCAGCAGGCTTGTTTAAAATTTCTCGGAGCTTTCCAATCAAGAGTTAGGATGCCTCCGCGAATTCGAATTGGAAATTCTCAAATCGGATGCAAAGAATTTTTTATGCAAAACACGGTCTGTGATGTTTGCAATTCGCGAGGATCTCGCTTAAGAATATGAAGCGGGAATAGCAAGAGGTGTCTCCACGTCCGTAAGTTAAATGAATAGGGTCCACCCGTGATGGCAATTAGAGAAACCCCACCTTCAGGACAAGTGAAAGCTAAGCTACGAGTGTGTGGTGATTACTTGGTGACTGTTAGCCCACAGCTGGAAGGTGGTACATCGTCATCATTTACCACATTAAAAAAAATTGATAAACAAATTGGGTGGCACTGGCACGACCATCAGTCATCACAGACATCCACCGCTGTGAAATCCTTGGCAACCAACGTGATCTTGTTGGGACTGCGAGTCAAGTTTGACATACGTTTAATCCAGTCATCAAACATTAGCAGATTTTAAATTTACGTTAATTGAAGCAGTCTCAAAATTTTTGAAATAACTATTTGCAAGAGTTTTTTCATCTGGGACAACAGCTAGTAGCAACGGTCAATGAGTTTAACCAAACAAACATAGTTGTTATCTAGATTCTATTTGAATAAGAGCTGATGATGCCTACATGGTAGGCGAAATATATACTCTGTAAGGTCTTAAAGTGTCTGATTCTTTGCTGAGAAAGGACCTCTTTCCATAGACAGTAGTTGTCATCTATGTACAACTACATCTAAGGATTTGCATGATGCCCATTTGCACTATGCAGAAGTTTTGTTTTAGTGGAGAAAATCACTCTATAAATCTTATCAAAAACTTTTCTTGAATAATTTTTTTGAAATAATACCCCTATAAGATTTGTCTTCTACAAAAATAAGCCAAATGCAACTAATTTACAAAAAAATAGAAGCACATACCACAAACGGGTGCCCATAGATTTCCTACAGGGCCCCTAATATATTTGAAAAATAATACAGGTACAAAGACTACAACATCCATGCAACGATGACTTACTTAGAAAGTGAGAACTTGTTAATGGTGGAATTGTTCCACTGTGAACTCAGAACAAGACATCCAGCTTTAATGAAACCACCGCCACATGCTCCAAGCATACCAAGAAATGTGCATATGGGGAGGGAGGATGCGTAAACTGGACGACCCAGTGAGACACCTGCAATGTATTGGAAATATAGTCAAATAGGGTAAAAAACTCTAGACCGGGGTCACCAACATGGTGCCCGTGGGCCTGTTCTAAAAATGACATTAGCATGATCAATGCCTTCACATTAACAAATATCAATACTAAAATAATTGAAGGTAAATTGAGCAAGATTTTTACTTCAGAAGTGTGTATCAAACTAGTAGCCCTTCGCATTAATCGGTACACAAGATGTAGCTCGCAATTTCAAAAAGCTTGGTGACTCCTAATCAAGATCAAGCTGAGGTAAATTCTTGGTATCTCAATGGAAGATAACTCCAATGTTATAGTATACTGTTGCACTGAACTGTTTTGGGAATCTTGCACTAAAAGCCTTGTAATGAAAAACAATCGTTTTTTTACCCACGCAAAAGGATAAACAACTTTTCAAGGGAAAAAACACCCTCACCTACATATACAATTGACTCTTTTGTGTGCATTTGTACTCTTGCACTTATCCATGTAAGCACTTTTCCATGTCATGAAATCTTGCAATGCTTTATTTATAGCACATGTTCATGTAAAAACAGTAAGTCACAACATGCACATGAGATCAAGCTGTCCTGGAAACTGAGCAGGCTATCAAAATCGTATTTTCAATTTGAGGAGGTTTGCAAATTTCTTTGGAAGCACTGATCCAACCCAAAATTTTGCAATGAGCTTTTCCTCTGCATGCGTACTCATATGTACATGTTATTTGCTCAGGACCATAAAAACAATATTGAATTTTAGATGATATCCAAGCCTTTCACAGTGGGCCAATCCTAAAATGAGCAACTTGTATCAATTGTACCTTCAACTTTGTGCAAAAAGTTCATTTTCTCCCTTGTTACATCACCAACATCAATGAATTTTTGAACATCTCTTCAATAGTAGGCTTGAGGCTTCATTTAAAAAACAGCATAAACTTCCCAATGTTTCCTCACTGACTTATACCTCTTCACCTTTGCTCTTCTGTGGTTCAAAAGCTGCAACTAATGCTTTAGTCAAGAGTGTAGTTGCAACTGGTTAACAAATTCCTCATTCGAATCTGATAGTTCTAATGTTTTCATAACTTTCTTTTTCAGTGTGGCTCCCTTCTTTTTCTGACTTCCTGTTTTTGAATTTCTTGTACGATTACTATTGCATGCATGGATATTTTTTCTGTGGTGTTGAATAACAAGCTGCTTTGCCTCTGGGTATCTAACTGTCAAAGACTACTTCATCCATGGTGGAGCAAACCCTTGCATTTTTCAATACTTCTGGTATGTTACTAGGATCAATTGAACAGTTTCTCAGGGTGCTACTGAAAGAAGAATTATGCACCATTGGTAACAATATTCAATGTTTCAGCTCAGTCAGATGATGGCTTACAACTAAGCTGAAAACGTTGCATATAATAATGTATTTGATGTTTGTGGCTGTCGTGTTCACAATACGAATCTACAGCAACTCCATGCATTGCTCACCAATGCACCATTGAGTTTTCATAACCAGAACTTGATGTTTCTATATGTAAACCAAAATCGGTGTTCCATGTTCATCAACAGGAATAATCCCTTGAAGTGACCAGCTTTGTGCTGTTTAGTAAGTGCTACTTCCAGAAGGAGCTGACAAAGAGAAAACACCAAACAGGAGTTTTGGAAAATTCAACTTCATGGACCTTTTGATCTCCATTTGCAAAAAAGGTTTGAGGTAAAAAAAATATAAAAGCTGTTGTTTTTGCAACAGGGAAATTCCTGGTGGATGAAAAAAATACACAATTTCCAGATTAAGTGGAGCACAACATGCTAAGTTGCAACCAGACAGACCAAGCAACCTGCACACAAAGGTTCACATTGTGGCAGCAAGCAACAATAGAGATCACTCTTTGTTGCCACCATTAGCATGCACAATTAACTATTGACCAGGTTAACAAGCAGGATTAGAGGTCACTTACTTCAATCACTTTTATTGCTTGTTTACACCACTCACACATGGGTGGTATTATTAGTGCCAATCCTTTTTGTGGTGCATCACACATTCAACACCTGACTGATTAACTGACTGATGTCAGTTAAGGTGTTCTGATTTCTGAGCTTGTGTTCTGATTTATTCAATATAGTCTTGAATTTGTTTGCTTTTTCTGCTCTCATAGCCTTCTAACTTTTCACTTGTAATCTTTTCTCACAAATATCACGACTGAGGGTGTGCGATTGTATGTGAAATTGATATCCTATTAATTTTTTGCTGATAGATATCTTGTTTTCCCAGGTACCACTTTTGCTTTAAGCTAAGTAAATGCTGTGTAAAACAGCACATACTATTACACACATTGAA
>JGI24159J19872_10005082_pt1 | contig 16941 bp, 14 predicted proteins | sample Ectturendosymbi4_FD_19872 | JGI IMG/M metagenome (IMG submission 19872) | reverse complement strand
ACATATTTCAGGAAGTCAAGGAATTTCAGAAACAAGAATACCAATCACGAAACTTTCAAGCAGTAATGGAATGGCTAAAAGAAACAATTGAATTGAGTAACCTTGGTTACAAAAACAAAGTAACTGCCAACTTAAAAATAAAAACCGAATATGATGCGGTTGAAATTAAAGCTAAAACGGGACATTTAAAATGCCACGTTTATGCATGGGAAAGGCAAAGAGAAAAGTAAAAAGTAATCTTGTGAACTTATGTTTTACAGAAAAATAAGCAAATAAATATGGATTTAATAAATGTTTTAAAAGAATGTCACCATCTGAGAGGTTGTGGGAGAAGATTACTACGAAGATATGGGATTAGTAACGATGTTGAGTTTACACAACCATTTGCAGAAATAGACCCTGGGATTACCACAAGGCTAATACTGAACTGGCTGACCTTAAATGCTAAGGACGGATACGAAGTTGAACTGCGCATAAAGGTTCCTGAAGAGCAAACTGTTTACAGCAGCAAAATACGCATGCACAACGGGACCATCTTTGTTCAACGAGTACGAAAAAGGCCACAATTAGTCGGTAAAGCACTACATCAATGGGAAAGCCAGGCCAACTATCAAACAATAACTTTTGAAGAAACCTGAGGAGTGTACATCGAGCTGATTTAACAAACTATCTTGAAGAAGATGGCAGTGTAATAAGAGATTATATTGAAACAATGATAACACAAAAATCAATGAATTCTCAAGAAGAAGCCGAATGCACAAATTGATCCAAACAAGCAAAAATCCGAAAAATGGATAACTTCCTACAAATGCTGCGTTACCCTAAAAAAACGATGTTTCAGCATAGTACGAAAGCATAATTGTGTCAAATGTTTTGCTATAAGAATATTATCAGTCAACAAGAAAAGTTTATGTATGAATATTTTTCATAGATAGAAATGTTTTTATTAATGGAAATAATTTTATGTATAAGTATTTTTAATAGAATAGATGAAATAATTTTCATGCAATATGTCATGCAAAAAGCAGATAATCTACAGACAAAAATCGGCTATGTAAACTGGCAGAGCTCGGGAGAGAGCTCAGACGGCATTGCGATTCGTCTAAGGTTTTGCTGTATGGACACGACATCTGTTGTACTGATCTATGCTCCTTGATCTCGTGATAGGAGAGGGGTCAGTTGGAGATGTTCTGTCAAACATGACAAGGGAGGTGCCTGGTGAAGCAGGTTCCCTTGGGCAAAACAAAATTAAAGCAACAAGTGTCGCTGTACTAATGCAATTGTATGCAGAGATTGTCCTGACTCCGGAACCAATAATGAAATTTGTACCAGGCTGTAAGGCTAGGAATAACGTCCACGAGTGAGACTGAGTTGCTACAACATTACTAAATTAGGGCATGACAGAATTTCATGCACCTGCCACAAGATTGCGAAAACCTAAATTTGCGTCATGAAGATTGTGGAAAAGAAGGCCTGAATGAACCAATCAAATTCGGATATGGTAAAAACGTCAGCATGAACACCAGAAGAAAGAAAGAATGTTAAGTTGGTTTTAAATTGAGATGCGCAAGCATTGTCAAGCCATTTTTCTGGAAATAATTCTGAAGCCCAAATAAAAGTGATAAGACAGGACAATGTTTGAATGAGTTTTGTTTTCGCAACTGCATTGTGAGATTAGTAAGTGCAGTTGAATGTGTTGTGTAATGGCGCAGTTTGAATAGTAAACGCCATATCTGTAACTGTGTATATTGCCGTTGGTAAAATAAGAATACAAAAGCTCTGTTTAAAATTTGTATCAGTGATCCCAATGCTTGTGGACTGCAGGTATTGTTGGTTGCTGTACTGTCTCTGCTGCTGTCTGTGTGCGTGAAGGTACTGAGGGGTCTTTTTTAGAACTCCAAATGGATAGTTAGAAAAACGGTGTAGGATAATAAACTATAACTTTTCTGACTCTTTTATAACTTTTTCTCTAGCCAAGAAAAAGCTGTAAAAGTAGTTAAATCCATTTAACACATTTACACGCAGGTTGCCTGACATAGCCTTTTATATTCTTAGCATAAATTGAAAACGAAAAACATCACTTTTGCAGTTCAACTTACCCCATGCGTGGGGTAAGTTGAACCAGGTAGTGGGGAAAATTGAACCAAAATAAATATCTGTCACAAAAACGAACTGATGCAGAATGAAATGTCGGAATATTTACACTTGCGTGAACGTATTCAAAAATATTTAAATCCGTTGTAAACACATCTAACCATTGATGCATGAGGACGTGGCGGAGTAGACCTACTTTCACTTGAAAAAAATTATGTGTTTTTTGAATCCGATCAAAACATGTTTCTTTTGTCTTTTCGTCGTTCCAGTGACTTCTAGAAACGGGAGTATCTTTACAATGTCACGTTTTGAAAAAGAGCTCTCGTCACCAAACTTGAAAGTGACGGCTGGTCTTCCTGTTGTTGGGTCATTTCTTCCTCTTTTTAAAAATTCTCTTCACAACCTCCAATTATGTCACCAATAGTCCCAGTCAATGGGTGTCACATATGAAAGAGTTTTTTCCAGTGAAGCTCACAGCGGGGCAGATAAAGCCAGCGTGGTTAGGGGGAGAGGTTTCAGTAATGTTTGGTTGGTCAAGTCTCATTGCTGTGTCACTACTGTAAGGGAGATGAAGTATACATCACAACATTGCTGTGACTAAACAATGGAGGCAAAATGGCCTTAAACTGTGAATGCTGTTTTCCGAATTGTACAAAATCATGGTGAATAAAGTTACTTTCGTAGCTTTTAGAGGGAGCGATCGCCCCAATCGCTTTTTCTGATAGAAACCTTTTTGATAGTTCCTTCACATGCCTTGTCAAATCATTTTCCATTCCATCACTAAGCATTTTGAGTTCATCACTGAGAGCATCATAACCATAAAGATGTTTCAATACTGAAGCCTTTCGGTCATTGTGTAATGGTACAAGTACCATCACATGGCGAAATGATGCGATAGTCACCACAAATAAATATCGAAGCTACCTGAAAAGTATACAATACCGGGCAGACTTAAGCAGCATAGAGTGATCATGGCATGAGATCTCTATTGCTGCTCTATCGTAGAAGGCTTTCCCCGCGTGCCGCTACGCAAAAAATGAATCGTTTTAAGAATCACGATTAATTTCATATTGGCTTGCAGCTTTTCAAATTAAAGTGCTTTCTGTTGCAGTGTCTGAAGCGGCTGTCATAAAATCTTCCAAAACAGAATCACGATTTCTTTTTTTGTTGGGCTATTAAAGGAATTTTTATAATTGTAATGATTAAAAACAACAGTTAACCAAATCAAACAAACAACAACTAGCGACTTGGATCAAGTGGGGTAAGTTGAACCATGGTTCAACTTGCACGACTTAAATGGTTCAACTTACCCCGAAGGAGAATTTCAACTTGGGAGTTAATTTGTGTCAAAGCGCTAATGTCCAGCTATACTAACACAAGGTGATGAACTCTGATGGACCTACGCCTTGAGGAAATAATGACATCAAACAAATATACTTTTTCCACTATGAATTATGAAACAGCAAAATACATTTCCAGTTTTTCACTTTGAGCTCACAGAAACACTTCCAACCTGGTAGCTTTCTTCACAAAATAACTTTGGATCTGAGTCATAAACCAAAATGCATTCCTAACAGGCTCCAAACAGTAGATGCCGCGCATCGGTCTCTGGACCGCTTCATTTAGCTAAAACAGGGGGTGGTTCAACTTACCCACCGGTTCAACATACCCCGTTCTCCCTCTGTAGGTTCGAAGATAGTTCGTTTAATGATTCTCCATAATTCGTTTCAAAGACTTTCCCAAGTCAGTTGTGTACGGTAAAATAATTTTAGATATAAACTAAGAAAATCCGTTGTGTTGTTTCTTCTTTTTGTTTTGAATCATCCATTTGGGGTAACGGTTCAACACAAGAGTCCGTTTCACATAACTTCATTTCGCTGTTCAGGTCCTGCGCTGTGGAGGAAAGTTTTTGAGCCCGTTCGAAGAGAGTGTTAACCACTGATTGTTTTTGTTGTGTAGGATATTCTGATCTAAAGTTGAGGTATCTATCGGAATGGGTTGTCTTATGACAGACTGCTGACAATTAGCGGCGATTTAATGGGCGTTTCAATAATAAGCCCAAAAACGGAAGACATTCTTATTTTTCTTGCTCCATAGTTAGTTGCACGAAGCTCTCTGTTGTGTTCACACGGGTGAAAAACTCGGACAAGTTTGTTGATTTTTAATGATCACAAGTGTATCATCTACATATCTTTTCCACAAAGGTGGAGGCAGTGCCATATTAGCTATGAGGCCCGTGAGGCACAGGCCTCAGGGCCCCTGCAGTCAAGGGGCCCCCAACACGAAAGCTGGCATTCAATACAGTTATAGTCTGCCTACGCACCATGGTTGTTGCCCAACATTCAATGCAATATACCAGGGTTCCGCAAATAGTAGATCGCGACACAAATTTGGGTTGGAGACCTTACACTCTGGGTCACGAAATAATTTAAATTTATATTTTAAAATTGCCATTCTCATTAGATAGAATAAATGCGATAATTTAGGCCTACTGTTTTATGTGCTAAGTTTCATACAATTTTGTGCGCGAAAATTGCTACTGCCAATATAGACCTAGTCCTAGAATTTATATTTAATTGTAGAGTATTTTCCACAAAATTATATGCTCACAAAATGTTTGGGTCGTGAGAATTTAGAACTATTTTTTGGGGACGCACCAAAAAGTATTTGGGGGCCCCTGCAATACACAGACTATGTGCGCAACAGGAAAAAACACATTACAGGCGCTTGTGATATCATAGAAGAACGGCATGGGATCTTATTCACAATACAAAAGAAAAGAGCAGGACATAAAGCAGGTGTCGGGAACCTATGGCTCGCGAGCCACATGTGGCTCGTTTGGTGGCGGCATTTGGCTCGCTTCATATTTTCTTGACACGATTGTTACGGATGAAATTTTTTCTGTAATTTTCATACAAAGCTATCAGCAACACCATACAGCACCAGACGTCGCATTAACAGTAAGAACAGGAGCGGATTTACCATTAGGCTAAAAAGGTTTAAGCCTAGGGCCCCCGATTTTGGGGGGCCGCAAAATTTTGGGAGTAAGGGCAATTTCCAGCATTTTTGTAAACAAATATATTTATATTTTTGTTTTAGTTCAACGTAAGTTTTTTTACTATGCCGCTAATAAAAGATCTCTACAGAACAGGGCTTCCCAACCTTTCTCTGACCATGTACCCCTTCAGCATTCCAATAGATGAGCGTGTAGGCCTACTCCTGAAGTTTTTATGACAAAAAGGCTGAGGAAAGTAACAAAAATCGACTGCATTTTTATACAACTTCAAGATTTTTAGAACTACAAAAGTAGATTCCATTTTTATGTCTCAGAGTTAATTTGTTGCTGCTGTGCATCAAATGTACTCCTTGAGATAAACAATGTGCCCCCACGGGTACATGTACCCCAGGTTGGGAACACCGTCTATAGAAGAATAAGCCCGAAAGATTGAAGTGACTGACGATGAGCGCTCTCTTTTCATGGCGTTGGGAATTGGTTGTTTTTACCAATAATGTGTGGAACCAAACGCCTCGATTTTTCAGATTACACGAGGCCAGTGAGGTACTTTCGTTCTGTCCAGGTTTCACTCTTGTTACTTTTTATTGGTAAGATACGGGATAAAGGCAAGGTTAGCCCGCACTTTAGCCAAGGCTGCAGATATTCCATGGAGCAAAATACTAACTGTTTGTAATACCACCCGTGTTAAGCTGGGATGTTCTTTGACTTCAATTGTTTTGTAGTAATCTTCGGCCATTCCTTTCTACAGTTCTATGCATAGAAAGATTTTAACTACCGTCGAACTAGACACATATTGATGTATTAGTAAGGGCAATATGTAGCTTGCGCTTATTAACTCAGCAAAGTGAGCTTCACGTGTAACTTGCTTTCTTTTTTAAAAGTATTCAGGATAACGGTGAATCTACAGTAGGCTTACTTGCATTAACTTGAAAATATCGAAGCATGCTTGTGAGAGTGGTTCTAGCAAGCGAAAGATAGCCTTTGCCAAAGCAGATGCACTGCAAGCTGTTGCTAAAAAGACCAAACCAATAACCCAGTTTTGTAGTGTGCCAGAAGGGTCTATACCAGTGGTTCCCAACCTTTTTTCATGCATTCCTCCCTTTGCTCATTTTGGAACTTCTCATTCCTCCCATATTACACAAACATTTTTTCATTCCTCCCCTATTAGACGAGACTGCAAGAATATTTGATCTACAGGAGCCGAAGTCAAAAATGTGTGAAAAACCGCATCCGGAGACTCTTCTCATTTTAGCAGTAGCAGGAATTTGCTAAAATTTTCATAAATGCGTGGTTTTCATTCAAGGCACTTCTTAAGTAGAAACATTGCTGAATTTCGGTTGCATCAGTGGTTGCCAGAGTATGAATAGGAGTCGGATTCTCAAAATTTCGGACCCGGACCCGTATTAAAATATTTTGAAACAGAAGCGGAGTGGGAGTTTGAATATGTGACTACGGCCACATCTGCCTTCCGGAAGGGCCGCCAATTTAAAATAGCCTAGGGTCCCGAAAATTAAAATTAGCCTCTGAGTAAGAAGCATGTTATTAAAGAGAAAATTCAGACATTTACCATTGTTTAAAATTGTTGATTTTGTTTAAAAATGCATACGTTAATTAAGAAGGTTAATTGCATCAAGTGTTGAAAAATATTATATTGTTCTCACAGAAATACAATTAAAAATATGTAGGTTTCATGGCTCCCTTAGCCAAATAGGCTCCCGACCCCTGGCATAAAGCCTGTTACGAAACGACGGTAGTCCTGCAACATCAGTTAGAAAGACTAACTTCGTGGTGAAGGTTGTCGTCCTTGAGTGTTGTGAGAAAACAGTGGACTCGTACCTAAGATTATTGATATCGCAAACTCAGGCCAAACGTAGCGGAAATGAAAACGTGAGAGTAGAGCAAGAAAATCGAGATGAACAAATTAAGAAAAATAAGCCATGTCTGCTGACACCGGGTTTGAGACAGGCTTGATCTCTAACATTTAGCGTAATTACAAAGAAGCCATCACTGCATAAGAATGAGTGCGGTATAACGAAGCCACAATGACGTTAAAGTCTACGTATCAAATCATTGTAGCTGTAACTGTAATGCCAATGTTAACGTTTCAACAGCCATCAACAACGTTTTAATCGTTTGTCACTGATGAGTATTGAGAGCGAACTATTACGGAAACAAGACTTTTGATAAGCTGATATATGAATTTGCTTGCAAGAAAGCACGAAGAGTACTATTATAGTTTAGTGTCTAACATGGTGGGAAAATCAGATAACTTTTTCGCATCCCTGAGTTTATGATAGGACAAACGTTTTCATTTTCGCGTTGCATAGCTCCCCTTTTCACTTGATTTGCAGAGTGTGTTATTTCACGTGTTGAACACGAGTATTATGGAGACACCACGCGACATTGGTTTTTAATGAAAGGATGGGGGCCCTCAAACAATTGTGCCTCGGGGCCCCTAAAAGCCTCATCTGGCACTGGGGGGCATGGCCCCTTTGACCACGCCTATGAACGGGAAGGCATTTAACNGGGGGGGGGAAATTTGCCCTGAAACAAACTTTTTTGTTTAATTCGAATGTGGCCTGAAACCTCTTGCAAATCTGTTGTATACAGTTGAATTCGTTCATAACGGCTTCGTCTGTAATGTCATTTCGCTATAACAGGGACGGGGTAACTTGCGGCCTGTGTGAGCATTTGATATGGCCCGCATCAGAAGTTTCGTTACCCAAGTTAGAGTAAACATCGCGTCACAACGAAGCTCCATAATAAGCAGGTACTTAGATACAGGTGCGCAACCAGCTTTTCATTTCGGAGGGAATTTTCATGAAATTTCATTCGATGACGTCCTCGTGCTTATTCAACCGTGGTACAACTTTTGCGCAAACGGTCACTTTATCACAGATAAAGTTCTCTTCGCAACATTTCCGAAAATGAGAAATTTTCAGTTTTAACATAAGATGCAGACTGAACGATCGGGACAGAGTAAAAATTAGTATACAAACACCTGGTTCCGTACTCAACTAGTACAGTCATGGCTTTAGTGTGTCAAAGAAAAATTCAAATAAGACTTAAAAAAGATTTTAATATCAAATTTCATCTTTATTCTTTTAAACTTTCTCCACATGTTAAAACTGCTATGCAATATTTTGAAAATTTCGGGGCTTGAAATGCCCCAAGTACGTTAAGAGAAGACACTCTTCCACTTGTTATATAATGGTAGAAGTTTAGGATAAAATTGATTTTGCGGCTCGCCAGCGGTAATGCACAATTCATGCGGCCCATGATAGTAAATAGGTTCCCCACCCCTGGCCTCAATTTGGCAAATAACGTTCTTTATGCAGTCCCCTAGAGGTGCCGTTATAGATAAGCAAGGTAACTACTGAATTCAACTCAAGGGGGCTTAGGCCTATATCAAGCTGCTGACTTACCGACATCCATCCCATTGTTACAGAAAACGAGGGCTTGTTGGTCCAGATCAAAGTCATTATAACCAGTCACGACTTTGGTCCAGATTACACACTACAATAGCCCAAATTACACGGATCACATGCAAGTTAATATACACTGACTGAATACACTGTATTAAAAATTTTTTCACCGTTCAGTATTTTTGAGCAACATGCACTTACCTTAAAAACAGAATTTGTCTGAAAATTTTCATTCTATTGAAATGTTTTTCACCATTAAGGATTTTAGAGCAACTAACTAAACTTGCTCTGAAAAACAGAGTTTGCCCTTGAATTTTTCATTCTATTGAAATATTTTTTACAATTCAGGATTTGAGCAACTTCGCGCTTGCCCTGAAAATTTTCACTGTATTGAGTATACTTATTATATTCAGGATTCTAGAGCAAATTCCGCTTACCCTGAAAAACAGGGTTTGCCCTGAGATTTTTCATTCTATTGAATATATTTTTTACCATTCAGGATTTTTGAGCAACTGCACTTGCCCTGAAACTTCATCACGGGAAACTGATGAATGATGGAATGGGTTTTCACGTCGGCCGACAGTTAATCGAAGTGGATGCCTCACTAAGTGCACTTGTCGTTCCGCGAAGACGCTGCACACAAACCACGTGGAGACCCAAAGCATTTGTATTCTTCCGACAATGAAGTTTACAGTGCGGTGCGACACGTAAATCACGAAATAATGGTGCTATTTCTTCACCCAAGCGCAGCAGGAAAACTCGGCTATATTTGACGTGAAAGCACCGGAAGTTGACGATGATTGCAACCAAAGTCATTTATCTGTGATGTTATGCACGTTTGGTTTGAAGACTGACTTTGACCCTAAGTTCAACCGGTGTCTTTCGAGCCAGTAACAGAGCGTTGTTTAAGATGAATTATATCAAATGCAAATCGTGCAGAGACAGGGGGACGTGAGAGGGAAAGTATACATTGACGACGATTTTATTCACACAAATGACAAACGTACAGGACGGCGAAAATTCAACAACGTTTTCCTACACACAATCGTACTCGGGACTCGAGCTTCGCTATGCACAGTCACGAAGATGGAGCTACCTGCGAATTAACAACAGCAAAATACTGGGTTGCTCAAACTGATCAGAAAGTATATGTACGCAACGAAAGAATGATCAAACGGATTACTGACATCGCAGCGCTCACGCAGTTCGGTTAACAACGGCACAGGCCGCGGTAATCATTACTTGGGATCAACGTTGCTGGACTTGCTTTTCTTCAGCTGGGCGAACCCAACTTGGTTGTTTGCGAAATCGAAAGTGGTGTAGAACTTGCCCATAAAGACGTCACCAAGAATCCAGAGTGGACCACGGGGCGGAGGTATGTCCATGCCCAAGAAGCCGGATATGCATACCGTCTCTCCTGCCTGAGTTTCCTGAAAGAAATTTTCGAATAGTAACACTTCATTGTACACGCGGAGAAAAAATTTCAAGAAAAAGACCACTGTATTAATAGAATTTTTTTAAAACCCTGGTTGAAGCAAGGGGGCCACCAGTCATGCACAAATTTACCCACCAGTCATATACAAATTTATCATCAGACCAAAGACCATAAAATACGAGTTAAAATTGCGATCCTTGTTACACACCTCCGTGCTGCGACCAAGAAGTTTGGCGGTTATGGACTCATGGTTCAATATAAAGCCTTACACGGGGTAGAGCAAAATAACGGTGGGTCTCGTCAGCGGCAAATAATTGTCGAGTAAGGGCTCAAGTGTGTTTATAAAACATTTGAGTGCATTTGTGAGAACTGTTGAACCAGAACGTAACGNCAGTCTGTGATATTAGTTGAAAAACNAACTATTTGAGCACCCGGTAGCATCTGCCCGTGGCCAATAAATAGCACGGAANTTTTCCCAATCAGTGATATGCGAATTGCTGGGGGTGTGTCATTGGAAAGCGTACCAGAATGAGCTTACCTAACAAGCTCTAAAACCGCAAACTGTGTTCTTGAAGATGTTAAAAATCTAGCGCTTTGCGTGTGGGAGTGAAGACGTTACACAATACAATACAATGAAGCAATGTTAAAAGATCCATGGTTTCCGGAGATCTGGCCCAGGCTCTCGGCTATAAACATGGTTCAGCTGAATTAAAGTGGATTGGACCGTGCGCTGACCTTCTAAATACATGCTCGTATTTTCTGAAAACCGCCCAAAGTTGCTTCAGTCGGTTGCAGCGAAAACTGAACACTTAAAAAATTTTAATTTTTTTACATGATAACATATGCCTGAATAAGTTGAACATCCTTTGAATGGTAAGTTTTCAACCATTTTTACCGTGCAAATTTATAGTCGCAATTTCTGCAAAAAAATGACCTATTTTGAACAATGAGTACATACGGACCATTAAAGACCGCAAGCAAGGCGCACTAAAATAAAGACACATGGGGTTATTAAAAACAATAATTCTGACTATTCTCAAAGAAATAAAATTATCGCAAAGTGTAAAGTAGTTTGCTCTGCATTGTTGAAAAGTAGAGATCAAAACGCTGTTGAAGATTAGTTTGGCTTGAAAACGGAAACCGGTAAACAACTGAAACCGAGATAAAACAGCAGGCTTCGCATAATACCTTCGACAACAGACATTGGTCGCAGCAAATCTACCGTGGAAATGAAGAGGCATATGCTAATTCAGGGGTTCTCAAACTTTTGGTGTTATGGAGCCCATGAAGAGATTGAACATAATTTACGGAGCCCCACAACAAATTTCTAAAAATAAAAACAAAAAAACCGAATAGCTCGCGGAGCCCCGAGGTTTCTCTCGCGGAGCCCTGGGGCTCCGTACGGAGCACTTTGAGAACCTATGTACTAATTAACTCCAAATCTGTTCAGACGCTGATTGCATCAGAAAAACATCGCGACTGACTGATTTGGCGCAGTTGCATTTAAGTCTAATTGAGTTTCAAATGAACAGAAGTTACACGGTCGACTTAGCCGATATGAAAATTTGTTTGGGAAGTCGCTTGGGTCTGTTGCAACCTTTCGACATCGATTGACGTTGCGTTGAATGTGCGAGTCACCACGAACGGAATGTGCGCGATGAACAACACCCATTTAATACGTGACGCGAACAAGCAATATAATAGAGTGATCGCGGCACGTGATCTCTATTGTTGCTTGCTGCCACAGTGCTAAGCTTTGCGCACCTGTCGCTCGGGCTTTCCGATCGCAATAAAATGGTACTGTGACCAGGATGTGAAGGTGGTGCCAGGTGCAGCCTTCACAAAAAAAGAACGTGCGACTGGTACGGTTCATTGCAAGGAGGGACGTTGTTACAACCTCTCGGTTGACGTTGCGTTAAATGTACGGTTCACCACGAACGGGATGTGCGCGAAGAACAACACCGATAAATACGTGGCGCGAACAAGCAACAATAGAGTAACCTTGTCGGGTGATCTCACTGATTTCTGTTGTTGCTTGCTGCCACAGTGTGAAGCTTTGCGCACTTGCGCAACCCAACAGGACCAACTAAAACATATTAAAACTTTTATATGCTTGCTACTAAAACATATTAAAATTTTTTTCTGATCTCGTACAAAGGAAGCAATCTTTAGGGCGGCTTTAGTCACCCCTGGCGTTTTCTTCCTTGCCCATGTTTTTCGTGTACAGTGCAACAACCTGAAAGTGTACAACAATTTTCCCCCAAACCTCAACAAGTGCTTCATTTACCAACTCATAATATACAACTGTTATTGCTTGTTCGTGCCACGTATATATGGGTGGTGTTATTCTTCACGCACATCTCGTTCGTGGTGAATCGCACATTCAACGCAACACCAAAGGAGAGGTTGCAACAGTTGCCTGTATCTTTCACCAGGCTGACGATTCCAACTGGGGATGGGGTAAATTACACAACTGCAATTTCTCTGAAAAATCATGCTAGCTATTTTGGTTAGAAAATACGGTAAATGTGAAATGTTAACAACTTAAACAAAGGAATGCTGTTATTACTTGAACAGTTCATTAATTCCTCATAGCAGAATGCAAAGCCTTACAGTGTTTATGCATTCATTGATAAACCAACAACCAATCGGAAAAAGCTTCCGGGCACAAGGCGTTCACGCAACAGTACACCCGCTAATTTCCATAGCGCAATCACTCATATTGATGGCTACAGCGTAATTTGCTATGTATAAAGTTTATTAGGATGGCGTTTGGATTTTGAAACTTAAGGAGTCGTACAAGATATATAAACGCTGCAACCCACGATTCAAATGAGGTTATTTCATCGGTTGTTGGGTTATTACTTCCAAAGAGATGATATATCATCAGACAACCAATTCAGGGAGATGTGTTCGGTAAATGGTTTGGTGGCAGTCGCAAAATACGCGGAGGGATCTCTCGTACAACAGTCTTCGCCATCTTGCGTTTCACCGGTGACGCGACCGGTTTCTGGGAGGAAGCAAGAGCGCGTGACACGCGGCTTTTTTGACACGCTTATGAGTGAAGTCACGTGGTTACATTTCCGCAGCGTTGCAAAATTTTTGGCGTCACAAGCAGAATGTAACTCGTGCAGACGAAGGTGTTTGAAGATGTTTGCTGACATGGCAACAAGGTTCAAGAATCCCATAAACTTTTGGAGAAGGAATCGTTTTCGTATGTGAATTCGCTTTTCCGCAATTGTTTTATCAAACCTGCAGTGTTGCAGCAACAAACACCGAGGCACAAGTGGTGAGCACTGAACTGCGGGATAACTTCTCTTGTAAGTTGCCCTCTGTACCGTACGGAACAACCTTACCGCAAGCGTATCCGGGTAAGCACAACTCCGCTAGCGTGGACATCGCAGCACTTGTCATGCACCGAATGATAAAAGTACAACGGTTTTTGATAAACGAAAAATGAGCGGATTTATGCGAAAATATGATGAACTAACTGAATAAAATCAATCTCCATCCCTGACTTGTGAGTTACTTCAAAATACCGAATCACAAGACAGTCAGCAATGACAAGCAGAAGTAAAACTGTTCGCGTTGCAACTATGCCAATGTGCGCGCACGACTGAGCACGTGCGGAAACCCAAGAGCCATATAGAGCCAGTCTTTGAGCGGATTGCTGAGTGGGCTGAAGGACTGGTGGTGGGTTGTTCTTTCCTGTAATTGTTGGGGAAAAAGGTCATTTGAAGAGAGGCTTGCTGAGTCGATCGAAACTTTGGCTCGATCCTAACTATTTAATTATCAGATGGAGATTTACGCGACCGACAGTGAAGTATTCCTGAACGACCACCATTCACTTCTTTGCGCATGTTATGACCGCACGACCGATGCCCGCCGCTTAAGAGTTGCTGATCAACGAGCTTTGCGTTTAGAAAAAGTTATTTTCGAATGCATATAAACTGTGAAGTATCTTTCGATGTTCACGTTCTTCAGAATAGGTTTGTCCCATAGAAATCCCCTTGCTGGGCACTTCGGCACGGTTTGTGTGTTGCCCGGGCAACGCAATCTGCGTGCGGCGCAAACGATGCCGAGGCGTGGTTTAATCGCGCTTTTTCGCGCACATCACACGCAAAGCTTTTTACAGAGTCACGAGACGTTTTGTCTCAACAGTGGAATTTCTTTGGCGATACTTCAGTTCGGCCTAACTTCTATTACATAGCTAGAAGCATTGTCAATGCCAATGCTTGTACAGTAGGTACGTAACAGTGGAATTTCTTTGGCGATACATCGCTATTTCCGCATAGTTCAAACAGAACGCGATTGTAAACGACCGAAACCGAAGTCAAGAAGGAAACGTAGCCGACGTACACCCAGAAAGCGTCAATTCTAGCTCAAAACATGCCTGTTGGCATTATTCACCAGATTTTCTTCAGTTGGTGTCGTACTAAAAACTCCATGGCATGTTCGCACTCATCGTGAAAAGTGTTACTGAAATAAAACACGTGGAAAAAGGGACAACGTTGACCAAAGCTCTATTTTTCTCAATATCTTCCGTGCCGTTCGACGTTGTGTCTGTTGCCTCCAAATACAACAAACAAAACGAAATGCTGCGCTTCAGCTCATCTACCATGTAACGAGCCCACAGCAATCACTGTACATACCTGCAGAACGTAGTCCTCAGGCGTTAGAACATACTGCTTGCCGTCAAGAGTGATGACGATGTTGGGCATGTTTGGAATGTTTTCACACCTGACCATCCACTGTAAAAAATACATATATTTTTGTTGCACCATGCGACACGTGCTACCATGCTGAAGATAAATTAACTAAACACACAAAAAGACTTGAAATTTTCAATAAAAACATGGCTATACCGTTAAAGATACATATATTTTTTGAAGATAACGATTTGGAAAATAATGGGCAACTTTTATGCTCTCGAGTCTGATGCATGTCGTGCTATATGATAAACAAGGAATTCACTGACATCCGGCAAAGAAGATTACCCGGCTTAATTTTTCAGTTTGGCTCAGTTCAGCTGTACCCATTTTTGTACTCCTTTCGGAGCGCCACGAGTGGCCTGCGGCGCCCATCGCCGCTTGCTTGCACCGTGGGCCAGGCGGCTGCTTTCACAGTGAAACCTGCATTGGTGGCGAGTCAATGGAAGCACCGCGCGCGAACTGTTCCCGTGCATCCACCCATCAACACCGAGCACGATACTAGACTCGTTTTTCAGGTGTTCGGTAAGAACCGACTGGAATCTAAGCATGCCTACCGGCTTTGGTGGCGCGTGTTCAACCAACTATATCGCTTAGGCGGTTCGGATTAATTTCAAAAAAGAAAAAAGTAAAATTATTTATAAGAATGGGAAATAACACGAAACGGCAAATGCAAGTGTAGTCGCTTGAAAGGCTACTCAGTTCTACGAACAGCCGGGCTGTAGCGTGAGCTCTCACTGGTCGTAACGCAACGAAGCAGCTTCAGTTGTGCGCAGTCATGTGACTACCATTCATTTCACGTCATCAAAACTTATCTTTCTATTTTCTAAAACTCCCTTCTTTCGTTTTCACAAACGATCACTAAGCTTGCAGCTGTCCTGAAAGTATAAGATTTAAGGACTGAGGATGATTAGTGTTACGTGAAGTCGATTTGCTGTAAGAGGATTTTGCAGATAGATTCAAGTTCGTCGCCTTTGTGGAGAGTAGTCACCTCTATCGGCCTTTCCCTGACCGGCATAAAGTTATGTTTTGTTGTCAACAAGATAACATGACTGGGCTGGTGGCTCAAATTAAAGATTTACGCTGGGGCAGCAGTTCTTGCTGACTGCCGACAGTTTCTACCACTGCGCCATCGCATCTATATCCGAAAATAGTCACATTGACAGCTCGACGAAACAAAAAGTAGGATATTATTCTCCGCTATGACACACTAAACAAGAAACCTGCAGTGAAAAGGTTAAAATCACGACATCCATTTTACGGCGGAGATCTAACAACGTCGACTTCAGTTCAGAATAAGGAAGCAACTGGTAAAATATTGATAGATGGTTGGTAATCAAACGCAACTTTTGCCGCACTTTTTCTTGTCTTTTTTGCAGAGTCAGCAGACAGATAACTGTGTAACATCAAAACACGTTAAGATCCCACAGCCTCTACACACCGTGGAATTCGTGGAATGTTCGACTACCAATTTCTGCGGAACATCAAAACAAAATAATAACCTTGTTGCTAAAAGTGACATAAAAGGTTTAAATGAAAACAATACTTCGCTTTACCCTTGTAAAAAAACATCAAAACGAACAGAAATCTCTTATTTGCGCATGTTGTAAGCGGGATACGATCCAACAGACCGTACATGCCATCAGTCAAAGTAGCACTGTACTCTGCGACGAGGTTTTGTCTCCAACGGTCAATTTAATATAATAAAATTAGACCCAGGGACCGTACGTAAGAAGATATGTTTATGCCTCGCAAGTGCCAAGGCAACGACGGTGTCATATTGCCACCAGGAGACTTTTTCGAAGCAAATATGATGAACTCCGTTTTTTCAGAATTAAGTTTGAACGTATTGCATCCCATCCATGACTTCAGCTCGTCAATACATTCGTTTATGGAACTCAATTTTGCTGCTAGGTCTTCGCTGCCCTCCGCTGCGCAGTCGAGCTGGATGTCGTCAGCACAGCAATGGTACAACACATTATGTCTCCGACATATTTCCTCTACTGATTTGGTGTACATAGGATATAGGAGCGGACCCAGTACTGAGCCTTGGGGTACTCCGCAAACCACAGGAAGAGTTTGAGACATCTTTCCCTACACAGACACACTGACTCCGATCCTGCAGATACGAGCCAAACCATTTAAGAGCTCGGCCTGAAACACCGAAGGCAAATTCAAGGCGCTGCAGGAGTATATCATGATCAATCACATCGAAGGCAGCAGATTGGTCCAACATCACCAAGGCCACAGTGGAGCCCTTGT
>JGI24159J19872_10005081_pt1 | contig 16941 bp, 9 predicted proteins | sample Ectturendosymbi4_FD_19872 | JGI IMG/M metagenome (IMG submission 19872) | reverse complement strand
AAAAAACAAGCAAGTAAACGTCGTATTTAATTAACACGAAACTAGTTGTGAGATGCAAAGCAAGCCCGGTGCCTTTCGACGTACACCAGCAGATGTTGCGAAGATACCAACAGACGGAAAGCGTGAAATATTTACGTAGTCACTAAATAACATCCCGTGTAAGGTTATCTTATGTCTGGTTTCGCTAGGTATCGACTACAGCAACAAAAATAGAGGGAAATGTTTAAAACTTGAGAAATACTACAGCTTCAGAAAACGTCTTGCTAGCGCAGAACAAAAGATATCGAGCACCTTTTGACGGGTGCGTTGGGTGGAGTTCCAGGCAAAGATTCTACCAAGCCGATGTAGGTAGGTTCGGATATTGTGTGGAAAATCACTGTACCCTTGGACAGGAGGCTGATGCGAGTGGCGTGCATTCTGCAGAAAACGGAAATAATACTTCGCGATGCACCAGACGTAGTCAGAAAGCAAAACTGCACAATCGACCCGCATGTAAAAGTAATGATGCACAACTTCAAAAGCACCTCGAAAACACGTAAAAGAAATGCCGATACATTTCTAAAAGGCTTTTCTACTTCACTGCTATGTCAAGCTCCTTAAAATTGCACCATACGGATTTTTCACACGTTACATAACGACTGGTAGTCCAATGACTGTTTTCTACACTAGCACCAAACCCCAATAGTAGGAATATTCCGAAAGGATATGCTCTAAACTTCTACACTCCATACCGTCACAAAAGTTGAGATAAAACTTATAAAGGATATTTGAGGGCCATTTAAAAAATAGCAATTTTTGAATATGCTTAAGTTGATAATGAAACTTTATTTGTGTAAATGAATTCAATGAATTCATCCCTCCGGCATATTTATCGCTCAACTTAACAAGCAGCGTTTTTCGAACGTATGAAGAGCGTTGTCTAAATGATTTTTACAGCTAAAACGCAAAGCTTTCCAGCAGGGAGTGACGACGCAACAGCGAAACGCCATCTGAAGCTTTTATTGGAAGACTGGACGCTTGCTTGTTACTAACTTGCAAAAAAATCCCAAGTAGTCCGAATGACCAGCAATGACGCGGTATTGCCCTGCAATGCATTTACGCATCTCTTTCTAAGCCATTCCACCTTATCATCTCCTGCAGTTTACCAGTTCAGCATTCAGTTTTAAACAGCGCTGTGGAGCCGGAACTCAAATTTCAGGCTCCGCCTCCAGACATCTGAATTACTTGTCTCCGGCTACAGCTTGAAGTTTTTGGCTCTGGCTCTGGAACGATTTGGTCCATTGAAAACTAAAAACCATGTATTTGTACAGTACAACTCGCTTGCCTCGCAAATTTTGTCTGTGGAACAGGAACCCACATTTCAAACTCCGGCTCTTCCATTTTTAAAAAAATGTGGCCCGGCTCCAGCCACCCTAAATTGCTTGGACTCCAGCTCCACAACTCTGGTTTCAAACTGCCGACAGTCTATAGCAGGGTTGTATAAACACAGCGCATTTTTTTCGGTTGCGCACCCTTTTGCCGCAAACATTGAAACGCCACGCGTGATGTTGAGAAACGTCGCGGGGCAGCTTTTAATCAACACCAGACACGGAAATCGATTATTTCCTTAAGGCCACATAGTCCTAGTATCGAACTGAATCATCCTGGTGCGCATATTTTTGAAAGGACAAGACAAATACCAGAAAGCATGACATCCCCTGCATCCCCTAGTGCCTAGTGTTTGTGCCAGCTCCAGCATTAACCATCCGAGTTGTCAAAAAAGCGAAGCATGTTCTCTTGGCAGCAAAAGGTTGAAGGCACCAAGTGCTTTGAACGAATGTTTCCGCAGAGCTGTACAACTATACAATTCACCGACCTAAACCGTGGCTTCCGAACGACGCGAAAAAAGCTTGTTCTTCCGTTGGGGTTTTTGCATCAGATCCCAAAAATTTGGTAAACACAATATTTATTTTCAGCATGCCGGAGCTAATGCCATCACAAACCAACAGGCTACCTTTGTTTTTCAGCAACAGGGTCCAGCAAAACAGTGAACTCGACTTCATCGGACATGCGCACGTGGTGAGTTGGGTCGAGAAGTTCGCAGCAGTGGAAGAACAGACGTGAATCGCGCTCGACGCACTTGATGAACCCGAAACCTTCTTTCACAGCCGCTACTATGCCCTGTTCAAAAGAAAACCAAGGGACTCTTGCAACTGGCACGAAGTAACACGTAACGAAACGCAGCGTTGATCAGGACAAAAGATTAACAAATTCGATGATGTCAAGTCGCGGTCTGCGTCACACAAGTAGTAAGATTCGCTTTGTTTCATCTTTCAAGGTTAAAAGCGAACTTTCCTGGAAACGAACGATGGCATCATTGCGCATGAAGCGACCCGTCAACCAACTCACCTGTTCGCGTTTCTCCTTACTCACGGCAAGGGTTTCTTCCAATAGAAGTGTGACGCCGGCAGCACGTTGCTGTCCGTTGCGCTTGTCAGTGATGGTGAGGAATGATACCTGGCAAGCAGGAAGCAGTGACAGAATGATAGATGCGGATTAAGTGTGAAGCAAAATGCTTAAACAGGTACGAAGCGCTGAGAGAAGAATGGCGNATATTTAAGATGCAAATCACGATGGAGTCGGGTCAAAGAGAGCATGTCGCAATTTCTTGTGTCTTGTTCCAAAACAAAGCTCCTCCTCATTCTGCAAAACTTTCAGGAGCATAACATGTGCGGGAACCCTGGCACTTTAATTTACAGTAGACAATAATTGCTCGAGGGATCGTGAGTTCTAATCGAAGTCTACTTATATCAGAGTAACGCTGTACACGTCGACAACGGGCGTATTTGACCCTGATTACATCATACGCCAAATCTAGATGGAATATATCTTTAAACTTCACATAAGCCGCTTTGCAAACCTACGATTGTTGAAGGAGCAGAGCTACTGCAACATTCCTTTCTGTTGGGGTTTTATTAATGATAAATGCTTCTGCTTTTCCCTGTCTAATCACGCTTGTAGCATATGTAGTCTTCCAATTCGCGATTCGCGGTGTAAGTCACGGAGTACTTGTGCGCCTTAACCTTCGGTCGCTGACATCCTGACCCCAGGCACGTAAGTTGGTGAATGAGGTTGCAAAATGCTTCAAAATGCTTTGCAGGAAGGTCTGCTAAAATGCGAGAACTCAGTCTGAAACGTAACTTTTTGGTATGGTGGTCGCAGTTAAGTTATTCAGTGGCTGTGAATCGTAAAATCGCTTGGTACCTGTTTAAGCCCTTTGCTTCATATTCCCACCACTAGGTTGACAAAGACAAATATTTTTTGATGCAATCATCTTGGCGCTATATCAAGGTTTGTTGCTTTTTGTGTTTCATTCTTTTGAAAAGACACAGAAACAAGTATAGCGCGAACAACAGCCGAGCACAATTAGATTTTTTTCTGGCCACTTGCTTTCAAGCAAAACATTATAACTAGAGCAGAAACCACACCTTGTCGCCCTTCAGCAATGTATGTAAGCAATTGGCAGCCCGGTCCTTCTCTCCAAAGCGGATTCTGCACGTTTCACCCTTGGCGTTCACATAGCTGAGCACGCCCGCTAGTGACAACGAAGGCTGCTGAGGGGGCGAACCGTTTGAGGTCAGGGTGTCTTTTTGATTCGGCGACGTGGCATCCCCGCCGGCTATGGTCGACTGCAAAGGAGTTTTAACAAATCCGGAGTAAATCTCAAACTTACCCCAAGTATCGTCGTTTCACGCTAAACTACTTACTACGTACTGCAAGTGACTGAGTAATCAGCGATTCATTATCACAACGTATTGTACGCGTCCGACACATGTAGCTTACGTAGCTAGCGCTAGACTAGAGGGAAGCGTCGCATGTGAAGAACAAGATTTTACACAGTATCACGACTGCACACGGACTTGTTCACGTTTAAGTAGCGACAAATAAGTGTTTCGCAGGACAATGTTACGCAGCTTGCCGTTTGTAAATGAAGGGCTTGGAATAAATTAAAGACTTTGCATATTGAGGTGTGGCAAGTTCATTGTGTCCGGATCAAAACCGAACCCACTTGTTAAAGTGTTCATGTTTCAGTATGTCGCCTGGTAAGCTGCGGTAAATCGTAACAGACACGCACGGTTCAACATATCTCACACTATTTATTACGACACCAGATGCTCATTAACGTATTCTTTTACGAAGTTCGAATATATAAAATGTAAGGTATTGCGCCATTACATTGGCAATAACTCAAGAAGCGTTGGCGGTAAGGAGCAAAAACACTTTTGGATGGGGCTTCGGACATACTTTCTGGCAAAAAGATTCATCTTTGCATTTCCTTTATTCGCACAGTGTTAGCCGTTTCCAAAAAAACGAGTATATACTTCCTAATTTCACTGTATCGGTGTTTCAGCCATTTCCCGACTGGGAAAGCTTACCTTGAAGTCAGATTTGAGATCTGATTTCAAAATATGATGAAGTCTAGCCTCTGCTGGGGAATGCTTTTAAAAAAAGGTTGATTAAAACTAATGTGTGTGACATCAAAAGCCGTTGCCCCAAGGTCGATTTTGAGTGCGCCATAGGAAAGCACGAGAAAAATCCGTCGAAACTTGATACTGTGCCACCACAAAATTATGATTTGTGCCTATTCCGGAATGCAAAAACTGATTGCAATCAAGTGTTCTATTTCGTTACATATAGAAAACAATGTTGTTTGATTTCTTTGGTAAAAAGTATCTTGGAAACTGCGGGCCCTGTGAAAACCAAGCTTTATTTTCGTGGGTCTAGTTGCTTTTAGCATTTCGTGGCCAGCCCAGAAATGATTGAATTTGTCGTGAAGATTGGGTTGTGCCCAACCTAGTAGTTTACTTTGTGGCGGGTAGGTGGTAGGATAGCTGCACCAAATCAGGCCCGATACTTCTGCAACTAAGACCAATAGGCTGGCCTACTCTTTGTGCAGGTAGGGTTAGCCTACATGGTTCTTAGTCTCTTTTTGTAGGCTACATAGCCTAATTTGGTTGTTTGAATTTTCTTCCCCCCAGATCCCAAAGAACGAAAGTGAGACAAAATTTTTAAGTTCCACAGCACTGACATTTCATCTGCAGAATGTTTTTTCTTATCTTCAGTGGTTTGTATGTGTACACATGCTCAAAACATTAGTACTACGTGATTTGTTGAAAAACTAATTTTCGTGTTTAGATTATTTTTTAATAATTTGTGCAAGACTAATGAAGCATCAAAAACAAAAAATGCCAAATTTTTGGACGTTTCACCCCGAACGCGAAAAAACAAAATTAACACAAAAAAATTTGAAAGATATCACCGCCTGAGTGACATATACTGTGCAGAAAAAATTTTTCTGAGGTGTATAGTTTTAGCTACACACACCTTTTGAAAAAGTTACTGCAAAAGTGGCATAAATCGGGTCTCCCACCGTAATACGTCATCACAGACGGGCAAAAGCAACACCATAAGATGCGGTATGTAGCAACGTTTTAAACAATCTCTATGATCTTGATGTAGCTTGTGCGGTTCGTGAGATATGACCAAAAAATTGACTTTTGGTAATAATAATTGAAGACTCTCGACTCGTTGCGAGTTGGAGGAATCTGCCCGCCATGCTTCGTTTTTATAATTTTGCGATGCTTCGGACTTGCACGTATCCATATTATAACAATGAGGCTCCACGAAGGTGATGCAGTGGAATCAATAAGCAAATTATCTTACTTGGAAATCGATTTCATGTATTTTACGCATCTGCAGTCCTGAAAATTGCAAGCCAAGGCTTACAGGTGAAATGATTTCACATTTAACTCGTATGGCTTTGCTTGCAATTTTCAGAACTAAAGACGCGTAAAATCCTTTAAATCGATTTCCTGGTAAAATAATTCGCTGATTGATTCCACTGCGTCACCTTAGGTCATTCCACTGCGTCACCTACGGCTACAGAGAAATCCGCTTAAGTCATTACTGTGCTTCACAGAACACTCGACATTGATGCTAAGTCTTTGGATTGCGACAACGCTTTGCTACAACATGTTGACCAAATCATTTTCAGCGATGAAAATAAATATACGAAGAACACTGTCACTCGCAATCTACTGCGATTAACCTCTCATGGGGACGTCTTACTTTCAATTTCACTGCATACATGCTCAACGAAACTTTTTTTGGTGTTACAGTTTCAACGGGAGATGCAGCTATTCCCAACCTCAAGTCACAAAGACATCACATATACAGTGATAAAACGCGAATACACACTAAATACCACCAAACGACTTGAAGTACTGCTGCGGCCGGACAGCTTCAATCAGACCGTACGCATTTTCCTTTTAAAAGTGACTTTGGCATTTCGCACACGCGCGCAAAGGTAGACCGAGAATAGTCACCGTGGTGTTTACCTCATTCATGACTTTGTTGGGCGCTTTGGCAGGAAGCGGTTTTTCGATGGTACCAACGTACAGTTCGTTGGATATTTGCTCGAGCTGAACAGAGCCGTGCGGAAGCAAACGAATGTCGGTGGCCACATCTTTGCCCTAGACAAGCAAACGAGGTATGGAGAAACAAATAAAGAACGATTTACGTCGACACTGCAAATTTTTTCATATAATGCCGAATTAAGGGGCGTAGCAATAGAGCAGCCAACGAAATGACAGACGATCCTTACATTTCTTTCCTGAATACTGAACTCGACATGGTCATTCACGTGAAGATCTGGAACGTTTGAAGACACTTCGCTGTAGTGAAAGAAAATCTGCAGAAAGTAACCGCCATTTAGTCCGCTCACTTACATCATGCAAAAAAAGAGTCTGAAAGCAGCTAGTTTCAAACTTAATATTGTATTATCTGATACGTTTAGATAGATAACCATTTTAAATACACACGACAGCAATTGCTGAACTCCTAATATGTTTTCACAACAGACACAACATCCAAGCGTTGTACCCCAAAAAAGCCACAATTGACGCCTTCATTGGAACAAAGCGCAAACTTTATTCGAATACTATTGAATATGCGCAACCGCCACCAGCTACGGATAAGAGGCGAATAAAGCTGTAACTGGATGAATCGATACCAGTTAATACACATATATGAAATTCATTACTATTTTTGCAAATTGAATTTTTAAACAAACAAAAGAAATGTGTAGAAAGCAAGCTCCCTATAAGCTCTGTCATGACTTTTCCTCGTCCCCCGAAAAAAGAAAACATTTGCCAGTAAGCACATTAAAACCGCACACCGAAATCGCTTAATCTGCGGATTGTCACTCCTGATGTGTGGAACTCTTCGCTTTGCTGCAGTGTATTCCACTTCTTGAGCAAATGGAATTGAAACGTAACGTTCATAGTCTAACGCACAGGTAGCTTATATACCCCTTGCGGCGTGCGCATAGATCTTAATCACAACTGCAGGCAAAACTTCGGGGGTCAAGTTAGGTGTTTCGTTCAATTAAGAGTAACCAGATCGACTCTACACGCTTGGTCGATCGACACTAACTTTCAAAACAAACGCTAAGTGCAACACCCAAGTACACAGAGCTTTTTTTCTTTTACGCACGATCGTAGAACCCTGGCTTGGTAACAATGCCAACGTTTCCACTCTTTGGCAAACATCGGGATGCTGTACAGTTAATGATTGTGAAATTAAATCGGTGTTGCATTTAACATCGTCAAAGGAAATCAATCAAAAAATTAAACAAAATCACAACCTGTACAATTACATACAGTCGAAAGCATGAGGTAATCACTGATGCAAAGCAAAATTGAGAACAATTTCATTGAGGGCTAAAAAATTATTGTTGCATTATGCCCCACTAACTCTCCGCAAAGACCAACACAAAATAAAACAGATAGCTCCTGGGACATGTTGCAGACATTACGCCAACCGGGCATAAAACGTTAGTCCTGGCGTTGCAACTGTACAAAGACAAAACAATAGTCATGTCAAGCCACAGCATGCCCGTGGTTGTTTCATTGTCTGTCGCAAAGCGCCGCACATTAATAAAGCAGAAGTGGAGTTTTTGCAGTGACAGAGTGCTAATTTGTACAACACGTAAATTGCCATATAGCGCTGGCAGTAGCGAACACACATCCTTCACGGTTGGCCAACACTTGCAATAAGATGCTCTAAATCATTGACTTACTCAGAAGTCAATAACTACACAGGTAAAATTGAGCCTGCTGGGCTTTCGAGAGAATGTAAAGCGTGACAACGGACGAAGCGGAAAAGAGATTTTAAAATCGAGTAACGAGCTACTAACTCACCTCTTTAACTAAGTCGGAACGTTCAATGAAGCCGAACGAGTCCTTCATGGCGGTAACTATTCCCGTGAAGCGTTTGGGTGGAGCTCTCTCGACAAGAGTGATCTTCCTCGCTCGCATCACGCCCGTTCTGTGATGTCACAAAACAGGCGTCAGGCTCGGCTGCGCTTGACATGGTTGCGCAGACAACGGTGATAAAACACTCACACCAAGACTGCGTAACAAAATGTATAACAACCAAGCTGTACCACACGAAGCGAGACGACGTTCGCAACTACTTTTGTGCACTTTCCGAGGCCACTGTTAATTGATCTCCGAGTTGCGGCGGTAATCGCGCGGTTGCTTTTTCGCACACATGACCATACATTAGTCGCAAAGGATGGCATGTTGTCATTGCAAAACGTTTAACACACGCGCGGTTAGTCACCACCAAAGCACTGCAAAAGCAGGAGCCAATCACTAGCCGAACGACGCACGCCGAAAGTTTTCGCACATCCGCGGTTATTTAACGGGCGTACAAACTTTGGACGAGTATCTCACTTCAGCAGAGTTTTGTTTTTGCTCGAACCAGACACGCAATTAACAGAACACAAAAACCACCAACACGCTCTACACGCACAAACCCATCAGGAAGTTCGTCATCTCCCACTCTGCGCAAAACAGAACACATTTGCCATGAGTGGACACAATGACTGCTAAGCGAATGCAAGTAGCAATGAGCAACGTACAGTAGCTACCACAGCGACCAAATCTGAATTGACAAGATATAAATAATTACGTATGGAAACATTTGGCGAACGAATACGTATGGAAACAAAGGTTTGGCGAGTAACCACAACCTGAACGATAACGCTTAAAAAAAATTAGAATTTGGAAATGCACACCTCTTCTCTGTTGCAATGTTGAAGGAAACTTTGTCGCCAGGCTGCAGAATCAGATTAGGGTTTGTCAAATCATTGGCTGAGTAATGTAAGAAAAAGAACTCCTGCAGAAAGGAAGCAACAGTCCTTGATAGTTCATTATTGAATTACTACGTCCGAAACAGTTTACCGAACGAGTTGAAATTTAACGATTTATGCAAAGGAAAATCGCATTAAAAACCAATGTTGAGGTGATATGTTGGCAGTAGCAAATGAGTGTTCCAAGAAAACTGATGTACACGATAGACAAACTTCTTAACTGCTATCGAACAACCGCAAGGCTCACCCCCAATCTTTCGTAAGACAAGCATCCAAGTTTCCCGGAAACGATAGGTTCGCCCTTCTCACTGGGCTTATACCCATGTCCAGCAACGCCCGTTGTACCTCCCGGTATGGCATTGAATGAACCCTGACCAGGAACTAAGGACAGGGGGGGAGCTGGGTTAGTTACTTCGCCAAGAATGCGGTCTTCGCTCAGTACTTCAAATACAACGGTGCCTTTCTGCAGCTGCACTACTTGCACGGCAACTGGCTTTCCAGTCCTGGTGTCCATGGAAACCTCAAACTCAACTTCATCTTTATGTAAAAAAAGAAATTCGCCGTCTTAACGGAATGCATCGCACATGGAACAACGGCTAGAAAAATTATCACTTGAAAAGTGAAAATACAGCATTTGTGCAAGCTGTGAGAACTCTCACCAAACGGAGACTCGTTAAAAAATGGCTTGTCATGATTGACAGAAAGGAAACAACGAATGTAAATTTACCTAATTCCCTAATCAAATCTCTCGATTTCGAAAAATGTCTTTCGCAAGTTTATACAAAAAAAATCTCTTTCAAAGGACAATTTTTGATTATAAGTCGTTGCGAAAACAACACAAAATTAAATAAGCGCAAGAAGCCTGAGTAACAAGTTACAGTTTCGCAAATTCATTTTGCAAAAAAAGTCAAAATCACAAGTTGGTAAAATAGTAACTAGCAACTCCGCGTCGGAAGGTGCTCTCACTAACATGTCTGCACAGGTTGCCACGAAATCCGCCAGCAGAAACTCCAGTACAATAACTTTACCCGTAATTGGGCCATTTAATTTGAGAACAGAATATCCAGGCCCGTATGCACTTCCTACTAACCCGAAAATGAAAGCAAACAAATCGCATACTTCGGCTGTCATATGGGTGTACAGCAAAACAGAAGACAAACTACGGTTGCTTTGTATGTCTACTCGGTTTGGGCCCAACGAATTCAAACGAGATAAGTTTGGTCGGCTTCTCGCGATACGAATTATACACGCTCTGGTAGCCACTTTAACACAATTTCACTGCAACGTTTTACCTACCGTTAGCATGTAAATTTTGTGCTTCTCCATGGAACTGGCTGTAATGAAAGAAGAGCCTGCCTTCTCGATCGGCACATTTAATGAACCCGTACGAAACAAGAAGTTTCTCGATTATGCCAGTTTCCCGACTGCGATATCCGTTGCTGAGGCCTGGGGTGGATGCCGGAGACAAAGTACTTGGCGATGGTGAACCAGCCATAGTTGGCGGGTTCGAAAACGGCGGAAAGTTCAAAACAGGATTTGAATCGAAGCTAGAGGATCGCTGAAAATGAAAAAAAGTTAAGCGAGATTTTTAAAACAACCTGATACCTTCCCTATTGCACTTCTGCTCATACCACACCACTTACCTGCAACGCTCTATGTTGATTTAGGGCTGAAGGGCGAATTGCAGCACTTTGGGGAAAAATACCGCAACTTGCGGTTCGTGTCAGAGAGCGCCGATTAATCATCTACAAAAAATGATTGTTATTGCCAAGTGCACAAAAATGGCGTTATTTCCAATAGTTGTGAGTGATCATAAATTTGCTTTACACAGCAAGCACACTTCCATTGGAAATCATTTTGTTCGCTAGATAGAAGACAACCTGCTAGTTGGCAGAGTTGTGTCAAAAATTAGTCTAGTTACTGCATTAAAGTGCCAACCGGCAAACTGGTGTACAGATGTCGAAAGCTAACCCAATTGTACTAAAACAGCAGTTTACTTGTCTTTCCTTGGCTTCCTGTTGATGCTGCTGCAAAGCAGCAATCCCACCAGTGACGAGAACTTTTTGTTGCTCTGATAGGGAAAGGTAGCTTGGATCTGTCAACACCAATCGCATCAGGTCACCACGGTATAACGAGATCGAAGCAAAACCACAGCGTGCAGAGTTAATTTCCCAGAAAAGCAGCACTTTCAGCACCAAGGCAATCCTTAGCTCAGTGGTTCTTAACCTTTCTCACATATCTCACCCTTTTATCGAACAAGATTACCAAATTTACCCCCAATACACTCAATGGTGGGCATTCATTGAAAATACGAAATTTCTTACAGTTTAGAACGATTTATAAAAATTTACATTGGCTGCAATTTAAGATTCAGTAAATTTACCCCCTTAGAAGATGAAATTTACCCCCAGAGGTAAATTGACGCCACGTTAAGGAACCACTGCCTTAGCCATTAAACTTACTGGAATGGAACGCCAAAAAACTTCAATATCGCGGAACGAGCAAAAGAAATTCTAAAAAGTCGTACGAGAGAAAATTTACGTCAGATGCAAGGGACTGGAATTGCGTATCGTGGGCGACTCCTACAGTACTAAATTATTTATTCATGAACAAACATCGGTGCGTCGTCTTACTGCCCAAAGCAGAGGCTTGCGGACGAAATGGTTGTGCATCCAGCAAACTGCTGAGTGGCGTGTTGGCAGGCATATTGCTTGAATTAGAAGGTGAAATACCATTCGAATGCCACAGAAACGGAGTTCTGTAGGATAAAAAAAAACAAACATAACGGTAAATCACTACGGTAAGGCTGCACCCACATAATGCACTAAAAACGTAACAAAAATTAGCGATTGTATGCAACACTTAAGACCTATGCAACTCTTACCTTTTCATCCTTTAAAATAAACTTGTGTATATGTGCAAGGTAAAAATAAGTTGACAAACATTCACAGCAGAAAAGTTGTGCAGAGGTGCTGAAAAGCAAACAAGCAGTGAAAACACATTGTTCAATTCAATTCTTGAGAAACACCATNCAAAAAGCAAACTTAGTGCAAGGAAACACAAGACCAAAGGCATAATAAAATTCATATAAGCATCATATGCAATGGCTATGCAATTCTTNGTAAAACAATTTTATACTCTGGAAAATATTTCTTGAATCCTTCCTGCTTAAACTCGGGATCTGCAAATTTTATCACATTAGTAAGGATCTTTCTACTGTGGAAACAGTATCACTGGTTATATCAGTCTCAGACAGTAATCAGAAAACCACTTTCAAATAGATGCTGCAGCCTTACTTAAAAATCGTTCATTGGTGCAAATTTCTCAATTATGCAGCAGGCCAAACCACTAGCAAGCAGGTTCCAGTATGCCAACTCTAGCTTGATAATGTACCGGAAAATTTCAAAAGATTTTTGTTCAATGGTCAAGCATAATATTTACTCTGGTTAACCAAGAAAAAAAGTCATGTGCAGCAGCAAATTGTAGGTTAAACCATTGGTATATACTTGCTTCATCACACTTGCCCACAAAATATGTTAGTTACCAAGCTTTACAATCACCATGTGATAGTCCAAGTGCATCAAGTCGTTTAGTTTTTTAAATTTTATATTTGGCAGTTTATGGATTGACAGCATGATAAACTTCGTGTATTGAATTGATATCATTATCAACCAGGTGATAGAATCACATCATTTTCAGAAGCAGCTGAGGCATTTCACAGAACCTATTTGAATGTGTGTGCTGGTGTTGGAATCAAGCCACAAAAATTGGGGCAAAATACTTGCCTCTTGGCCTCCACTCATGTGGCCAGGCAAGGAGGAGCACCGAGTCTATTGTCTGCTATGTATCTTCATTAATGTCTCCATTCAACCAAAATACTATCTACAGTTGGAACTGTGTTTCTAAATCACCTCATGTTTCTTGATGATATACATGTGTGTTTGGCCACAACAGGAATGGTCCATGATGCCTTCAGCACACATGCCATAACGATCTTTCTGAACATGAAACATTCCTAACAGCACAACAACACTATGTAAACCACCAACTACCAAATGAATAATTCAATGGTGCATTTTACACTGTGCCAAATAAATGAAAATCTTGCTCTAGTGCAGGGCTACTCAAATGTCAGACCGCTGTCCGAATCCAGACCTTTGGATGGCAACGGCTGGACCTCGCCACCCTCTCAAAGGTGTATTCTACACCCAGAAGTTTTTATCCCAAAATTTTGCGCTTTTGGCTGCTCGCCAACTGTGTGATTGTCAATCATGCTGTTCTTCAGCTAAATTGCAGTGCACATCTGAGTTGGGCAAGCTACGNTTTTTTGGTTCGAANTAATTGTTTTGTCATAATTGTTCAATAGCTCGTCACTNCAATGTCTATCCTGGTGAAAATACTGGATTCAAGGCTAGAATATAGCAACNAAACCTTTTCTTTCTTGAAAACAATACAGTTACCTATACAAATTTATTTGTGCACAGTTATGAAAGATGCTTGAGTAAGGGAAGAGTTTCAGAGATTTTGGTCCTTTAGGAAATATTTTCATTTTTTTTGTGGGAACTCAACAAAATCTGAAGAAAAGCTAAGGCATTTTCAGCTTTTTAGGCAATCATAAAGAAAGGGAAACTGTTGAATTTTTGGCTGACATAGTTTAACACCTCAACGACTTGAATGTAAAACTTCAAGGAGAAAAACATAGCCTACTATCTTGATTTGATCACTACTACTTGCCCTTTCCAGAAAAAGTTTGATATCTTCAAACAAGTCATTCAAAACGAACTTAGTCATTTTCTGAAGTATTTGTGGAAAATAAAAGCAAGAAGATTCCAGATTTATTCAACTTATTGAAAAGTTGATTACCAATATTGTCGAACAGTTTGGCAACTTTCTTTTTGAAAACAGTTGCTGCTCTTTCCTCAAAACCCTTCTCAGTGACAGACATTACCGAATTCTCAACTGAAGCAAAAAGACACATGCACATGTGTGCACTGAAGATGAAGTGGAAATTCTTATAGGTACCGGAGCTCTGCTGGGCATCTTCGCTTATATTTGTAGGCAACGACCCATCATTGACTGCATTCACTGATGAAAGTGGCGGAGCGGAGCTCCAGCAGCTTGACACTTTGGTGTGGACGCAGCCAAAACTCAACTGGAATTTATTGAATTCTAATAGAATGTAGCAGTCAAAGAAATATTTTTTGATGGCACACCTGAGAACTTCTTGTCAAAGGAAGGTATCTCAAATTTTTTGCACTCTTCACAAATAGTCAGTGGAAATTCTTACGGTGTTTGGGTCTACCTGCTATTGCTGGAGGGGCGTATTGTCCCCTCCTGCCAGCTACAGTAAATGTAAAACTCAAGCCCCTACTTGGCTTATACTTCAGTTTTAGTAGTTTTTTTGCATTTTTCAGAGTATTGGTTAGTGATTTAGGGTTTTAGTATAGCCATACACATCTGGATTCACTGTCATTTCTCAGTGTTTTTCTGAGTGTTGCTAGCAACCCCCTACAGTGGGCAGTGGACCTTTTTCAGCTACGTTTTTCCTCCTGGTCTAAACATCTAGTTACGCCACTGACTGCTGACAGTCCGCACTGTTAAAAAAGCTCATATCGCATTTGTATCGTGAATAAAACCTTGACCATCACATTCTATTCACTGTCACTATCTTGGAACAAAAATTAGGTAACTGCCAAGAAGCACAAAATGCCATTGCTCCCACCAGCAGAACAATAAATAACACTGACAGTGTTTGTTAATATCTGTATCCATTCACTGGATTTTGTATATCCATATACAGTACAATCGTATTAAATTCTCATATTATGTTTTTTGTTAGAAAAATCCAAGACATGTCACATTTGCATGATTTAATGGGAGTGACCAGACCTCAAAAAATTCACATTTGAAACTGGACATTTCTTAAAGTAATTGAGTAGCCCAGATCTTGTGTTTCACGCCTCCTTCAAGGATGACCATTTCATTTAGAGGTAAGTGATGTCACTCACCTATGTTGCAAACACTCTATACTTAAAAGGTAAGAAATACTTTATTCGTGTTCATTACCTAATGGATATTAAGGTATGCATGCCAGCTTTGGCAACAGGTACACACGTATTTAAATGGCTATGGAATTTTACAAAATGTAATATAGATATATCTAAGAATGTGTGTTTGTTGCATCAACATCAACCACACGTTTCAAGATACTTGATGTTTTGATTTAAAAATACCTCACACTGATTTATTGGACAACATCTTTTCTAAGATTTTATACATTCACCTTAATGTCCCAAACTAGGGGCAAACTAAAGTGGACATTTAAATCATACTCAGCTTGCAATGAAACATATGGGTAACTACAGCAAACCAACTCCAGAACAGTGTTTACATTTCAATGCAGCAAGTTTGAAAACACACCTGAAAGGCGTAATATTCCTAATATGCAAAATTATAATATTGTGCCAAGCTGGGAAGACCAAAACTACTAAAATTCAACAGGAGCGCACCAGCTAACACAGACAACAGTCAAAATTAGTTTGATATCTCATGTACAATAGAACCTTCCTTTGCAGAAGTGCACAGATGCTTTTACATGACATTAACAACATTTAACTGAGCATTGCAACCTAGCAACCGCTGCACAACTGTGTGGATCATCCTGCAAACATCTTTCTTTGACTGCATCACTTGTTATCCCTTTTCACATGACCTTTTCATTGACTGTTAATGTGCTTGATTGTTAGTTTTTCTAGGGACACCTGACACAATAAACATTGTCTTTTTTCAGTGTCCCAGCAGACTTTCCTTCATCACCAATAAACTACTAAAACAGCATATAAAGCTAGATTTGAAAAAGTCAAAACATTTTGCTGGGTGGCAAAAACTGATGATGTACACAAAGAAGAAAGTTGCACTTTGTAAACTTGACTTCCTCTAGGGTTGGTGCATCAGGGCAGAGGTAACTTCTTGCCAAGTTTTCTTTCATAAGTCACTGAGCAAGAACAATTCGTTTCACTCGCTGATAAACAAAAACGTTTGGAAACATGCCAAACAAGTAATTTGGTATTTTTTGCTGAATTTCACAATGACGTATCAAGTCATAGCTTCCAATACCCAAGCTAAATCTAATTTTGCATTTTCTGATTATACAATCATATTCATTTTGTTTATATCTTGAAACAATTTCTTGTTGTCTCTATGAAACAAGGCTTTGTTACTTAGCTCCTTGGTTGACTCAGTTCATTAGATAGCAAATAGTATTGACAAAACCTTGAAAGAATCTGAACTGAATTCGCAAAAATCAAGATTACTATAAGTGTTTGCACCTGTTTTTTTGCTGAGACATTNAAGCCATTTTTCCAAATTAGCTTAAAAGCATCTGCCATTTTTTGTTTTTGGATATTTTTTATCACTGGAAAAAGACAATAGGACCAAATTAACTTAATTTTTTCAGTCATTAACACTTTGAGAGCCGTCGTACAATATATTCGTACTTTGATTTTGGCCTAAAAAACAGCAGTTTTCGGTTGCCCTACCAGCGCCCTAGCTCTGCCGATTGCGCTACAGAGCTGTTCAAGGGCTAAAACAGAGCGGCCAGTCTAGTAGATTGCACTCGAAAAAAATTGGGAGGTTGGGGGGGTGCGGATTTTTTGTGAGTGTGTCATAAGTGAAGTAGTTTTGGGGTCATTTTGGCTCATGTTGCCTGGCCTAGGGCTCAACCGCTAGGCCAAAGTGTTTCGCTG
>JGI24159J19872_10005080_pt1 | contig 16941 bp, 16 predicted proteins | sample Ectturendosymbi4_FD_19872 | JGI IMG/M metagenome (IMG submission 19872) | reverse complement strand
CAATCTGATTGCCCAACAATTGTCGTAAAGCATTTGCCCATTTTGGGCAAGTTTACCTTATGTGCCTGATTGTCGTAAAAAATTTGCCCATTTTGGGCAAGGTTGATTATTGTGGCTGAAAATTGCAATGAAAAAGAAAGAATTTCATGTCTCAAACAAATTTACTTTTATTGCAGATAGAACCACAAGCTTGAAATGACGTTCTCTTTAAGCCTTAAACCGACCACCAATGATGTCTAGGGCCGGAATTTTTGGATTTTTCTTTAGATTTTCGTTCAAGAGCACTTCCCACATTTTCCTTTGGGAAATTGCTTTTGTTCTTTATCATATACAAAAATTTTCCAAAATCAACACGTTGTTTTTTTCTGATCGGATGAGCTTGAGAAAACTTGCTGAGTTGTACAAAAACCCGCGCGCGCGTCTAAACCTGTCAGTTAGCTCAGTATAAGCGAAAAAACAAAATCTGCCCATTTTGGACAAGGACAACAACGGTGTTTGTGTTTAGAGGTTACCTGAGCAGGGTTTAAGGTTATGTGCAGTGTTTTGAATACATATTAGACTCAGATTATAAGAAAACCTAAGAAAAGAGATTATTTGCCGGAACCGGAAATAGACATTCACCATTTTTTCCCTTTATTTTGTATTGTCTTTACGATTCTTTTCAAAGGTTTGCACTGCATATGCCTACCAAGCATATCTTCCACAGGAAATGTGAAGGCCTTTACTCTTTTCCGAGAGCATGCTCGAAATGTAAATAAAACCAGCTGAAGACGGATAACAATGGCTTTGACGTTCTATATTGAGGAAAAAATCAAAAAATCTAAACCGCGGGAGACGTATTACTTTTCCAAATGCTGTGAAGTCCTTCTCGAGAAAAATTTCTCCACTTCTTCCATAAATCGTCGTACTGCTTGAAGAAAAGACCTTTGTTGTCCCTTGAAGCCTGAATGGGCCGCCCGATCAGCCGTCCCGAAAATGATTTTGCTTTTTCTACCAGAGCTTCGTGGATTGCATCATATCTGGAATAAAAGAGAAACACTGCATCAAAAGAATCCAATAGACGTGCATAATTAGTAATGATCCTATTTCAGTTGTCAATTCACATCATGCATACAATGTCTCAAATCTAACCAACACGAAATCCATTTACCTGTCAACACAAATCAATCAGGAGAGTTTGGGATACAGCGACAAACGCAAATGTCTAGATATAAATCTCAAAAGATCGGAAAACAAGAGACTGTCTTGAACAGAAAAGCTTATTCAGAACCGTCCGAAGCAATGCGGTGCTGCTGATAACGGTGTTTATGTTTTAGTTTAGGCATTGATTGAATCAGTCGGAGCGGCGTTCTTAAACATCACTGATGCTGCGTAATTAAGAGCACGTTTCTTTCAAGGACTACGGCTTGGTACAATCGGACCGGAACACGAAGCATGGTATTGACTCATGTGTTTATTATTAGCTTCGAGATTTCGTGACAAGACAACATGCGGTCATAAAAGCGAATGTTTGTTTATTGAAACCTGCACCAAAAACTTTGGGGGACAAACCTTATTGTTGGCGCTTCGATGACGTCACCGTGTTCACTCAACCGTAGTACGACCTATTTGTAAAATTAGCAAAATGGGGGCACATTATGTATTTTGGTGACCATGGTCCATGCCCCCCCCTGGCTACGCTCATCGTCGTGGTATAGCAACTAGTAGTGTGTACAAGTATACAATGGTGCTATATCTAGATATCTAGCACTGCATTTAATATCAAAACAAATTAATTCTGAGAACTTAAATAGAGACAATTGTGCTCAAAACTTGTGATAATCGATTCAAATTTGGTCAGTTCCGATAAATAAAATGTAGGCTACTGCTACTAATAGTCACCACATAGGTCAAGTATACTAGCAGTGCAACCAGGCGTGTAGCCAGAAATTTTATTAGTGTTGGGGAAAACAACAACCGCGTTTCAACATTTAAATATTTTTAATTCTCCTTGTTTTTAAAGCATCATCCATGAAATGTGCATGTTACTGGCCTTTTCTCCTGAACAGTTGTATTCAGATCTAAGCCGACAAATAAAATCCGCTTTCATTGAATCAACAAGTTTTAAAAGTTTTGATAGTGAAGTTCCAAGCTTCTACTTTGGGTCAATGCCACCATTTGCTCATAAACCTTTCTTGTAAAAGCGCTAGTAAACCTCTCAATGCCCAGTATTTCACTTGAGCAAGAATCCATCGTGGCCGCCATTATTACTGCGCTTGTTATACTGTATTTACACGCTTCTGATGTACACCAACACAGCACGTTCAACCGAAGCCGATCAGCGACTTTGCTCTGAGGCACTGACTTCCGCAGTAGGCCTTCTACAAAACTTTCGTGCATGTAAGAAGTGAATCTCGCTGTAATCTAATTTTTGAGCGATTGATTCACGTTTGTAGCTGATAACCGTAAACTCTAGCGTCTTTCAACGCGTTTGAAATATGTTGGACTTTTTCATAATCCGTAAGATCTTTTGGCTATGTTCAACCTATTCCGTAAAACCTTTGCAGCAATTTTAAATTTACTTCGTTTAAATTACTTGAGATTTTGCTAAATGTAACTGACTTTTTTGAAATATAACATGGAATTACACTGTAAACATAATAGTAAAGACAGGATTACAAAACCTATTGACCACGCTCAGCTGCATGTAAAGATAACTTAGCACTGCACGTAATTAAATTTGTACAAATCACGGGCTTCTTGAAAATACAAATACTGATCTGCGGAATGTGAAGCCCTAATGGGAAAAAAATCAAATTTAGTTTCATTTTAGTCACATGCGCTTCGCCAACAAGATGGTTGCAAGCTCAAGGATGGATATTACGGAAGGATAACGAGGCAGTCGCCTCGGTCCCCTCTTTTTCAGAGATACCGTGCCCCCCTCGCGAGCTTTGTACCATTGTTCAGTTAAAAAAGTTATGTACCACTCCAGAGCCACTTTTAAAGAAGCTCTGAAGCAAGTCATATATTTTTCAAAATAAAGCAAAAATTTATGGGAAAATGTGCCATAGGAGGCAGCTTTCAATCGTGTAGCTGCAAAACTTTACAAATTTTTGTTCCTTTCGTATGTATCTTATGTTCTTGAATTTAGTTCATAAATTGAAATGTGAAATAATCTAACTCTTTTATCCACGTAATTCCACATCTACCCTTCGCAATAGCGATGTTTTGGGGCCACTGTCTGAGAGCTTGCTCAAAACTTTTAATGTCCACCCCTGTGCAAGTTATCTCAGTATCTGTAAGTAATGGCAGTGTCAATTCCCTCAGCACTTGCAAAATAAAAAGCATCTTGCTACTTACGTTAGATTTGGCAGCTGACTCTTCTCGTTGCAGTTAAATGATTTCAAATAATTTACTGTAGGACGGGGTGGCAATTAACATCAGATGTTGAAACACTGAGCTTATGAACAGCAGGTCGGCGTCTATTGTCTTGAAAAGACTGATTTTACTCACCGGCAAGGTAAAGGGAAATCATTGATGAAAACGTCAAGGCTCCACATAATTGTGATTGAACCGTCACAATACATGTTATCACAAATAAATATCTAGAATGAATGCTGTTGTTGCTAAACCAAGGTTTCTAAAACGGGGCCCTAGGCTCGTCTTGAGGACCACGGAGCGGTTCTCTGGGGGCCACGAGCAGAGGCCTCCACTAGGTAGCTTTGCCGTGATATTGCATAACCCAATTGTCACGATATATTAAGTATTCGCCAGTTAAACCTAAAAGGGGGCCACAGCTCATGAAAGTTTGAGAACCACTGTGCTAAACAATGACTATGGCGCAATGAAGAAGACTTTGAAACTGAATCGCTTCTTAGCCAAAGTTTGAGCTTCAAGACATAAATTTTATCTCACCGCCATATTACTTCACATAGTTTTAAAACTGTGCAACAACAAAAATCTACGATATTGATTTAAGGCTACTTTGACACTGGAAACAAGGATAGGTTATATTTGTAATACCCACGGTTATCAGAAAGGAATTTGCGATGGTCTTGAAATGAAGCTTACATAACCATTAGATGGGATACAGCGAGCTGGTGCGCCAAAAACAGCTGCGAAAAGCGTTACTCCAATTGTTTTTACTTGCGGTCATTGATTATGATCAGAAAAGGTCAGTTACAAGCTTGTATTCGACTAAAAGCTGAAGTAGGATAAATTCCTAGAGGCAGTTTCGTTGATTTGCACTGACGTATTTCTTTGCCTTATACTTCAAATATTTTATGAACCTAAAAACTTTGGAATTGGGGGTGGCGTTGCCCCGTTGCCCCCCCGCTGGCTACGCGCCTGGTGGCAACCGTATTCTGATTGCGGGCTACAGACCAGCGCAGGAATTCGAGATTGAGCGACGTTCATGTGCACACCGATTCGGTAATTCAAATTAACCAACAAAAAATCATGACAATTCAGTTTACACAGCAAATCTGTATACTGTGTCTACAGATAATCCAGCGATAATGTTCATTTTTCTCATTTATTCCCTGGTTTTATGCTGGGGAAACATTTCCAACAGTAATACAAGCACGAAATTTGCACAACTACATTACTTTTTATCACAAAATGTTTGGGGGACAAAAGATATCATGTCCCCCCCTGTCCAAACGTTGGGGGGGACATGTCCCCACCGTCCCCCCCTTAAACTCGGTCTCTGAATTTAACTGATGTAAGTGATGCTAGTGCATTAGACACGAATTCTGACAAAGGGCGTGGTTTATACTGAACAGAATTGTCGGGCGCTGCGTCGGAAATTCTTGACTGGAAATTTGCATTGATCTTTTATTTCCTGATTAAGCCTTGGTTCACAGCGCGTTTCTAAGCAGCGAATTTCGCAAATGGTCATTTTACGTCGGGTGTTTTGCATATTATAAAAAATAAACTCCCCCTTAGACGTATGTAAGCAAATTTCTGCATTTGCTTGTTTGCTAATCACAAAATAGCTCCCAGTCAATTTGCTATAAGGTCAACCAAACCTGCCTGCTAGAAAATTCATTGCACCCCAATATACTCCCGAAATGCAGCAGAACCGATTTCAATCAAGCCAGTGCTTTTCAAACTTTTTTAACCTTGTCCCACTTCATTACTTTTTCAAGCGATTCATGGCTAACCATGTTATCTGATGTTATCTTAAAATTAAACAACAAGTGCATGGGCATAAGCGATTGTTTAAACATTAAAAAAAGACAAAACAGCTGCTAAAATATTTATTAACCGAATTACTGTAATATAACGACTTACTAAAGAAATTACTGTATTTTTGTCTATGAAATGAATGTTCCGCATTTTAGCTACAGCACAGGATTTTGAATTCCGGGCTCAGTTGACGACAGGTACAGGGAATGTCGTGCTCAACTCTAAGTTTTTTGGATTTTTCACGCCAATTTGCCAATTGTCAGGGGCGTAAAGAGGAGGCATGGGAGGCGCATGTTCCCGGGCACCGAGTCACTACGGGGGCGCCAAATCACTGCGGGCGGCGCCAAATTGGTGCGGGGGGCGCCGAAAAGTCCTAACAATGTCACCAGTGCTTTCTTCAATACAGTACATTTGCTTCCGAAAGACCTCAGTTTCGAATATGGGGGCGCCAAACTTGCTTCTTGCCCCAGGCGCCATCTAACCTCGTTACGCCCTTGCCTATTGTTTGGCCTTCGTTAATACGGTTTGCATATATCTAGATATTAGAAATGATGAGATCGACTTTAAGTTTGCAACAAATATAAGACATATATCTTGTTTATTTCAGGGAACTATGATGAAAGCGTACAAAACACAAATATGGAAAGGTCTATATTTGGAAAACGTCAGGGCAAACAATATATTCGAATGACCTCTGTACTCTGTAGCCAACTGAAAATGTCTTCGTGGCGCACTACTGGGCCATGGCCCAAATTTGAAAACGAGTGGTTTTGCGAAATTGCTGCGTAACGTGATAATCAAAGAGTTTTGAAGTTAATTCTTTCTCTGACCGAAAGGCTTTGCGATAACAAAGAAAATTTTTAGAGTTTGATTTTACTCCACCCGCACTGGGTATGTAGTTATTTCATCGCGCACTGCACTCCTTGCGGTTGATGTTCAGGCTGATGTAAAACTTGACACTTGCAACATTTCAAATCTTGAACAAATGCACTGTCAACTAACAATAAGGAAATGAACTCATGGCAATGTCTTTCGCGGAAATTTTGTCACTACGAAGCTAACAGGTTGAGGAAGTTGTTCATCCTATGTTTACAGAGTACACATGAGCATCAGCTAGCAATGCCGCTGTCTTAACAAAGTTTCCTGCGCGTATGGTCGAGTTGGAGACAGTTGACAGGAAGCGCCTTTAGCTGGCGCGGGCTTGAAAATCTTGTTCAATCTTACCGCTTTGAAATTTACGCAACCACCCGATTTTTATTGGAAGGCATTCGAGCGCAGAAAGTTTTACCAAAGTACAAACCTTACATTTAAGAAACGAAAATTTTATCTAGTCTCTACTATATGGCAAGGTCAGGCACTTTGAATTTGTCGCTGTTGTTTAGAAACATTTTATCGTAATCTGCATGAGTTGGTCTTTCACAAACTTTCTCCCACTACTTTTTCTTCGAATTGATTGAATGCTTTTTGGCCGGATGACGGTTCAGACTAGATAATGCGCAACAAGACATCTCCACAATCGTACAGTGCAGGTCCCACGTCATTTGTAAGTCATGATGATATGCACACGAAAGGATATTTCAGCGCTGATCTCTTTTTGGATGATTGGACATCTCCATACGTCGTACAAAAATGTGTTTACAAGGCTCAAACTGCAAACTGCCATGAACTCGAAATAATGGATCGCCGAATGGTTGTATTGTACATTTAGTTGTGGGCGACTTGTCACTGATTGACAAAAATCATGCAACAATAAAGTTGCTTCCTGTAGTAGCCGATTGCAAAAGCATTTACTGCAGTAGCCGATTATAACAGCATTCTTGTATAATAACCCCGCATTGTACAAATGCGTTTGACATATGCAGTGATAACACCTTCAAAACTTGCGTTCAACTTTCGAAGGCCCAAATGCTCATGTGCTCAACATATAAATACCGCGTTTGTTTCAGGGCATATTGGCTTATGGCCTGCAAGGTGTGCCAATATTAAGATACCTACTTGAAACTGAAATGAGATGAAAATTTTAATTTTGTGAGAAAAATTGTTAGCAATGCTTACAATGTACAAAAATCCCAATTCGTCACAAGCTTACAATAATAACACAACTCCCCCGTTTTTGTTCCTTGCCTTCACTGTCTTATAACAAAAAAGTGCATTTTTTACAGATGACATCATCTTACACACAGTGTTCCCTCTTCGGTACGCAACCGCGCAATTGCGAAGTACCAACAGACAATTTGCGCAGTGTTACCGCATTCTCGCGCATTTCCAACATTCTAAATTTAATACCGTATATATATATATATATATATATCNCATAGCCCTTTTAACGTTGGGAACGCTGCAGTGTTTGTGTGTCTGCATGATTGCGCAGTGTAGAATTTTCTTAGAGGGAACACTGCTCACACACCAAATTGAAATCTATCCCAATGTTTGGGGATTGCGCAAATATGGAAAATATGAAACGTATAAATTACCTTTTTACCCACTCCTATAACATAAAAAGTAGTGCTTATGTTTAAAAAAATTCAATTGAAGTGTTAAACTGCGCTAGATCATTATGAAACTTTGTTTTCTTTCCGGCAAATACTTTCGACAATATGTTGTCATTAGATAATCTCCTCGTATCAGCTTTAAAACGATCTCTGCTACACATATTGATATTTGACCGAACGTGGAATTTTGGCTGCTCGCAGGGAAAAACTTATTAACGTAAAGGAAAGAGAAACACTACGCAGAAAAGAGCAAAATTCGTTTCATAATTTTTAAAGTTTCGGTCTTCCATGACCACGCTCAAAAACATTTTCACAAATCTGAATGCGAAATAAACTACACGCTTACCCCTGAAGAGCTAACACCGTGTAAGAACCCATTCGCACGGCATACACCGGCCCATAATGCTCTTCAGCCCACTGCATCAAGGTCTTTTCTTTAAAACTAATCAAACTGGAAAGTGATCCAATAACAGGCAGTCCCATTGGTCCGGGCAACTCGTTCAGGTTGGCATTCTCTTCATTCTCCATTTCCTGAATCTGCGATCTTCTTTTCTTAAAGACAAGCTTACTGATCAAATCTAAAGTAAACCCTTAAAACGAAAACAACACGAGAATGGTCTGAAATCCCAACCGTGTGAGTTGATTTCATGTGTACTAATGGAAGTCTGAGAAAATTAACCGCTTTCTGACAGCTTGCCTGCATGCTGCGGTCGTCAGCAGATATGACATTACCAAATAAGCCTGACCAGCAGCGGCAAAGCTGAAATACCAGCTAAACAGCCAGCGGGCATTCTAAATTTTCAAAATCAGTTTTAAATGAAAATAGGTTAATTCAAGCTTGCATTTGCACTTGTCTTTTCGGTGATGTAGTCATTCAAAAAGCAAATTGAAGTTTTGTTGAAAAGATTCTCTTGCTTTTTGTTTTGCTTGTCTCATTTCATGATACTGTTTTCTGTAAAAAGACATACACTATACAAAACGAAAAAACAGAGGTTTTGAATCACTTTTCAGTGCACGTGAAGGTGAATGTAGCAAATGAAGGTGACTGTTTGTTAAAGTTCTATTTTCCCCTTTCGTTTCATTTGGTTTCATGTTTCTCCACTTTTTCTGAACGCTAGAGTCGGAACTTACTGCAAGAGTTGTCTTGTTGCGCACAATTTTTACTGAACTGTAACAACGTCAAGTTGAAGCCAGACAAAACGTTTCTCAGATTAAACATCGCAGAAACGTAGGTTAACCTGAAAAACAAAAGGAAAAAAAAGATTTGCGACTCTATGATCGTGTAGTCCCAAGCTTCCTCTGTGTCAAGTTCAATCAAAACATTATAAACACCTCCTGCTTGAGATTGCATTCAACCTTGAAGCTAATAATAATTCCAACTTGACTTTTCGTATTGGTACAGATTAAATAACGGATCCAGAGACAACGAAATTGTGGTGATTAATTTGTTGTCATTACAAGCACGCATTCAGTGTTTTTTATTCTTTTTGTCGTTTGATTCCTTTGAATTTTTTAATTTGAATGGATTAAAGTTATAGCTCTAAGTTCAAAACTGCTACAGACGCGTCAGTTAGTTTAACTTCAAAACTTCTACAGACGCGTCAGTTGGCTAACTTGTGAAATGTACTTTACAACGGTAAGCACACGAGCTGAAGCAGCGTACAAAGCACTCGCACAATCTGACACTCTGGGCAAGAATTAAAAGTTCACAAATGCAAGGTTGTGTCACTTCTTTCCTGAAATCAAACCCTAGTTCACAAAAAGGAGTAAATTTATCATACCAGTGCATTACCGTCTGCGACAGCACTTCACAAGCTGCTGACTGAGGGCTGCTCAACAACTTGCACACGACCACACGCCTTGTTACTGACTTCGCACAACTAAGAGCAGCTTCCGCTGGTCTTCAACACCAACGCAAAATAGTTTTGTTGACAGCTGTTTTGTAAGGACGTTGCCTCGAATGCCCTTCTCCACCATTCCCAGATGTTTGGCGCCCACTGAAGGCGATTAAGCCAACTTGGACTGTAACCATTAGATACCAGCTGCCATCCTGCGTTTGTGCGAACGGTTGCAAGCAGTGGTGCAGCTAGAGTTTTGAGCCAGGGGGTGCAAAACGTAGTTGAAGGGGCCCCCTGGCCACCGTAGGGGGGCCTACCAGCTAACGCTCAAAAACAAGTTATAAGAAATGATAGTTAATCCAGTTTTTCTAAAGATGTTTTAGGGACCCGATAGAATTTCAAATCGGATCCCTAGAATCAGAGAAAATTATCATCGGGTCCCTAGAATCAGAGAAAATCGGGTCCCTAGAATCAGAGATTTCGGGTCCCTACAGGTCCATACCGGGTACCTAACACTGTCCTTAAAAAAACCCTGGTTAATCCGAATATCATGGATGTCTATACCAGCTAAAAAAACGAAAACACCCCAAAAACGCAAAAAAACACCGACAGCAAATCAAAAGAACACTAAATACCAAAATGTAAGCTAATGGGGGCCCAGTTTTTACATTTAGCTTGCCAGGGGGACGGCTCGCCCCCTTGCTCCGCGTCAGCTATGCCACTAGTTGCAAGCTATGCCCAATGACTGTATTATGCAGCGGAAAACTTGCTAAAAGGAAGATAATTAGATGGAATTTTAAGGGAATACTTCAAAAACTGCTGCAGAGCACAAATCGTACGCTTAATGCGAAGGGCTTGCGGCAACCCGTGCGGGTGTTCATTTTAGTTGTGTTTATCGCGTCTGATTCCTTCCGGAACTGAGTAACATCACGATGGATGCTGTTGTGTTTGGGGTGCAAAGCTTACTGCGTAGTGCGTAGCTTAGTGGATAACCCAGTGAAAGATCTACTTCCTTTTAAATCTGTTGGCAACTAATTTATTTTCAGCTCCCCTTCGGCCAACGTCAAACCTTGAGAAGAAAATTAACTAACTGTCGATGGGTGCTTGACAAGAGAACCCTGTCAACACGTTTTTCAGGTGGCCAGGTGTTTTGAACTTTATTCGAAAAAAAGCCGTTTAGTGTTTGCGCCAATAAGCTCAGACCGACAAACAAACGCTCTAGGTTTTGGGCTTTCGAGGAATCAGCCGACTGGGTTTTGCTTTCATCTTTTTGCGATGATTCAAACTTGCATATATACTCGCATGCATTCACGTAACTTCACCTCACAGATGGAAACAAGCAAGGAATCAATCGCAAATTATTAACTGGAAATCGATTTCACGCAACACTACGCATCGTCAGTCCTTACATCTGAGAGCAATGCTAACAGGTGAAACGTTGAAAGGCTAAAACAAGGTCAGAGAAAGTTAACAACGTCAAGACTGCAATGAAAATACCGCACAACCCCAACTACGACAAATAAAACTAGAAATTACCTTTTGCTCAACTACATGCATTCACTGAAGCTTCAAAACTTACTGCAAAAGTAACGTGATAAATCCCAGGACCAGCTAACGATTTATTTACACTGTGGAATACGTCGCTTTCAGATAAATGCAACTTCCAGCAAGGCGACGTTTCCAAAAGAGCTTGAAACAACACGTGGTATGATTCAGAATAACTGCGCAATGCGTACACCAGTGTTGCCACTGGGGGCAGTCTCGTTAACATCGGATTGTTGCCTTTTTCAACATCAGATAACATCAGATTTTTATGTTACAGTTTCGTATGAGCTAAATGCTTCTATTACCAATATTTAACAAAGCGCAATAAACCTAGTTGAAGCCGAAAGAGAGTAAAATATCGTCATTAAGTGGTGTGGGTTATAATTTACGCAAAATGTCATTCTCAACCCAGCGAAGAGAGCTTCAACAGCAGCGGTTCTCAAACTGTGTGCCGCGAGAGATTCTTAGGTGTGCCGCGGATTTTTTTGGAATTTTTGAATATAATCAATTCGTATTATAATCTGGCATGCAGGCAAGCATGCGAGACTTAACGTAGAGTCTAATTGATAACTGATAATAATATGGCATTTTCCTATTGCCTTGGCTATGTCGTAAGGGTGATTGTCACGTTATAATTGGATTGTCACGTTATAATTGCTATGTAGTAATGTATTTTGAAACAAGACGTCCCGCCTTTCACCATGTCGACTTCAACGCTGAGTTAGACTAAGAGGAAAGCAATTTATTTAGTCTGATTAAAATGCTATAAAGATAAGCTTTTTAGAAATGTTTAGTTGGATAGTTAATCCATTTGAAATCAATGAATCAAGCAATCTTTTTACCGAAAAGGAAGAGCAGCTCGTCATGGGCGTCTGCAGGGGGGAAAAACGGGCATTTGCACCCCTTTGGAAATTGGGACTAAGAACCAAAATTTTTCAGAAAACCTGACGTCAGTAGCTCAATTCCAATTAATTGATTTATTTCTTGCAATGACACTTTATTTGCCGCTATGACACTCACACTGCACAAGGCAACAGGGTAATTGCAAGTTGCAACACTCCAAAATTTTAAAAGCTTTTTCAGATGTTAGGTGCAACAATAAGTTACTATCATTTCCGCCCCGAAAATAGTGAACAAGATGCTACGATCATTTTGCCCCACGGAAATATCAGCTGGTTGCGGCCCTGTGCCTGAGTGAATGGCTCATTCAAAATAAACGCTTATTCAGGCTTCTTTTCGCGCAGTATAAAACTACATCGAGGCTTGTTATCTATGCAGCCTTGTGGGAATAGGTCTTAATCATTAAGATTTATTTCTGACTTCTGAATGAATACAAAGCTGTTTTTGCTGTGGCGAGTTTTTATAATTTATCTGCTCATTTTTTAAATCCTGCATGGTGTTCTAACTTTAGTTAAGTTGTGCGAAAGTTGTGTCAGCATAGGTTTATATAGGTAATGTCTACTTCTCATTGCTTGAAAGTTTTACGAGGGTGTCTTGCTTTGTGTTTTCACCGCTAATGCTGTTCTGGCCGTTGATTTCTTACTTGCTTGTAGAAAGTGGTCAAAATGGATATTAGGCAGTTTATGAACAGAAAAAGCATTTCTGATAGCCAAAGTATAGAAAACATGTCAGACGATATATTGAGAAGTGAGGTTCAACCAGCACAGGCTGATGACCAGGGACACCGGAGAGCGGCGGAATATAACGGAGCATTGCCCCCTGCCCTTCGATAAGGGGGGCAACGGATACATCGGTACTTTTTCATATAACAGCATCACGGGTCCTTTCATTGTTTACAAAACGACTTGAAACAAATTTATTGCAGCTATTCGCGTACCCAGAATATTCAGAATGGTTTTCTATAATTTTTTTTATTACTTTTGAGGTCAACATTGTTGCTGAACAGAAACAAGCATGTTTTTTTGCTTTTTTATAAGTTTCCATTGCGCTCAACTCTTTTACTGCATACCCCGCCCTACCGCTGCGCCGGCGTCCCTGCCAATGACCACAAACGTAGTTGTGGATATTTCAAGTCTAATTCAGACTCAGTTGTCTGCAGTTTGNAGTGATAACGATATTGGATTATACGTCAATTCAGCAAAAACTGTAAAGGATGACAGAAAGTGCACCTTCTTGGCAAACTCGTATGCACTTCCGCCTGAATGTGTTTTTTGAAAGGATGCGAATGGAGAGCGTGCTTTCATGGGAAACTTTCTGCGGTATACCAAGGATGAAACTTTTTATGAACGTCCATTTGTCAGCAACCTGAAAACGTTAAGCAAAATGTCGATATTGCCAACCCTTGGTAAAATTTCTGCGGACGCCTCACTGATGTACGAAAGGACCCATTTTTTCAAGCACTGCTTCCCCAGAAGAGCTTGGACGAGTTTTGGCCATCTGCTTACAAATCCTATTCAATGATCGGTGTCAAAGCCATCAAAATAATCTTGCCATTTGCATATTCATTGCTCTGTGAATATGGATTTTCTGCTTTGACAGAAATCAAAAGCAAAAAACGTGAGACTTCTTGCAACTGACGACTAAATGCGGGTGTGTTTGGCAACGACGGAACCTCCTTTCAATCTTTATTTGTTCCAGAAAACAGGCACACCATCGCATTAATTTTTTGAAAGCAACTTTGTTTTGTAGTAAGTGTGCCGCGAATTTTTTTTATTTTCTTAGTGCCCCGCAAGCTTAAAAAGTTTGAGAATCACTGCTCTGCAGTTTGGAACNATAACCAAACACACATGAGGGTGAGAGATTGATGAAAGAACCTTAACAATCATGGATCTAACTGATTNACATCCTAAAATGAGAGGGAATGTGAAAAACAAAAACAGCAGCTCAGTCAACATCAGATTTGTCGCAGAAACATCAAACATCANCAATTTCTCTGAAAACATCAGATCTGATGTTAAACCACCAGAAGTGGCAACACTGGCGTACATAGAACGTGCATTTGGTCGCGGTGGCAACCAAGCCTCTGCGGGCGCGTTTGAAACGCTGACTGACGCGAACCAAAACTCCTGCACACTGGCGACCAAAATTAAAACACATCAGCGCTCAGCAGGGTTGCAACCAGCTCTTCATTTCGGNGGAGGGAGCAATTTTCATGAACTTTCATTCGATGACGTCACCGTGCTTACCGCGGTGCAACTTTTTCGCAAATGGTCACAGATATGTTCTCTTCGCAATATTTCCGAAAATGAGAACTTATTAGTTTTAATCAAGCCCGCAACTAGGGGGGCGAAGCACACACTAAACTTTTTTTCGCCCCGTTGGAAAAATGTGTTGGGCATAGTTTAAAACTATTGGACATAGTTTAAACTTTGGGACCCTTCCAGAAAACTATTCGCCCCCTATGGTGTCCCAAGCTGGTTAAGGGCCTGCTTTTAATCAAGATGTAGACCGAACGATCAGGACAGAGTAAAAATTAGTAGCCTAATACGAACACCTGGTTCGGTATTCAACTAGAGCAGTGATGGCTTCATTGCGTCAGGTGTATAGGCTACTAGTAAACCTGCCTTACTTTTCGTCTTGTTTTAGCAATTTCATCAAATTGTTTATCAAATTTTTGAAACTTAAGTCGAATGTATTTGCTGTGAGATAATTTCTGCAGACGATACTGCGAGTGGTGAAGTTCAGATACAAGAGACTATTGTCAGGATATTGATGCTATTGTTTTAATTGTAGATACGAGATTTCGTCTGCCGACTGAAATACTCTTGAAAGGAATGCAACAGGAACAGGGCCCTTGAGAGGAATAAAATGTTCTGGTGCGAGAGCTGCTTTGGGCCCCCATATAAATTATAACTAATTAAGCGCTTCACTAGCTTTTCAATACTATGATTAGAAAACGACATGCTTCATTTGGTATTTTACATCATAAACATTTACTAATGTTATTACTAAATTTTGGAAAGTCCCAGGATGATCTCAAATAATGCATATAACACACAGTTGCTTTGCGAATTTTACAATTATACATCAAATTTAACATGAATAAAAGGCTATTGTGATTCTCACTAGCAAATAAAATTTAATACTTCTTTAAACTTAATGCAGTAACAGAAGGACACGAAGAATTTCGTACTCGCTTTGTCATGGATTCTAACAGCTTTTGAAAATTTTACTTGATTTACTGTCGCGATGCCAATTCAGGGTTGCGGAGTGTTTGGACTCCCTGAGACTCCGACTCAGGAAGTCCAATTGGATCACTATTACATCACACTCCTAAGTTGGGAATTCTTGTTGAATCGGTACAATTTCTTATGAAATTTTTGTTGCAACAGATAATTCTTGCTGTGTACTACGATTTCCACTGAGTGTTAGTTGCTACAAAATTATTAAAAGCCAAACTTCATTCACTTTATGTTAAGGAGTTGGAGTCGGAAATTTTGGAAAGATCGGAGTTGGAGTCAGACATTTTACCTCCGACTCCGAAACCCTGGATGCCATTCTTAAATGATGGCCTCTGTTAGCTTGGTCATGGTGGTGCGATCGAATTTTTGTAACCGGGATTTTCTTATTGATCACGAATTCTCAATGGGGTTAAGGTCTGGCGAGTTTCCAGGCCAATCAATCACATTTACTTTTGCCTCCGGAAAATCGTCTTCACTTTTTCAGATAAAAGACACGGGACAATACCCTATTGGAATTTCCTCCACCATCTGGAAATGCCTTTCTCATATCTGAAATGGCTTTTTTTCAATTAAATCAATGTATTTGTATAAATTCATCATACCTTCAAGTGGCATAAGTGAAGCTACTACTGAAAAGCTAAAACTTCGCCAGAATACATTTTTGGGTTCCTTTACTAGCTCATTGCACTGGGCAGCACTTAATTGCTCACGATTCCTGATCCTAATAAATCTGCTGTATTTCCCTGGAGCAAAAAATGACTTTCATCTGAAAACAACCCTTTTTCCGGTTTTCTACAGTCCAATATTTAGGCTATGCTTTGCACATTCTTAGCATTTCTACCAGCCTCCAGTGGGCGGCGCCACACTGTAGTTCAGCTTCTGTAAACTCAGCATATACCACATTCTTCTGTAAATCAAAACTCGTCTTCTTAGCATAGCGTTTGCAATGGCTGTTTGGGTATAATTTCAGTGTTACGCAAGCGTAACAATGCAACTCTGCTTCCTAGGTGTGACATCTGCCATTAAAAATCACTGAAATTCCAACATGCACACTCTCAACCAGGGGTGGGTAATAGAGTTTAGGGTCCGAGTCAAAATCGCAGAAAGCTGCCTCAAAACATTGTACAATTTGTGTTACGTCATTTGCACAATATATGGTCTTGAAAAAGTGCCCCTTGCCCCTGTTTGTTCACGTTACATCAAAAAATGACCCCTATATTTTACACATGCTACACAAAAATTTTACTCACTGAAAGCAATTAAAATTTTTTATTTTGTTTGGAAATTTGCTTCTGCGCGCAAGTACATTTCACATTGTAAATTGTTTGAAGTTATTTGATTTTACATTGTTCTTTGTCCACACATTAAAGTTGTTAAAGGGCCCCCTTTCGCACATTTTTTGCTTTATTTTGAAAAACATATGGCTTACTCCAGAGCTTGCGGCTCCAGAGTGGTTCATCAGCTTTTAAACAAAACAATGCAAAAAAACAAGTGCGAAAGTCTCAAAGAGGGGCACAGCGACATCTTTGAAAAAGGGGGCCCGAGACGACAGCCTTGTTCGCCTTCCCTAATATCCACCCCTGCTCTCAGCTACATACAAAAGAAAGAACTGGCTTCATTCTATAACACTATTGACCTGATTAAGGTCCTATGGAACGTCATAAAAATATTTTTCGATCATTCCGTCATGTTACGCATTACATAGTGCGTTGGGCTAACAATGAAACAGCAGCAATTGAGATAATCCCAACCACA
>JGI24159J19872_10005078_pt1 | contig 16945 bp, 8 predicted proteins | sample Ectturendosymbi4_FD_19872 | JGI IMG/M metagenome (IMG submission 19872) | reverse complement strand
ACTGTGTTTCGAGGGGGAGGATGACTCGAAGACCTTGCGGTCATTCTCCTCCCCCTGATATCTGATTTTTCAGATGTTAAATAAAATTGTCTGTCTGTCTGATAGACACACGATCCGCATGATCATGGAGATGGTTGGCAATCGCAGCTTTACCCTTACCACCGGAAACGGCAAAAGGAGCAGATTACGACGCCTCAAGAACGGCGTCTCACAGGGATCTGTCCTGGCGCCCTTTCTCTTCAACATCTACATTTCTGACCTGCCAACCACCGTCTCCAGAAAGTATGCATATGCTGACGATCTAGCAATCATGCATGCTGATCAGGGCCGGATTATGGAGGGGGCAACGGGGCAATTGCCCCGGAGCCCGCTGCAAGGGGGCCCCGTGATGAAATTTATTTGTATCAAAAAAAATATTCGTTTGAAAAATTTTCGTGATTCAAGAGCGATACAAGAATACAACTCTATATTGTATTCCTATGTTCCGTTAAGTATCAAGGGCCCCCAACAGCAACTGATTTCTCTACATCAGTTGTTCCCAAACTGTGTGCCACGGCGCACTAGAATGCCGCGAGAGATTCTCAGGTGTGCCGCGGAACTTTTTGGAATTTTTGAAAATAACCAGTTCGCATTGGTGGCTGAAAATTCTGTCTCTTTCTGACTTGTTTGACAAACCGAACAATTTGAATTCCAGTCTCCAAAGGCCATCAGAAAATATAACCACAGCAACCTCAAAGCTGCGATCATAAGACAAAAAGTTGACGTTGTGAAAAACTAAAGTCTCAAACGAAACCTTCGATTCGTTCTCCACTCTTAATGAATCCCCACTAAAATAGGAAATTGTTCCTGAAATCATGTACTCTTTGTCTGGAGTACAGCTGTCACTTCAAAATTACTTCTGAGTTTGCTGTTATGAAGTTTAGATGGGTAGTTAATCCATTTGGAATCAATGAATCAAGCAATCTTCCTACCGAAGAAGAGCAGCTCATTGATTTACGGAACGACCCGTTTTTTCAAGCACAGTTTCCCTAAAACAACTTGGAAGAGTTTTGGCAATCTACTTACAGATCCTATTCAATAGTCGGTGTCAAAGCCATCAAAATAATCTTGCCATCTGCAACTTCATGGCTCTGTGAATATGGATTTTCTGCTGACAGAAATTAAAAGCAAAAAAAGAGAAACTTCTTGGAATTGACAATGAAATGCGGGTGTGATTTGATTAGCAACGACGGAACCTCGTTTCAGTCTTATTTGTTCCCAAAAGCAGACACACCCATCGCATTTAACTTTTTAAAGCAACTTTTCTGTAGTTAGTGTGCCGCGAATTTTTTTTTATTTTCTCAGTGCGCTGCAAGCTGAAAAAGTTTGATAATCACTGCTCTACATGTTTGACTGTCTGCCAGTTTTAGTGATCTCTACTGAATGAATAGCCTATAAGTATTTTCGGTTTCGTTCAATGCAAATATATTTTATTTTGCTGGTAACTTTTTCCTAACAATCGTTCTTTTGGCATGGGTGAGACTCTCTTCTCGTGCATCACGCCTATTACACAAATGTCACGAAAACGTTACTACTTGCGTGGTAAAGCTAGTGGTTGCTGACTGCTATTTAGTATCAATCAATGTTGCCACTGGGATCAGTCTCGCCAACATCAGATTGGTGCCTTATTCAACATCAGATATCATCAAATTTTTACGCTACGGTTTCATATAAGCTAAATGCTTCTTTTAACAAACCTAACAAAGTGGGAGTACCCTCGTTGAATCCGAAACAGAGCGAAATATCACCACTGAATGGAGAAGTCGTTTATAATTTACGTAAAATGTTAGTCTCAACGAAGCGAAGAGAACTTCTTTTGTTGAAACGATAATCAAACACACATTAGGGTGAGAGATTGATGAAAGGAACTTAAAAATAATGAATCTAACTTATATTCGTCCTAAAATGAGAGGAAATGTGAAAAAAAACACCCCAGTCAACATTACATTTTTCGCCAAAACATCTGACATTAGAAATTTATCTGAGAACATTAAATCTGATGTCATGTTAAAATATCAGAAGTGGCAACGGCAACACTGGTATCAATGATCCCGAACTTCTGATGAAGTCTAGCGGTAGCCGCAGTCGAACAGCACCTTTGTTTCGTCATAAATGGTAACGTGTGGTGGAAACGCACTTTTATTCCGATAGTTACAATCGTTGCGTTNCATCACAAACATATGAAGCTATTCAAGCCATTTACATCACATGTCATAGCGTGGTCCGTCAGAAAAGGTTGCAATCAAGCGCTTCGTACAGGGAAAGAATAGAAAAGGAGATTGCAGTGTTTAGCTAGCGCGATGACGAAATCTGTAATGCCATCAGGAGCTATGAAAAGCGCAAAGCTTCTAAGAAGAAAAATGGCAAGGATCTGGCAGCCCTAGCGTACGGAAGGGGGGGGGGCACTGTGCCATGCCCCCCCTAAGACCCTACAAATTAAAAAATGTATAAACAGTATTCGGCAGTGGCGTAACTGAGGGGGGGCAAGGGCCTCAATTTAAAATAAACTGACTTTGTTTTCTGGTTACTGATATACGCACTACGCAAATTTTTTAAGACTACTGTACGTTTCCTCTGCTTGATTTTCATTTTACCATTTCATTCTTTCACTGACAAAATTGTTTCACACGCGGCTGTTAAGTATCTTAACACAGGTAACAATGAACACCAGAGAAAAGCTTCGGCTGGCGTGAGATTTGAGCCCACCAACTTCAATAAGCGTCTTCGATCAGCGATACATGTCTAAAACATATAACATCCAAGCACGCATATAGGTTTAGTCTCGTAAAAGCATTTTACTAAAACTTGCTTCCAGAATGCACGAAAATGCGTATTTTTAGGTGTAATTTTGCAAAATTTTCCCGGGGGCATACCCTCGGACCCCCTAGAATGGTCGTGCCTTCGGCACTTCCCCTAGCGTTGATTTGTGACGTCACACGATTGCGACAAAATTTTGCGCTCCCCCTCGGGATTTTTCTGCGTACGCCACTGTCTGGCAGTGTTGGCTGAAACGCCGCGACTGAATCGCGTATCCGAGTAAAACTTTCAAGCAGCAACGTTAACCAGAGCACCTGAAAATTAAGGTGAAAATCAAGACTTTAGCTTGGAAACAACTTTCACACTCAGCCTGGCTGGCCACACTGACATGTTCCTTTTCCGGTGGTTTTGGTTTCTAATCTCTGGTTTCTGCTTATTGTTCGGGTGAATGTTGTTTACTGCCGAGTCACTTTCCAGCCTGTGAAATATTGTTTCTTAGTAAAAATGCACTCTAGTATTCATACCATAAATTCTCTTCTCGCAGCTAACTGTATGTGCATTTGAGTAAGCACATTCTCGACTTCCGGAAAAAAAACGGGAACCTTGCGAGTCAGCGAAAACAAAACTTTTACAAACGATGACGTCATGGCTTACGTCATAGGAGCCTTCCAGTAAAAATTGCCCCGGGCCCCCCTACCCTTTAATCCGGCTCTGCACGGGACTATGCTTGGATCGAACTGAAAATTAATAAGGTGCCTGGTCTGAACTAACTTAGCCTACAATAAACCAATTTTTCAGTGAACAAAATGAAATACAAAAATGTTTAGATTAGTGTCTCTGATTATTTTGCCGTCTCTAAAATCGAAAATTATTTCAACAGTTTCCTTCCGTCAAGGTAGAATCGCTTTTTATGAAATAGATTTTCGTTCCACAGAACTACGGCATGGTAGTTTGGGGGATTGCAGCTTCTTAGCCGAGTGGAAATTGTACAAGCAGGTTAGTGTTCGTGAATTTAAGGCAAAGTGTATTTCAGAGAACATATGAAACAAATTAAATCAGGGTAGTGACAAAACAATCGCTTAATGACAAACGAACGCGGACGTATTGTATGCGCGAAAACAATGAAATCTTTCGTAAATGAAAAACAGATGCGGACGATTTCAGGGTTCGCGCGCAGCAAAAAAGTGATTAGAATATTTTTCTCGCCACTGTGTTTTCAGGGTAACGTTACGTGAATCTTACGCAAGAACGAAGTGTATTAACGTGTGGAGTCAGAGTTCAGGCCTTTGACGCTTTGTCAAGGTAAACATTTCAATTCTCCTCCTGGAACCGTCCTACTGTACTCCTATGATTGCTACTTCCATATCAAATAGAAGGTAGCAGTTTTGGGAAGGCACAAAGTTGTTAGTGTCTACCGATCGAGTTTAAATGCTGCTTTGGGTGAAACAGCCATCAAATTTTAAATTTTTGAAAGGAGCAGTGAAACAACTTATCAAATCATTGCAATGGTTTAATGCAGGGGTGTGTAACCCGTGGCCCGCGGAAAGGTCCAGATTTTAAATTGAGCGGGCCCGTGGGCCAAAAACCTAAAAATATTTTTAGAGAAAAATAGTTTGCTGTTCACTTTCCCTTAGGACCACACCAGTTCACCCGCACCTGGTATTCGCTTTATCCAGACCCTTTGCTCCATAAGTAAGCATCATGGTTTTCAAAGGGTATTGCCAATCTTCCCTGGGTGGCCACCGAGTTGTCCAACCCGCAGAGCTTGACACATGAAACTGTGGCCTGTGGTCTAATTTGGTTATGTGTATTTGTGCTGGCGGTGCTGCATGGTTGTACACCCCTGGTTTAATAGATACTTGCATTGGAACAGGTCAGTCAAATGCGAAAATTCCCCACTGTTTGAACGCATTGTTGAGATTTAATTGGGTTCACTGCCTCAGGGATATAACGAACAGCCATAGCGTTCGGTACGCGTCTTGCTCTTATGGCACTTTTTTATCGTTCACCAGGAAATGGTTAATCCGAGGTTCTCTTTCTGTAACCTCGTCGAAAGGGTTTGTTAACTTTAATTGAAATTCTACGGCTAGCGAAGACCTGTAAACGTTTTCGGGAACAAAAGGTGAAACCAAGCAATTTAACTCTCTGATAACGCGAGCAAACAAAGTATGGGAAGCATTCGGTCACTGTTCTCACTGTTTTCAAACGACACACAAAGTGGCGATAAACACCTAACTTCAGCCCCCTCTGAAAATGTCAGCTACCTCACATCATGTGCATTCCTGTTCTGTATTCATTATGAACCTGAGCTACACCGAGATAATTTTGTCCTGTGAAATTACTCAAAACTTTGCAACTGCAATCATCTTGCTGTTGAACACTATTGACTTGCTTTCCCTCTGCACCGATATAAAATCAACATAAAGCTAAAAACATCGAGTGAACTTCCACAGAATATATTAGATGTTACGAGCTCAAGCGGGAATACGACATTCTACTTTCCAATGCGGTTGATGTACATCCTTACATGAATTTTTGCTTCAGGGAAAATCAACGTCAAATTAATGTAAGTCTTCTCCCTCTGCTGATCGTTTACTTAAAAAGAAATACATGGCATGCAGCAACGAAACGCTACTAGAGCAAGCGCCAACACTTTTCCTCTCGACTCAGGAATTCCTCAGGAATATTTTGCTGTTTCACTGATCAGACCTTTCACGACAGTTTCGACCTTGCCGACGAAGCTGGGAAATGCAGGGTCGGTGAAGCACAACATGACCAAATTCTCAAGTCCGGCTTGATCATCCGCACTGCAATAAGCATTAACACCGCAGGGGTATCCAATATGAAAATTAGGGCAGGTCGAAAAATGACAAACGAGGTTTTATTCTTACATCATAATTAGGTTCACGCTGCCCTTGTCATTCCTCCGGTTTCAGTAGATAAAACCTATACTACAGCTTGCAATACACCAAAAATATTGCTCCTTACACTGCTAGAATCCGGATAATGCTGCATAACAAAGCCTGAAAGGGTTCTGATTTGCCCGTAATTTACACCGAATGTTACAGAAAGTACTTTCATTGCTGCGTCGGGGACATTTTACCGGGAAAGAGACAACACGAGGTGTCACAGCAGCAACTTAACAAAATTGTGAAAACCCTCCTCCAAAATAAGGACAGCATCTGTTGAATGCAATCGTCTGGATTAATGTCGTTGTTTCAAAACCATGATATGGTGGCAATTTCATACTGTGTGCTGGCAGGCCTAGTCACACAAACGATGTGACTGAGGAAGGCTAACGAACGCATGCAAGAGAAACGGTTGTCTTTGATAAACAAAATACGGGCAGCTGTGGTTCAAAGTGCATGTTAGTTTCTCAACAGTCACAGCTGCAGCCATAGCAAACCAACTTGGTATAAAAAGGGCCGAGAAAAAAACTCGCAACTCATTCATTTCAGAGATCCTTGTAAATTTGGAATGACCGGACTGAAAAACATCAAAACCAAAGTGCTGCGATAGAATTATAGAATTTCTTCGCTTGAGTGGGTGCACATGTGAAAATTACAAGCATGCCACAAATGACTGTTAGTATTTCATGATCATCTTAATAAAAGAAGAGATTGGGAATTGTCTTTAGCAACGGTTAAACTGCAGAACTTGCAATTTAATAACCAGTTTATTATCGCTTGACACACTGTGACGCTTTGAAAGGCACTGAATCGACACCACAGGGCTACAGCGCGGCAGTGTAGTACTTGGCTCATGGTCATGGAATAATATCTCTGAATTATTATGTGAAACATCTGCTTTAGAAGCAACTCATACTACTACAGCAGATGACAAGGGCAACACTTTGCAGTTTCATAGTTAGAAGTATACAACAACAAAAAACTCAGCGCAAGATAGTGACTTCAGTACAGTGCGCCAATCCGACCTCTACATTATTGAAAGAAACAAAGCTTGCTGCGGTATATGCGCAAATGTTACGCAGTAAAATAACGAACAAAGCCAGAAAACAATATCGTATAAATAGCTCAAAAAGCAACATAAAAATGTTTTAAAAAATTCACGAATAGTTTGGTTTAAAAACATATCCTAAAAAGACAATGCTTCAAATGATATAAAAAAAGAAACTTTTTTAATAAGCCGGAAAAAGGCAAGATACGAACGCCTTCATGCCTCAGACAAAAAAAGCTTACCTGTTTTCCTCCTTTGCGCATTGCTGGTAAAGCAAAGGCAGCGTGCCAAGGTCATTCTTCATGATATTGCCCACAAACTGTGATAAACTTGGTTCCATTGTAGAGCTATTGGCAAGGTTGGTAGTGGGTAACTGGAGGACAACATTGTAATGTGTGTTGTAAACAAATTAATCAAAGGGAACAAATTTATATAAGATATTACAAAGACTCTTATACTCTAACCCATTGAAAGAAGAGTTTAAAACACCTGTTCCCCCTGTGCATTGGCACTGGCATCGGCAAATCGAACTGTCACATATTTTGAAAGAATCTCAGCGCATTGCTTGCAGTTTGATGAAGCATCTGCGATGTCGTTGCCTTCAAACTAAAAAAAAAAACAAAAAACCCCAAAACTCAAATGTGCTACCAACAGAANAATGGATGAAAGCTGAAAGAATCGTACATTGTTGAAGATTTATATTCGACTGCAATCACTGTCCGCCCAAAAAATTAACTTCAAAAAAATAAACTTTTTTCATGAATTAATGGCGATTGATCGTCCCCAGTGTCGGAAAGCTGCGCCATACATGCCTTGGTTTAAGGAAAGTTGAGGAACAAACAGCAAATCTGTATGGTTGGGCAACTGTATACCGCAAGTGTCCTTTCTCGCATATCTATTTGTACATCAGAACAGATAAAGATGATTTCGAATACTTTAGGCGTCAAATATATCTTTGATGAGCAAATAATGCGTACGCCTTACAATACCAAACTTCGAACTGATCTTAAAAACATGTTGTCAAACGGTTTTGAATAAAAAGAAACTAGGCAATGGGTGACCGCTTACTGTACAACCACCACAGATGCATGAAAAAATAAATAACGAAAAAAGACAACAAACGTCTCATGTCTACAGCGATCGGACACATTGCATGATGCCATGCAGAAGTTCTTTAAGAATGAAGTCGCGGGAAGGCAAATTGAAGGGTTATAATTACAAAGTAAGTAATAGTGCGTGCGCGATTCAGACTGAAAAAGTTCATGCGTATAACATATAATGAAACACATTTGAGTTCAATACACTTCATGCGTGAATTTATTACTCGGCGTGGACACGGTCTAACCAACCCGTCAAACTTTAGGCCAGGGTTGGGCAAATTACGGCTTGCTGAACATTTTTGCGGCCCTCGTGGACACAGTTTTTAGCATATTTTGTGTTGATCGCGTGTCAGTGATTTATCACAAGTCGCTTCTACTCGAAGAGCATGTGGTATGATAGTCGAGTTCATAGTGATCAAAGCACGCAAATATAGTTCTGCAATCTAGGCTTAACAGCCCTAACCATCTTCTGGATAAAGTAAACTATGTTTGAATATGAAAAAATATAAATATCTTTAAAATATTAAAATATATTGTATCTATTTTCCATTAATAATTTGTAGAAGCTGGTCCATACCTGGGTATGGGCTACTGAGATAACAATGTGGCCCTCACTGAAACAGTTTACACACCCTGTTGGGCCTTGGTACAAACTTTTAACAAACGCTCCCACCCAAATCTACATGGATGAGAGATACTGCAGCGCAACCCAAAGCGTCAGTGCCTAAATCGAGAGGTTCATGCTTGATTTACACGACCACTGAATGAGTTGCAGTAGACGTCCGGCGCCTTGTGTTAACCTCAACAGCCCAAGTAAGAGGCAGATTTCAGGCTTCAAATAGCTGTCATAAGAAAATTATAAATGAGCTGAGCGCAGGACACAAGGACCAAGACATGAGACAAATGCATTCACTGCATGTAAAAACTAATTAGATGTTGTAGTGTCCACCTTGAGAAAGGAAACAGTCCCACTAATATTTGAAAGCTGAGTATAAGTATAAAACATAATGATTGATGGCCGTACACATATTAGTATGACTGATACTCTTTCAAAAAACTTGTACATATTTTCAAATTTCTTAGTAGACACAAACACTTTAGAAAACGATTTTATTGAGTGCATTCCATAATGGTTTTATCCCCACCATTAGCTGTTTTGAAATCTTTAGAAAAAACGTATTTGATATGCTTTTCAGTGACATAAAAATTGTGTTTTGCGTCAAGTTTTGTGAAATTGACCTAGGTTTTAACGGANTAATACATTTGGACTTCATTTGAAACCAGAAAACCCATCAGCGTCATCANTTTCGGGCTANACATTCAGAAATACTTTTCGAAGCAGGCATGGAATATTACTGTACGACGTCAGCTTGCCTTAAGAGTTCATTGTAACACGCCCCATAAAATCTCCCGTGCGGCATTATACATGAAAAAACTGTCGATTTGTAATATCCATAACTAGTCGTACCAGGTTTCATTAAGAGTGTTACCAAGATTCAGCATGCGTAGATCATCAAAGTCTGTGTCGAGCACTCTAATTGAACAGCTTTCTTCAAACAAGTCCAGTAAGAACTGTAGTTACCTTTACACGAAATGTTCTGGCCTCATGTTGTATTTTGTACAGAAACGAGAGAACGTCGTTCTTTTTTAGCACCTTGCATGATCGACGATTGCAAGAGGCGCTCAGTAAGAAAATAGTTTCAAATACAGTGTCGCCGGATGTAATCAGCATGTGACCGTCGGCAGTGAGCGATAATCGCATTAATTCTCCTGGTTTTCCTGCAAAAGAGATGATCGCTTTAATAACTTAGGAGCAGCCATTTGTTTACCCACTATTAACTGAAAGCTTGTCGACAAGATCAGTGACGCAGTGGAGGCGTAACTCTGGTTTGCAGAAAAACTTTCCAATGAAGGGATGCAAAATATTTAGTCTATTACCTATATAAGCATAAATATCTCATATAGACATTCCAGAGAAATTCAATTAAGGAATATTCTGCATAACACTCTGAAAACTGCACTATTCGTCACTGTTTAAACGTAAACCTCTACAAATTTCAAGATTTCGTTTTCCAGGCAGGCTTGGAAAAGATTTTGTGGTTACTGAAAGCCATCATGCAACAAGACCTTTTCAGCATTTCATCGATATTAAATTCGCTATACCTTGTAGAGAGGTCCAGCTTCCTCTTGCACCAGGCTTCTTCTCTCCAAGCACTTCTGACGGAACATAAAGAATATAACTTGTGATGAGGCCAGTTAATTATGTGTTGAAAGATGCAACCGTCTGCTTGTTGACGAGTGCGCTTTCCAGTGGTATGACGTGGACGATTTAAGAACAGTAAATCAAAAAAGAATTGTCAAAGGCAAAATTTGAGAAAAAGTTTCATCTACAAAGAAATATGTGCGCAATTGTCGCAGGGTGGCATTTCTAGCATCATACCCAATGGCAAGACCAACATCACACATTTTCATTTATAGTATTGCATTGTCCACAAATATACGGGTAGGTCCAGATGAAAACTTTGAGCTGGTTGATGTCTTATATGTGACCCCACCGGAACGTAAACTACCACTTGTCTCCCGTCGGCTTTGTTACAAACGCGATGAAAACAAAGCAGTTTTGTGAAGTATAATTTCATCATATGACGCCCAATTTTTTGCTTCGTTTCACGCAAAGCAAAAATGTGACAAGCTGAGATAGGCCAAAGTTGCGAGAGCTAAGAAATTCTGAACCTGGTATAAAAATCCTACGAGCAGGCACATGCAGGCTTTCTAATTTCGAGGTGTTTTAAACCCGCCATCGTTATAACGAATAATTTTTAGTTTTTTTCAATCAACTACTGTACGAGTCATTCTTAAGCGAAGAAGTCGAACTAGTGTAGTTCGTCTTTTTGTCAGAAAAAAGCTTATAACTTCAAATGAGACTTATTGGTGTAAAAACACGAACAAAAGCATAACTGCCTAACTCTCAGAAAACTAATTCGCCAAAATGATCAGGGTGTTGTTTACTTAAAACAGAGTTTTACCGAATATGTAACAGGATAAATTCTTCAAATTTACTCTACTGCGATTGATACAGAAATCGTGAAGAGGAAGGGAACTCATATCTCAAACCAAACTCAAAATACAGCATTGTCAAAGGTAACCTTACAGAAGGAATGAACCAAATGTATCCACTTTTAAAACTTAGCCAAGTCAATGAAGCATTCTGATGTTTGTACAAAAATGTTCATATATCATCAAGACAGACATTATATGCCAGAGTAAAATGCAAAATAAATTAAGCGAGGTTTAAACAGAAAAACAAAGGTTCTTCCCACATCTGCATCAGATGAGACTTACGAACTAAACCACGTAAGGTATAGCAATATTGATCAAATTTGCAAAAGTACCAGTACGCTTTGCGTCTCACCTCACCTTGAATTTTGGAAGAAGGCTTAAAACGACTGAAGTTCGAAAGGTTCCAGTGATTCATGTCTTTAGGCACGGCAACAAGTTATTACCCACGATTGATCTATTCAGTGTATGAGCAAAAAGGTTAAGTGAAAGAAAGCAATACAAAAACTACACTAGATGACAACCTCGCACGATAGGTGGCGCCTGTAACGCGCCCTGTAATAAATATGAAAGGATTGACAGAAATCGCAAATCCTTCGCTGATCTTAAATCGATGTCAACCACATCCCGGGCTTTATGGCGTGAGTTAGATAAAATACGTGCAAAGCATAAACGTGTGAAATAAATGGTGTTTACGGACATGATCAAATAATGGTTGAGGGAAAGAGCGCTGCCGCAGTATCGCACTAGCGAAAATCACTCGTGATCACCGCGAGATCTACGAGTTCAAATCGTAAAACCCACGAGAGAAGCATAGTGAATTCGCGGATCATACGCTTTACATCTTTCTCAACAAACTTGATCGCTGCGGTGGCTTTGTTGTGTTGCGTGAAAGTAAGTTCCGCTGCGCTGGGTTTGAACCGGTCAACATAAATACAAAACCATAGACCGCAATGGACATTAAAACTTATTTCAAATAGCTTATTATGGGCATCAATATTGTTGCAATCAAATATCTTCAAAGACGGAAATTGAATACGTATTTCGTACGTTCAACAGGTTAGTCGATTCCAGGGGAGTTGAGGTATATGTGACAAACTGGTTGAATGTTTTCTTTCGCGTACTCACTCATACCTGGGATTTACGCTTAGCAGCGTTTCAAAAAGTGGCCTTAAACATATAGAACTCTAGTGCTAAACAGGTATTTTGAATCGCACGATGCAGTGGGTTACGCTGGGCTAAGTGGGAGACTGAAAAAGTAAACAAAATGCTAGTCAAAATAAAAACATAAGCGCAATCCGCAAGCTTTTTGCAAGGCCTGAAACGATTTTAGAAATCATCAAAAAACTGGAGTTGCAGGTGGCAATACTTGATTAGGCAAAGTTCGCAAGACGAGAGGACCACTGAGAACGCAAATATCGACACTGGTTGCTGCGCCACAATGAACGAACTTTAATCACCTTCACCAATACCCAGCCTTTTAAACGGCGATGCAGTGATTTCACGCTCTGTTTACATAAGCTCGCATTGCAGCACGGCTTGCTCGATTGTGGTCACAAGTTGCTATCAATTGACTGACTGGTGTAGCTTTATTATGGATTCATAGCTCAGAAGTTGATATTAGCTTTGAAAAGGCAGGCTGGCTATTTTGTAGACGGAGCAACGCATTTGTTCGTTTCAAGTTGAGCACACAGACAAAATTTCCTTCCTCATGTTTTCAAAAGAAACTGTGTGGCACCCTTCGAATCAAGGGTTTGTACAAAGGTAGGCTACGTTCTTCCTGATGTCAAGGTAGGGATTATTTTTTAGGATATATTTTTCTTGAGATTGTTTGCCATCGGTTCTTTTTTGGTGTTTCAGTGAACGTGTATCTTGCGTAGGCATTTAAATCTTGTTGTGTGGTTTGAACCTTGATGTAGTTTACCTTGCGTGTAAACTGGCCCCGATATAGAAAGATGAAAAATTTTCTGATGCGCTTGGTCCACCAAGTCAAAAAGTTTTGGGCCTGACCTTGCTGGGCACGACAGTGGCGATGCGATACCTTTCGATGAAACGCTGCTTAATACTGCTCGGTATACTAATACCACTAGGAAAAAAACTGGGCAGATGGCGCAGCCAGCACAAGTTGATTTAAATACGTGCTCTCCCACTGCACTGATCAGCTTGCAGGCTGATCGTGATCACATCAGGTCTAAGAACTGCATCTTCAGATTGGTAGATCATAACTAGAGTCTTCGCTAGCGATGCTGGGTCAACTCTGACGCGTAAAATATGCAGAGGCCGTGAGACATGCATGGCTAAGAATGATATCTTGGTGTCACAATACGTTAACTGCGTTGAACACCTTGGTCTCAGATTGTGAAAAATGCAAGTGAGTCAAATATCCAGGTATGCAAGAATATGTAGGATCCCCACAGAAGGGAAGTTCTCAGAATTTGCAGTGTAAAATACGCAATGTCTGTATAATATGCTGGGCATGTAAAACATGCACCGTTGTAGTGGGACAGTAGCGAGTAGCCTCTCGTAAGTTCACGTTACTCAGTAAATGCGTTGTAGAACAGCTGTAACTAAAGAGGGTGCAAGAGGTACACTCGTACAGGATGTACAGCAAGTAGAGGTTGCAATGAAGTCAAAACCTTAACTTCCTGGGACAACATTTCCTTTAATCTTCGAAAGCGAGACTTGATGAAAAAGCCGAGAGGCGACCAAGGACTTCTCTAGAAATTTTTCAGGAGAGGGCGCAAATCAACGAATTACTTTTGCACGCGGTAATCATTCTGGTGTTTCCAATGAGATGTTGCGCAAGTTAGGTTTTAAAATTTAAGTAACAGTCATGCCACTTTCAGTGTATCTTGCGTGTAAAATAAGGTCTGGAAATTCGTCTGATGTTCAAAGAAATTTGAGAAATTTCAGTAAAGTGAAAAGCAAAAAGAAGTTACCGTTTTATCAAACTTTGGAGATTCCACTGAATCAACAATGAACATTTAGTGGCCCGCAGATCGCAAAACCAAAATCAATGACCGGAAAATGTCTGGTGAAAATGACTCCCGTTCTACGAAAGTGAAAGCAGTAACCTCTGACGTGGAAAAAAACTCCTTGTGGTGAAAAGCAAACGCAACAAGAATGACAATCATACGCCTTCGTCCACTTTGATATTGCACTTAATTTCATAAATGATGTTTTCAACAACTTTAAACATAGATTTGTTCATTGAAAAAAACGTCATGGTGTTCTTTTTTATGATGTCAAGAGTATAAGAAAGTGAGTTTGCGACAAACGAAACTTTCTCATCTGTCACTGCCAATATGTCATTCTTACAAACCAACTGCAATGAAAAATACTGCTGTTACAACATTTTTTGCAACAGCAGTCTGTTGTCACGGCATAATTCGTTTCCTGTTATTCGTGGCTTGTGTTTTTAAACATATCTCCTTGCTGTTTCCTAGATCTCGACAAAAGTGTTTCATAAATTTATGATGCAGGAGTCAATGCAACCAGGGCCGGTCTTAAGCCGATGCAACCGATCCATTGGGCCCCGCGCCTCAGGGGGCCCCGCGCCATGGTATTTGGGCAGATTGTTTGTTATTGTCAGATTTTGACACAGACTAGATATTTTATCAGTTTGTCGAAATAAGATTAATTGTACCACATTGAAACAAACGACAAAAGATGAGAGATTGATTCTGTGGATGCCAAAAATCTCATTCAATCCAGGGAAAATATTTGTGAAGTGTTGGCACTTAAATTTGCCTTCTTCCCTTTATTCACAAATTCGTTCCGCGTTATATGCCGGTTGTGCAAGTACTTTTATAGTTTGGTGCCCCACCAAACGTTTATTGTGATTTGCCTACTTGCGAGCGTAAGTCGGTAGAAAAAACACCACTTTAATGTCCATGCAGGTTCATAAACGTGAAGGACACTTAAAGCTGCTCTGCAGCATAGGTAGGCAAGGCAAAAAGTGTGAATGTCATCCAGCACACTCGTTCCTGTGTATTAATATATTGGGCGGCTGTATGCTTCTATTTCATCAATCAAACATGCGCATTATTATACAGTATTGCGTTCGATAAGTGTTTCTACATCTGTGACGTGGTTGTTGAAAAATCTGTGTAAATTACATTTCTAATTCATTAAAAACAGTTTACATTCCAAGTTCATGCATAATGAGAAAATTCTATAATAGAGGTTTCGAAGGAGTACATTTGCGACAAATTAACTTTGAGACATAAAAACGGAGTCTACCTTTATATTTCCAAAATTCTAAAAGTTCTATTAAAAATTCGGTAGATTTTTGGTATTTTACTCAGCTTTTTTGTCATAGGAAATTTTAGGCGTACATGCTCATCTATCGAAATGCTAAAGAGGTACATGGTTAGAGAAAGGATGGGAACCCCTGTTCTATAAACTTAGGCTTTTGGGAACTTTGGGCAGATGCATGTGTTGCTCTCTTGTGAAGTCTGCATTTTTCCTGTATTGCGTCATAAAGCGGATAGTTGATCATACGCCCAGGCCTGCCTTTTTGCAAGAAAGCGTCTGCGATAGATTGTGATTACCGAAAGCTGGATAAGCAATCAGTTAATGTTAACAGTTTTCTCCAAGTCAGTTGTTTTTCGAAGGAAAGTGTCGTTCAACAAGTGCGAAATAATTGCATTGTAAGTTCAATTGGCTTGTCAGTTCGGTTTAATTGACGTAGCTTTGCACTTGCGTTCGCCGCTCCATTGCAGAGCTTCCTTTAAAACTTTCGGCTTGATTACCAGTAGTAGCGGTCAGGGGCGCAACGAGGTTAGATGGCGCCCGGGACAAGAAGCAATTTTGGCGCCCCAGGTTCGAACCTGAGGTCTTTCGGAAGCAAATGTACTGCATCAGGGGCGCAACCAACTCTTCATTTCGAGGGGGGGGGAATTTTCATGAACTTGCATTCGATGACGTCATCGCGCTTATTCAACCGTGGTACAAGTTTTTCGCAAACGGTCACAGGTATGTTCTTTTCGCAACATTTCCGAAAATGAGAACTTCTTAGTCTTAAACAGGCCCGTAACTAGGGGGCAAGGCCCACACTAAAATTTTTTTCGCCCCCTTGGAAAAATGTGTTCGACATAGTTTAAAACTATTGGACATAGTTTAAAAATTTGGGCCCCTCCCAGAAAACTCTTCGCCCCCGCTGGTGTCCCAAGCTGGTTACGGGCCTGCTTTTAATCAAGATGCAGACCCAACGATCAGGACAGAGTAAAAATTAGTAGCCTAATATAAACACCTGGTTCCGCATTCATCTAGTGCAGTCATGGCTTTATTGTGTCAGATGTATAGGCTACCAGTAAACCTGCCTAACTTTTCGTCTTGGTTTAGAAGTTTCATCAAATCGTTTATCAAGATTGTTCAAACTTCAGTTGAATATATTTGCTGTGGGATAATTTCTGCAGACGATACTGCAAGTGGTGAAGCTGTCAGATACAAGAGACTATTGTCAAGATGTATTTAATCAATGATGCTATTGCTTTAATTGTAGATACGAGACTTCGTCTGCCGACTGAAATATTCTTGAAAGGAATGCAGCAGGAACAGGGCTCTTGAGAGGAATAAAATGTCTTGGTGCGAGAACTGTTTTAGGCCCCCTTATACATTACAACTAATTAAGAGCTTCATTAGCTTTTCAACACTATGACTAGAAAATGATACGCTTTATTCGGCATTTTACATCATAAACATTTCCCAATGTTATTACTAAATTTCAAAAGGTCTCGGGCTGATTTCAAATAATGCATATAACACACAGTTGTTTTGCAAATTTCACAATTATACATCAAATTTAACATTATAAGTAGGCTATAGTAATTCTCACTAGCAAAGCAAAGTTAATACTGCTTTTAAACCTAATACAGTGATAGAAGGAGACGAATAATTTCGGTGCTCGCTTTGTCATGGATTCTAACAGTTTTTGAAATTTTTACTTGATTTACTGTCGCGATGCCAATTCAGGGTTGCGGAGTGCCAAGGAATCGGAGGCTTTTTGGTGGAGTCGGATTCCTAACGACACT
>JGI24159J19872_10005075_pt1 | contig 16946 bp, 13 predicted proteins | sample Ectturendosymbi4_FD_19872 | JGI IMG/M metagenome (IMG submission 19872) | reverse complement strand
CGCGCCACAAAAGCTGGTAGGCTGGGCTCGATGCCCTGTCGGGTCATGTTAAAGACTTGAAAAAGGGATCTGCATTGCCGCAGTTGCTACCCTATAAGAAGCTTGATTCTCAGAAAAAAAACACCAAAACCTGCGGAGATGTTTAAAAAGGTAGTTAAGTCAAGTTATATTATAATTTGGAGGTATTGCGAAATTTTAAAAACATCACTCACACGCAGATAAGTTCGAGCGTTTTTTTCAGTAGCGTTTGACGTGCTTTCAGGAGAATGTCGCGTTATTAAATTAACTACGGCATTATGCAATGCCTATTTTGCCGCACATGCCACTTAAGGATTGAATTAAAAATCGTGCATTACTCAAAGCCTCTTAAATGTTCAAAAACAAAAGCGGTATGTATCTTTTCTCCATGTGTAACAAAAAATGGTGGCGTGTTATTGTAGACGCTCTTGTTTTCTTTGCTGCTATTAGTACTTTTCTATTAGTTGCCAAAGCATCCGATACTATTATCGGTAAACTAGTCTAACTTTAACGCAATTTAACATTTCAAAGACGAGATAAAAACAGGCAAGAAAAACTTTCAAAAATAATCTTGATGTTTGCGGAGCCGCAAAAACAGTTTTTGCAATTTGATCACGGCAATAAAAATTTGGGTAATTCGTTGCGTATGGACTTTATTTTCCTTTGAGAACATATAATTGTGGATAAGCTCAAAAGCAAGTTGAACACCGCACATATGAAATTGCGTGCTATAGCCACAGAAAAAATAGTTCTTTTGGTGTAGGATTATGAAATGACGGAACACATTTGCGCGGCAGGAACCCACGACATGAAAGGCAGTTTTGTTGCAAAATTAATTGCTTTTTTTGGCTTTCATCCAAATTCCAAAAAAATATCAGTGGAAAACGGAATTGGTGAACGATGATCGACATGTCATTTTGTCGGTACAAATGAAATCGAGGCAGTTTTGCCCTGACACTACGTACGGCACAGGATTGTAAGTCGGGCTGGGCTTTTCAGGTCGGGACGGGTTCGGGCTTAAGTATGTCAAAACGTTTCGAACCGATTTCGAGCCTGCATACAAATATTTTTCGCAGTGAAAACACTTTTGTTGCCAGTTACTGTTGTAACAATAGAATTGATTAAATCTTCAATAAAAATGATTAATTGTGAAATATTTAGTCATATTTACTCTGCTACGCCACCCATGCCCCGCAGTTGCGCATATCTTGACTCACTCGGTAAATTTGGCTTTCGGTCCTAACTCGGGTTTCAAAACTAAATGTCCGGCCGGGTTCGGGCCATGGGCGTCGGAAGGGGGGACCTTGGCCCCCACCTGGATTTTGAAAATTTCAGCAAAAAAAGGTTGTTTTCGCAGTTTCCAGTGGGAAAAAAATTTCACCACTTTTGGCCCCCCCTGGAAAAAATCCTTCCGACGCCCATGGGTCGGGCTTGTGATTTCGGGCTCGGACAGCATTCGAGCTTCAAAATGAGGCCCATTTACAACTCTTCTACCGCAATCCCGGTTGATCTATTGTCAGGTTAATAAATAAGGCTTTATTGTTGTTTCTGAACTTTGTTCTGTATTCTCTAGTACAGGGGTTCCCAAACTTTCTCTGGATATGTACCCCTTCAGCATTTCGATAGATGAGCATGTACCCCCAAAAATTTCTTATGACAAAAGGGCTGAGAGGAAAATAACAAAAATATGTACCAATAAGCATATAATGATTTTTGAAAATAATATTCACCGATATATATATAAATAATTCAAAATAAATAATATATACACATATTTTTCCCTTCTATTGCTAACCTTAAATGTACGTCTTCAGATGGGCAAATGTACCCCAGTTTGGGAACCCCTGCTCTAGTAGGTTAACTGCTTTGGAGGAATGCCGAAGTATTCCACACGTAATTCAGAAAATTCTGATAGTTCTGTTCGCAAAACCTTGGTATTCCAATTGCGCTGGAACTTTTTCAATAAAATTGATAAAACCCATGGACACCATAAACGAAACAAAAGCATTTGTTTTGATTCCAGACGTTCTTAATCTTTTTCAGTCACGCCCGCTTTGGTGTTAGTCATTGACTCAGGCCTCGCCTGACCTCACAATCAAACACAAAAAGAAAAACAGAACAACAATTTATTTGCCATCATCCTGCTTTTCAACAATATGTCGCTGTCGTACTCGCGCCCCGCTTGCAAACCTTTCACTCCTCCCAATTCAAGAACCCAGGGATCAGAATATATCCTGCTTGTCATACTCGCACAATACTGAACTGTCCACACAACGCCAGAATAACGAGCATTAGTTTGATCAAACTTTTGAAACAATGCAACTGTGCTGTCGTTTGAAAAAATTTAAAAAAATGTTTGAGATGCGTGAGTTTTACTTTAAATTAGGTCCATGCACTTTTCATGCTGCGAAAGCATTACCAGGCTCGATTATAACGTTAAAGAAGATAGTACATCCAACATGTGCAAAATTTTGTTTGCAAAGAGACAGATCATTCTATGGGGAATTTGATTAATTGAACTGGAGTTCAAAGCTTTGATGTAACAAAGTGCTTGAAAATAGTTGTGTGGTATAGTTGCAGCAAAAAACTTGTTTGCCTGTTCTTTGAAGAGCAGAAACAAGTAAAACAAATTGTTTGCTATTTTTCAGGGAAGATCCATGGAAAGCTGCACGTCATATAAAGCAGTACATGGGCCAACACAACATTCCTCAAAGAGAAGTAGTGGATTGCACAGGTATAAATGCATACTACGGCTTAGACCGTTTCGCTCAGATTTGTAGACTCTCGTTTGAAACACGCATTGAAAAGTCCTTGTTTACAGTTCAAGTTTCGCTAGCGTAAACGTAATAGCTCGAATCAGCGTACCAACCAAAAATTTGTGGGTTACGGAAACTTCTGCCGGTGATGAAAAGTCTACAGTTCATTTTTATCGTTGAAAATATGTTAAGGTTTTCACAAATGATTAAAATAATCCAGTCAGCAACAGAAGTGAGATTGTTGGTTCGCCACACGAACGATACTGACTATAATATGAATAACAAGGAAACAATTATGTAGAGCCCTACTTGAAAACTTACCAACATTACGGCGCTTAACACAGCTAGATTACACGCAATCAATTGTGCAATACCTGCGAAAATTATACGCGCATATGGACACAATTACAGTGAATACACACAATTGCAATGAATTAAAGTTACTTTTATGATTTTTCGTTTTTATCTGTAGAACGGTTAAGACCTACACGAGTAATTTAAATTACACCTGATACAAAACCTTACGGATTCGTTGACGAAGCCAAAATTTTGAAAATAATTTTTCCTCCAGACATGTTCGGATCGATTAGCAGGAAAAACCCTACGATGTATTCACAGACAAAACAAATAGTGAAACTGAAACAAGTACCACAAACAGTATCAATTGCGCATTAGCGACCTGTTACCGATCTTGCGTGTTTTCGAGAAATACGCTCTGCTGAGACGTGCCAGATTTTTGCATCAAGTATGAAAAAGAATATTTACGCTTGGTTGGGTTATGCAAAGATTTTTCTGAGTGTAGTACCAAAGTGCCAACCCTGCCACACAGCTCAACCCCCATTTACGTTTTAACAGCACAAGTTTAATGAAAATTAACGAAGTTTTATAGACATTTGCCTCGGCGCTACTTCCTATTTAACCAGCACCAAACTTTTTGCTCCTTTTGAAATTTGTCTGTGTAGAAAAGACGATTTGGAATCACTAAAAAGTGTGGTAAACTTGCTAGTGGTAATGCCTTTGTGAATTTTGGGGTTGGACATATTATTATAAACGTTTCATTATGCAGTATTAGTAATGATTGGGTAAAAATACGCTAATGGTCCCAGAAATTTTTCACGCGTTGCCGAATGAAAACCTTTGTGCTTTGCAGGTCTGAACCAAAGTCATTTATCACAACATTTGAACAAAGGAACACCAATGAAAAACCAAAAGCGCTGTCTGCTCTATGCGTGGTGGACAAAAAAGCAGGATGAAGTGGAAGCACGTACGTATATTCCTTGCACACAAGAGTTACAGTATACACAAGGCTTCTCTTAACAGTGCTATTCAATGGCACCTGTGCTATAAGACAAGGAACAAAATAAATGCCTCCCACTTCATTAGCATCTTCATCACCGCGATTAGGTTCGTTCATTTCAGTCAGCAACCGCAATAATTTTAANTCTGGTTTTTTNAAAGTTCTTGTTTTATACTGAAGACGTCTTTTTTCTTACGCAGATGGGTTGCAGCGCTACGTTTGTTAGTTTAGTGAAGTCTCTATCACTTTTACGTTTACAGTTCATTTAATCAATTCAGAGGAAACTTCATGAAAAACAGGGCAATGAATGCAGTGTCTAGGACGCACTACGTATAAAGGGATTTGAATCTGGCTAACGCCGGCAACTGAAGTCATGTAAATTTGCAGAGTTCAAAGTGGCAAGCAGCGGCATGAGAGCTGAACAAGTGGAAGAAGCCGTGGGAGTGAGCCTGAGAGCAAGAAGGAATAGATTTAAATGGGGACCTGCTTCGCAGGTGAGTATTTAATCGGACGATCTGTAACAGACCCAATAAGAAAATAAGTTAACCAGTATCAAAAAAGATAGTACAACTTCCATTTAAACTCCACTAGAAATATCACTGTAGAGTTCTTTTCATGCATTTTCCCTGTATTAAAAAAAACTTTTTTCACCAACCCAAAATTGTACAAATGTGAACTAGTCACCACAAAATGCGCTATTTTAATTGTTTGGTTCTATGCAGTGCAGATTTTCGATGATTACATCAACAGTTGATATGTAGCCGATTTTTGAGTAACTAAAATAGCAGTCGTGCTTTAATGTGAAAGTGACAGCTTTGGGGTTGTTAGTCAGTATAGAAAGCAAGAACTGAAGAAAACATTTGGGCAAATAGGCGTTTTCCTCATATACTCTTTGTAAAGTACTACCCACAGCAATACTTTTGTTCATATCCACTGAAGGAAAAAATTTTGTTCACTGAAAGCTTTCGTGCAAAATCTTAGAATGGTACAAATTGTTTTTTCGGAAAAACGTCTTAATGGTGCGTGTTGCAGAAGGTCATTATTCTCTCTCTTGTAGTTCTGCAGTCAATTCCAATTCTTATTGCCAGTAATCCTGGGCCAACCTTCAAAACCTATCTTAAATTTGCAATGAGGCACGCAGCTTTTTGAGGAAAATTTTTCACTTGCAACTTGGAACACAAGTTGCTAAGCGTCTTCTCAACCAAAGAGACGAAGTTCACAAGTTTATTCTTCAGATGTGTTCACACCAGGCCCGTATCCAGCTTGGGACACCAGGGGTGGCAAAGAGTTTTCTGAGAGGGGCCCAAATTTTTTAAACCATATCCAATAGTTTTGACCTATGCTCAGCACATGCACATTTTTCCAAGGGGGGCGAAAAATTTTGCATGGGGGAAACGTCCCCTCTGTGCCCCCCTGGTTACGGTCCTGGTTCACAGATTTTTTACTGTTAAGCATTTTGGTATAATATCTGTTGAATAAATGTTAAAGAAATACATGTACAAACAGTGTTAGGATTTTTGATTAGGGGACAAAATTGTGGTTAAAAACTTGAGTTGTCAAAAGTCTTCAATCTGCAGAAAATATACCAAGATTCGTAATTTTTCATGGAAAAAGTCAGTGAAGATGAAGAGTGAAAATGAAATGTTATCAACTGTTGTCCGAACTCAAACTCACAGAACAACAACNCGTCAAGCGTCAACGTTTGCGAGTTTATCAAAAACCTGCTTGTTCTTTATGTAGTTTGGCATAAATTAGTCTTCAAAGTAGGGAGGTCTTGGTCCCCGTGTCCCCACTGACTACCCTTTTGAACATAGCACAAAACACAGCTAAACTGCATGGATTATTGACAAGTTTGCGCAGACACTTTTACTAAACATTTCTTTTGAATGAAAAAATCATCAAGACAGCATTTTGAAAAGCTGAAATGCTTATTCGCGGAAATCTTTATAACGCGCTCATTGTGCTTGTTTCGTCGCTGAAGCAGTGCCTTTGTAAACCTGAAGGAGTGCAGGTGTTTTAAAGCACCCTTTCCAGATATAACTGTGGGCTTCATGTGGAAAGGTTAGCGGTTAGAAAAAATCTCAACTAGTGGCATACTAAAGAGGCATCACGTTGGTTTCCAGAAAATTCTATACGAAGCTTATCAGCGACAACGCAATCCCACGAAGGAGGAAAGAGAAGCGCTTGTCCAAGAGTGCAACACAGCAGAATGTCTACAGCGCGGAGTCTCCCCGTCGCACGCCAGCGGTCTGGGATCCAATCTAGTAACGGAGGTTCGACATTTGTAATGGAAACGTTAGTTCTGAAAGGTCGCTTTCACCCACAACTGATTAAAAAACTCTTTGTGAACTACTGCACACAGCAGGCTTTTGTAGTTATGATCGGCCATGACTCGCGAACGAATTGCGCTAGAGAGTCTGTGAAGTCAACCTCGGATTCGGAAGACAGCAATCGATCCGATGAGTTTTGAAAAGGTACCTTTGCATTGGAAATTTTTGAGAAAAATGCAAATTTTTGATTTTCCTGAAGTGATTTTTTAGCAATTTTCCAAACAATTCAAAAAATTCCTTTCACACTTCCCTGTGAGCTTTTTTGAAACGTTTTCTTGGCATGGATTGCGTCTGAAGACCCCAGCTAACAAAAGATTCCAAACAACAAAGTGAGTTGTCACTGTTTCGGGGGGGGGAAATAATATTTAGGTGAAAAAAGTGGGCGGGGTCACGTAATTTTCGGACGACGTCTTTTTTTCTTGTAAAGGAAACTAGGTACAAATCTGAATCTTTAGAGCCCTTGATTGACTTTCTAGCGTTAGTGGTTCGAATGTTATGACCTATAAACAACAAGCTAATTAGCTAAATCTTCCAGGGATTAGCTAATTAATTCAATGCTAAAGGTTCCATAACTTTTTTTCCTCTCAATATTTTCACTTGACATTTGGAAGGATGCTGCAAGACACCAGGGGAAACCTGTTCTGCAATTTTCAGATGTTTCTTTGGGTAAAGGTAAAAAAACAGGTAATTTTGCCTTCAATTGTCTAAAGGTGCCCCACCAAAAAATGTTTGTATTTTTCAATTACTTTCGCAAAGTGACAGTGATAACTGAAATTTTTTATGTACAAATTTTATTTCCAACGTGCTTGGTTTTCGGTCCACGGTTTTTTTGAATAAAAACGATTTTTTTGGCAATGTGAAAAGCGGGTTTTCCCAAAAAACACGTCACAATTACGCGCAAGATACTTCAAAAGATGCATTGCTGCATTCCGAATCCGGCGCTGTCTTCACTGACTCTCTAGCGCAATGTGGTCGCGAATAATGGCCGACCATAACTTCAAAAGCTACTAACATGGCAGTTGCGAGCGTAAAGTTTTAAATGGAATGTATTTTCTGCCCCGTGAAAACGACTTTTTCAATCTATTGTCTTATGCTGGATTTTTCTAACCAGTTAAATTTTTAAGTATCAAACACGTTTAAAGCCACGTTTGTATTGTTTTGTTTTTGCTATTGTTCACAAAGATATCAATGCAAATGTTTCATTTGTGGTTTTCAGGCCATAACTTTAGAACCACTAATGCTAGAAAGACAATCAAGAGCTCTAAAGATTCAGATTTGTGCCCAGTCTCCTTTACAAGCAAAAAAAGATCTATCCCTTGTAGTTTTTTCAAGCCCCAATGACGTCATCCGAAAATCACGTGACACCTCCTTTCCCCCCAAAACAGCGACTTTGGTTGGAATTTTTTGTAAGTTGGGGTCTTAAGACGTAGTCCAAGCCAAAAAACGTTTCGAAAAAGCTCACCGAGAAGCGCGAACGGACTTTTTTGAATTTTTTGGAAAATTGTCCAAAAAATCACTTCCGGAAAATCAAAAATTTGCATTTTTCGCAAAAATTGCGAATGTAAAGGTACCTTTTTTCAAACTCATTGGATCAATTGCTGACTTCCGAATCCCAGGATGTCCTCACTGACTCTCTAGCGCAGGGTTGTCAAACTGGCGGCCCGCGGGCTAAATCTGGCCCGCCATGCTCCGTTTTGTGGCCCGCGTCATGCCAGTTTTGTGCTTGCATTAGGTACGTTTGTTATTACGTCATAGTAGTGTTACGTTTTTTATTTAAAGTCATAACGTGACATTACAGCTTATTAATTACGTTAAAGCAACGGTATAGCAACTTCTTCAGTTCAAAAGCATCGTGAGTTTTGTGTAGAATCCATGAGGATTCGAAGAATTTCCAACGCATTCGAAGAAATATTTTCTGATTTCAAAGATCTGGAAACTGATTTCGCCATTTTCAATTACGCTTTTTCTGTCAATGCTGAAGAGGTGCCACAAAAATATCAAATGGAACTAACTGAGTTACAATGCAACAGTGCTCTTAAACTTAAATTTGAAAATGTTGACAGCAAAACGTTTTATCAATACATAGGCCCAACCTATCCCCAAATAAAAGAATTGGCATCAAAGGCCATGTCAATGTTCGGTAGTATAGTACTTATGTCTGCGAACAACTGTTCTCTTTGAACAAGTCTCAATTCCGGTCCTAATTGACGGATGCGCATCTAAACTCAATGTTAAAAGTTGCGACTGCAGAATCTTTAGCACCAAATATCAATATGCCTGTAACTGCCAAAGGATGTCAGGTTTCTCTGAGTCGCAGTACCATGAATAAATAGCAGTGCAAATATCGATTGTATCATTTTGTGTAAAATTGTCTGGCCCGCGTAAAATCTAAGTGCGTAAATATGGCCCACAGCACCAAATGAGTTTGACACCCTTGCTCATGCTCAATCCGTTCGCGAGTTATGGCCGATCATAACTTCAAAAGCCGCGATCGTTGCCGTTGCGGGCGTTAAAGGGTTTCAAAGCCCACGTTTTGTCGAAATCGAGTTGAAATACCACGTTTAGTTTCCTAAACACAAAATTCGCAACATAAGAAAATTTGCAAACTTGGGAGTTTTATGTGTTCTCAATCACGGAAGAACCAGCCTTTCTTCATTTCCCTTTTATTATGAAACCGATATGGCTTGCATCTGTACAGAAATGAAATGCACTACTGGTAAAATAAGTACGACTACGAAGTATAAAAAATTGCATCACGCAGGTATAGAGACTCCCAAATAAATCAGGAATAGTCTTGGTAACCACTTGGCGTAAGCAAATTTTCTTTCCAGAGGTAGTCAGATCCACAAAATATTTTCATGGAAAGGTTGCACGCAGATCCATTCGAGATATAAAGTTGGTCATAATAAACTATTTGTTAATTTTTAGAGCAACCGAGTCATTATTTTGTGACTTGCAAAATTTTGATTTTTTGCAGGTTCGTGTTTATAACTGGTTTGCTAATCGGAGAAAAGAAGATGCCTTTAAGCACAAACTAGCCATGGATACATCTTATCCGGTAAGTGGCCTACCGATGAATATCCTAATATCAAAACAATTAGGCTATGTCACGTCTGGGGAATTGCATGGTTTGGCAAGAGCGCGTTATGCCACAAAGAAACGCGAATTGAGTTTAAAGTTTTTATGAAGCTTCCTTTGTAAAACATCACAACGAATTCCAGCCATCCTATGAAGTTTTTCTCTTGCTCTTGGTTTCTGCCACTCCCTGTGTTCACAAAAAAAGGTCTCAACAAGTCCATGTTTACTGCAACGGAGAAAATATTCTATCAATCGTGTATTAATTTCAGAAGTGCTCGATAATCGCTCTTAAAAATTTTGAGGTCTCAAAAACCACAACAACAAACCATTCAAAAAATTCCAAGGGTGGCAAATGAATTCGCTCAGTGACCAGCAAGCCTGTGGCGTCATGGAATTTGATGTACGAAGTGTCCCAAGACCTCAAATTTTCAAGGCACTGCCTTGAAGGCAGCGTAGCCTAAATCATAAGCGTAGCCAGGGGGGGCCAAAGGGGCCATGTCCCCCCCAATTTTTAGAAAATATAGCACTGGTATACAAAAAAACTTTTTTTGAGTTGTTTCAGATCTGTGAATTGATTTTGAATGTTTCGAGGCTGCTGAATTAAAATATGAACTCAGTTTTTCTCTATCACGTCAAGATTTTTGCAACATTAGACTTTTTGTTCAAAAATGGCAAAAATGTTATTCAAATACTATAGTTAACCCCTTTAAATGATTGTCACAACAATGAAAATATGTTTAACACTTTCTACGCCATGCCACGTTCCAGAACGTGCAAGTTTTTATGAAGATCGCTACACCACGTTTCGGAACGTCGCGCAGTTCTTTGCGCAGATAGCCAAGCGACGTTCTAGAATGTCTAACTGTACAATTCGGATGTGCGCCGCAGACCATCGTGGCAATCAGCATGACTCGACGTGCCAGACACTATGCTGTTGAGTGTTAACTAGTTGGCCCTCTTAATTAACATTGACATAACCTGTTTCATCACCGAGGTTTAGGTAAAATGTCTTCAATGAAAAGAAAATACTCCAACAATCCTGATGTATTTTGCTACATTTGTGGAAGTTTTACACCAACAGCACAAAGACAGTCCATCAACGACTTTGTGTAAAGAGCCTATTTTGCTGATTTTAAAATCAAGCTTAGAGATCAAGATAAAGCATGGTTTCCACATAAAGTCTGTACAAGCTGTGTGGAAACTTTGAGATCATGGTCCCATGGAAAAAACAAGCCCCTTCCTTTTGGCATTCCAGTGATCTGGAGGGAACAAGTAGACCTGGTTGCAGATTTTACTTCTGCATGGTAATTGTGAAAAGTTTCAATAAGAAAAATAAACATTCTACTCCAATATCCAAACTTCAATTCAGCCTTTAAAGGCCTGTTCCTCATGTTGTGGATGCACCCAAGCCTGTATGCAACTACCTTGAAGATGATACACTCAGATTATTCTTCGACTTCAACAGATGATGACATGTCTGTCGATAGTTTTAGCAAAAGTTGTTGGTTATTGCCTGATGCCTCCCTCTTTATTTGACCAGACTGAAATATATAACTTAATTCGTGATTTGAATCTACCCAAACAATCATCTGAGCTGCTGGCATCAAGCTTACAAGGAAAGCACCTGCTTCATCCTGGAACCAATATCACATTTTATCGAAACAGAGAGCAAGAATTTTTTCAGTTTTTCACTTCCAGTGATGGTCTGGTGTATTTCCATGATCTGAAATCCCTCATGGAGGCAATGGGTTTGACACAATACAAAGATGAAGAATGGAGACTCTTCATAGATGGTTCGAAATAAAGTCTTAACTGAAAGTCCAATGGGCATGGATCCATGCTCATTCTGGCAATAAATATGGATCCATATCTATTGGACATGCAGTGAAGCTTGAAGAAGAACATGATACCGTCAAGATGGTTCTGCAAATGCTTTTCATCTATTGTACACAATTTTTTTTGAAAACTAAATCATCTAACTACCAAGATTTGGTCAATGAGTTGTTGGTAAGTTACCACATACTGGGATGAAATATGAGCATCAAGCTGCGTTATTTGAAATCTCATTCTGACAAATTTCCAGATAACTTGGGTGATGTCAGTGAAGTGCAAAGCGATTTCACCAGGATTTAATCATGGAGGATCTCTATCAGAGATGGAGGGCCACGCACATGATTGCAGACTATTTCTGGAGCCTAAACTGAGACTCCCCCAATAAATCACATGATAGAAAGTCACTGAAACACAAATTTCTAAGTTTTTAATTGTAAACCATGATTTAACTACTCAAAATGACTTTCTGTTTCTTTTGTGTCTGAACACTATCCAGTTTTAATTTGAAAATCTGTAGATGTACATAGATTTAGGAGCAAGCAAATTTTGGGAGGTGCGAAGGATATTTGCTCGAATTTTCCAAACTTGCCCGTAACGTTTTGTGGGACTTTGCCTACAAAATTTCTCCACAAAGGTCAGAGATTATGAAGACCTTTTTTGGTAAGACCTCCAAAAAATGTGTTTTTCTGGAAATGCTGGGTTCCATTTTTTGAAATCAAACAACGTTGGGCCACATTTTGCCCAAATTTTCAGCGATTTTGCTCGAATTTTCAACAAACAAAAACTTTTGGGGGTGCGCTTGCACCCCCGCCTTCTATGCCACTTGATGTACCGTAACTTGAATGTGTTTAATTTTCTCTAGTGTGACATGTCATCTGTCCATTTATGCTCAAATTGTAACTACACAGTGACAAAGGAATGAAATTAGAATAAGCATTGGATATAGTTTAAAGCATCCACTTTACTCTTAGGCATGCGATTTCGTAAAATCACTGGTATGGTGTTGCACAAACTGTGATGTGATAGACACAAACTGACATCAGATATGAAATCAGCACCTTGAAATTAGTCTAAATCAGTTGAAAAAGTTGAAACAACTAAATGTGTGTATACCTGTGCAGTCATTTTGTGCTTTGAGAGGCGTTTCTCTAAGCAAAATAGTGTTATTCACCTAAAATCAAACATTTTGGCCCCCCTCAAAATTTTTGAGCTGGCTACGCCACTGGCCTAAATGTTAAATAGGCTATGTTTTGATTCTTGATCCCTTCCCGATTAGCTCGAAATCCCCATTGAAAGATCTTGACAGACAACGGACCTGGGAACAAATTCTGTGAATGTATTAAAAACAACAAAGCACCAAAAAAATTAAACAAGATTGAATAAACGTGCCAGTTTTAAAAAATCCGCTGCTTTTGCAACTAAAATAGCACGGTTGGCATTAGCGTGACTTTGTTGGAGTTTTTCACATTTTGTACGTTGATAGCAGGATGAAGATCATGGTCAACCACCTATGTCGCCAGATTCAACTCAAGGTCCACCGCCGCACAAAATGAAAGCTATAGGGAGCGGGGATGACTACAGCAAAGGTAAGCCTTGTGCTGTAGAGGCTTTTTGGGCAATTTTTGTTCATCAGTTTAGCGAATTGCTGTTGTGCACATGAATGCAGCGTTCATAATCATAAAGCTAGTCTAAAACTTCCGCCAAAACACGCTATGCCGAACTCTTCAACATATGCTGGTATGTAATGTCCTTCTTAGAAAAAAAAGCACTCTGCTGAGCCATTTTCAAGATTCTTACAGCTTATACTAATATTTGTCTTTTTTTCAGTGGAGCCAAGCGACTACTTAAAACCTGCAAATCAGGGTGCTGCCAAGCTGCCACATCTGGATGAAAGGAAACCACCACTAGCGCAAGCAGCCCGTGTCTCAGATCCGTTACAGCACACGCTGACTATTCCGTCACAAAGTACGCCTACCAGCAGCAGACCAAGCCAAAACGACAATGTGCCACCGAAAGAGCGTCCAAAACGACAGCGGAGTTCCCGGGTCTATCAATCTGATCAAAATGTGTCTCGAATTACTTTCATTCAGGGAGGTACACAAATATGCAACGCAACTTAATAGGAAGCACAACGCTATTCAGTTAAAAAAACTTTAAAATAAGTCACAAGTGCAGTCAATATGCACAGAAAAACTATGTCACTCAAATTGTTTTTAAGAATGCTTTTCAAATTACAAGTTTATTTAAAGGATAGTGTGAAAAACAGCGTTTTTGTAATTTTTTGTTACTGTTAAGTGTATTTCTTAAGTTTAGTCTTACTGGTTCCAAACAGTGGTCCACGGCTGTTCAAGCTGCAGGTTAAAATACTGTTTTGTCCCAAAATAATTTCAGAGTTACATCAACAGTAAAAGATAACCGCTTCACACGTGATCTCAGGTAATTTCCTTTAAGATATGACAGTTTAGCAATTTCAAAGGTAGGTAAAAGAGCTGCTGCTGAACACTTTTTAACGGTTGTCGAGTAACTAACAGTTTCAATAGGCATAATAACCTGATACGTGGATCGGAACCAAATTCATAGACTTGTCAATGTTAGGAAAGTTTTGTGTTAAATGTGCAATGTTGTGTTTGCAGCACCTTCATCAGAAGCACCACTAAATGCTTTGACAACGGTTGGATTGGGAGAAAGACCAGAAAACTACATTTTTTCTAGGCTTACAAGCGGAACTTCGACAACTGTAAGTAGATAGAATAAATGTTTGTCGCACGGAAAACATCACCTAGCACGCTAGCAGCATTTCATATAAAAAGCAGTAGCGGGTTTTAAAAAATTTAGTTTTTAGGCAAGTTAAATTAGACGTAAAGATTGACGTTCTCCCAATATTCAACGCACTTTTGAGCAGTAGAACCCCAGCGGTTTGCTTCGACGAGTTACAAAAGGTTGGATGAATACTGATTGGTGAGCCACCATTCCCAGACCGCTTTAAAAAAATTTATTTTTTCTCGGGAAAACAAAACGCGCTAACGTTTTAACAGAAGCATGAAGATAACTAACTTACGTAAGATATTCCAAAAAGCTTATCGACTCATTCAAAATATCTGTATGTAACACAGAAATACAGGCCGTATTTTGCACAGACAAATCTGTGTTTAAACAGAAAATGCAGCTAAAGCAAAATTTCCAAACTTATCGTACACGTTTCCTGTGATACGGTGCTTCACTGGAACGACATTTGAAAGACAAAAATTTACTTGTGGAATGTACAGGCCATTACCAAGAAAACGGTCTGCATATCCTGTCAGTCCCGTCGCCCTGGTGGGGCTTTGGTGGGCTTAGCGCCCCAAACGAAGCTCCAACCCCCCAAATTGAAACGTAAAACACTATAAATAAGTGGAGTTTTGGTTAATTTTATAATGTTAAGCCCCCAGCACAAACGAAAAGCCCCCCCGCAGAACTGCAAATCCTCCCTATTGAAAACTTTCTGGCCACGATTCTGTATCCTGCTACAGGATTTGCCCAATACATATAGAAAAACGAGTTGTTTATCGCAAGGCTTCCTTTCACAGCCAAGAATCAGACACCGTGGCCTACTTAAGATATCGTAAGTAGGTCGTGTCAGACACTATGATCTTATCGGAATATATATTTCGCTTACTGAGCAGCCATCATGAGGTCTGCGGCGTGCATGAAATATAACATACTATAAAATTACATAAAACCCTCAAACAGTAAAGCTAACAGGTAAGAGAATCTAATTGAAAAGAATATTGTACCGACTACCCACTTTCATAGCAAAGAAAACGCCCACTGTGGCAGCAACTAAAAGCAAAACCAACTATCACGTGTCTTGTGACGTAACAAAAAACTAACGGCACAGTAGGCTATAGGATACGTAAGTAATATAACACAGGCCTATTTGCAAGAATACATTAAACAGTCACGTGCTGGGTCTGTGGATGATCGCGTATGGTCACCCGCTATGAACAAGCAGAAGCAGCGGAAGTAAAACTATCCCAAAACCTTCCATTACATAGCAAGGGTGCGTTGAAACCATACAAAACTCGACAACATTGAACGAAATCAAAAGATAACTACGACATGGAGCAAGCGAAGTCAGTGGTGTAGGAGACGTGGATGCAGGGGGTGAAAGCGCACCCCCAAAAGTTTTGATTTGTTGAAAATCCGGGCAAAATCCCTGAAAATCAGGGCAAAAATGGCGTCCAACGTTGTTTGATCTTACACAATGGCGGCTAACGTTTGCAGGAAACACATTAAGACCTTTTTTGGAGGACACACCAAAAAATATTATTCATGATCTTTGAAAATTTGTAGGCAAAAGGCGCACAAAAACTTTTCGATCAAGTTTGGAGAAATTCGGGCAAAAATCCTGCGCACCCCAAAAATTTGCCTGCTCTTACACCTATGAGAGAAGTAATAAATAGCACGTCTTTCCAGCTACTAGAACTCAGGAGATCTCAATACAATGCATATTGAAACCATAAAGGTTTGTAAATCAGAGCTCAACATGACGCTCTGCAAAGAATCTTGATAAACGAAGTTGCGGTTAGACTGTCTTCGAGACGTTTTGCTGGGTCGTAGGTACACGTAACTCGCTTACCAATCGATAGCCCAACCAGAAACACATAAAAACTACTAGCAGTAACTGTATCTGTATATCCATATGTACATCAGTACCATTGCACAACAGTCAACTAAAACATTACAAAAATATTCTTACAAGGAGAAAAAGAATAAACAAAACAAACAGAGTTTAAGAAAGAAATAAATTATGTATGTTGTCGAAAGGCGAACTATACTACGACGACCTTTAAGTTTTTTTAATTTTTCGTCTTATTTCCTGCATTTCCATTTGCGTTGCACAGTATTCGCTACAAGTCTTCCTTGCCTCATGCAATTTTTTACTCCCAGAACTTTTCACACTGCATTTTTCATGTGAAATGAACAAGTTACAATACCAAATTGAAGCCTTCAATTCAAGAGTTGTTCGAAATTCAAACGTCAGAGTATCACGCGAACTAGGCAGTAACCGGATTACCACAAAAGCACAAGCAACAAACGTATTTACTCTTATAGCAACTCCCATAATTATGCCTTAGGCCTATTCTTTTCCTCCACATTTTTCGATAGAAGATCAAACATCACAAAAAAATAAAGAGGAAACCGAAAAACGTATTGGAGGCATTACTGTATTGTTTGACGACTTAATTTGCTTAGGTGTCGTCTTACAACGCAAAAAAAATCCAACTGTAAACATTTCAAGTAATATATGTAAGAATGGTAAAAAATATCGGTCAATCCATCAAAAGCCAAAGAAAGGTTAGTTTTATGGCCAGTGGAAATCAGGGCCGCAACTAGCTGATATTTTCGGGGGGAGCAAAATGACCGCAACTTGTTTTACCTAACAATTAAAAAAGTTATTGGTACTGTCAAAATTATCTTGAAATTTTCGTGGGGGTGTTGCAACCTCTCCGGTGGTGTTGCGTTGATTGTGTGATTCACCACGAACGGGATGTGCCTGAAGAACAACACCATACATATATGTGGCGCGAACAAGTAATAATAGAGTGATCATGGCATGTGAACTCTATTGTTGCTTGCTGCCACAGTGCGAAG
>JGI24159J19872_10005074_pt1 | contig 16946 bp, 13 predicted proteins | sample Ectturendosymbi4_FD_19872 | JGI IMG/M metagenome (IMG submission 19872) | reverse complement strand
GTTATTTGACTTGTTAAGTGTAGATAATACACTCAAGTAAGTGACAGTCGTAAGTTGTCCTCCCTTTTTGCGATGAAAATGTGGCAGCCTTATTGAGCTTATTAGTAAATGAGCATGAACAGAAGGGGATGGTCATCTTAACAAGTGTAGAGCTTATCCATGGTTCTGAAAGACGTAAAAAAGCAAAAGAGGCAAAAATGAGAGAGGAAGAAGTTGCAGCAAGTCAAGAGACATTCAAGTGACTATTGTACAGTGGCAGTGAAGTCCAGCGGAGACATTTCTGCGGAACCTGTAAGAGGACAGAAAATCGAAGGATATGTTGTGGCAGACTTAGATCTACGTAACGATGAAAATAACCTAGTAACCAGCAGTGCAGTAGCAGAAGAACGTCGAGATGTATCATCGAAAAACACCATAAATGAGATGGATGACGCTATCACTGGAGGCAACGATATCAGTCTCTGGGCCCTCTGACCAGCCAATATACCGGGAAAAATGCGGGAATATGGGTTGAAATATGAAACAGGTTCTTTTCGACATCGTGATGACACGTACTTTTTAAAACATGATGCTCCACAACATAGAAAAGACAAAAACTTGTCACGGAATGTACCACAAGTCTTATTCGTCGCCAGAACGGCGAAGTAGGTGACAGAAGCTGGCTTTGTTTTTCTCCGTCACAAACTTGTGTTTATTCTTTTACTTGTAGACTGATGTGCGCGGATGCGGCTAAATGTGCGCATTTCCTTATTAGAAAAGGAATCTGTGACTGGAAGCACGCTCTTGAGCGCCTGAGGAGCCACGAGCATTCAATGCAACATATAGATGATTACATTTAGTCGCAGATGTAATTAATCGCTATGAAGAATCGATACAGAACTAGCCAGTCAGGTCAATCAATGCGAACAATATCGGAAATCGCCTCTACCTGCAACGTTTGGTTTTCGTAAACTTTATTGCTGGACGAGGGCGACGTTTAGAGATGATGAAAATATTGGATCGCCCAGAAAGTTTTTCCAAAAAACTTTCAAAACTTTTTCCAAGCAAATATTAAAAAAAGATGCGATGCTTCTAGCGACTGATTTTGCAACATTTTCACAAGTCGCTAATCATAGTCAAATACTATGTTGCATCATAACGTTTTGTTACAGTTGAGTTAACAAATATGACGTCACAAGATTACGTCATAAATACTGATGATATGTGGAAATACTAGTGACTTCATCGATCATCCCCTATCTTAATATTTTGTATCCGCACATGGGGCCTCCCACCACGCCTGGGCCCCAGGTCCCCTACCATCTAAATCCGGCGCAGGCATAAGACAACTGAAGTACCGGTGATCGGATGAAAAGTTGGATGAAGATGCACATCGTCGAACAAAAGCTGTTTGAATTGTTTCTATTGTTTCAAACCAAAGCATCAAATGTTGTGATGAGGTGCACAGGTAAGGCAACGTTCTTCTTGATCACTGTCATCATACTAAAATGTATTCAATGATTCTCATGACTATAATATGCTTTTTGAGACCTAAAAAGACAATGACACACTGATTGAAACGTCTAAAATGTATGCAGACATATCAGCTGGATGTGTTGTCCGCTGACTGCTATAGAAAATCCCATAGAATCTGCTGAAGTTTTTAAGTTTTGAAGGCAGGATATTTTGGTAGTGGTCGGCTTGCAATCGAAATTGACTCATTGAAAGGACTCTTCTCGCCAAACTCTCCCGCGGCATTCTGATCACGTGGCCGAACCACCGTAGCTGGGTTTCTCGATGGAAAAGTGGCTCTAAAGTATTACGAATTTCACAACTGTGCAATTTGTCGCGAAATATCGCCGCATAAACTTTTTCCAAATTCCGATCTCTACCGATTGCATTCTGTCACTCGTGAGTAACACCCGAAGGTACGTGAACTTCTCGACTTGCTGTAATGAACAACTGCTTACGTTTAGCATATACTGACTTGGGTTTCCGGAGAGGCACAACACCTCCTGTGTTTATTGCTTATAATTTTTATTCCGGTATGATCGCAAGCAGCTGAAATCCAACAATTTCATGTGCATATTGAAGATCCCGTTCAGAGGATGCTAGCAGCCTTAAATCGTTCGCAATGAGCAAATGGTAAATCCCAGGATCGGATTGAGNCAAGCGCTTTTTGAATATATAGCCACATTATTACTGTAGTATTTCAGTGCAATGTTGGCAGCAAGTTTGAAACAAGCGCGCTTGATCCAAACAGTAAATGCCTTTTCAATTTTTAGAAAAAGAGTGTGCTTTCGTCTGGTTCAATTTTTGTTTGGGTTTAGCCGTTTGCCAGATTTTTAGGTCGCGGACCGAATTTTTTATGAAATGACCGAGAAAATTATGTCAATTCGGTCATCATGTCCGAAAATATAGACGAACTAATACTATTACGTCACGTTTTAATACTACTATGGGACAAATGACCGAAATGTCTCAGCGAAAATATAACTTGAAAAGTGTACTGCTCTACAAACAGGTGTTATTTAATTCCACATTGTTATCGCAAAGCGGAATCGACAAGGGTAAACATGACAGATTTCACAGCCTATGCAATTTGAACGGCTTTTACTCAACAACGGTAGCTCGTGCTAAGAAAACGAAAACCTTTCTGCTTTGAGAAGATTTCCTCTGTGAAATTTCAGCATGTACCATTGCTTATCAGTTTTGCGGCATGCGCTGCTTTGAGTCTAGCCACGCTGCGATTGATTAGTCCTTGTGTTTAAATGGGTTCGCATTTGACCCAGCGCAAATATTTCTTCTGTGAGTTTTGGCCGTGGCAGCAGCAAAATTTAGTTTAGGTCGAAATTATCCATAATGTTTGAGTTCTACCTGTACATGTTCGTTTCGTTTCTTTTGTCACAAGCGAAAGGTGAGTGCGCATATATTTCGACCAGTTGCAGTTCATGGTAATGAAATTAGCCATGTGTTAACTTCCATGGTCTTTTTGCGCAGCTTCTCCCGAACTTGTCGAGGTCGAGGCAGAGCCATTCAGCTGCACTGATGGTGCGATCATCGCAAGGAACTTCATGTGCGACGGTATTCCTGACTGCAACGATGAGGTCGATGAGAGTCCAGGCGTTTGCGGTGAGTTTCGTGATACCTCAGGTATTTCACTATGAGCACTGTCACGCCTCCCTATTATAGCTTTACGCTTTGTTTCCCAGGTCGCTCTAATTGCGAGTTTCGTTGTAAGCAGTCCGGTGATTGCATAAAGTTGTATCAGGTTTGCAATTACGTGCCCGATTGTGGTGGAACCGATCATTCCGACGAGGAAGACTGCCAGGTAAACCTGCTGCTGCTAATGTTCATATTTTTGCCTTTACTTCTAGTAACATTTTGCTTTCTGTGCAGAGCGTTCCGTCCACTTGTCGCGCTGGAGAGGAGCCTTGCGCTGACGATCCTGCAACTTGTTATTCCAATGATGACATCTGCGACGGTTTTGATTACTGCAATGACCGTTCGGATGAAGTCAACTGCAGTAGACGAGGTTTGTTCGTTATTTTAGCCCAGGGATCTCCAAACTACGGTCAGTGGATACATTCCAGTTCGCTAAGCCATTTTCTCCAGCCCACGAAGTTTTTTTATTCGGCCGCAGACATTTTGTCAATGAAAAAAATACCAAAATTTGGTAGAATGCAACATATCCAGAAGAAATCACTTTACGCAAGATGTCCGACCGTCGAACTGTTGTGTGTTAGCTTATATGGCCCTTGGACAAAAGTTTTTGGAAACCCCCTATCTAGCCCTTTCGTACATGAACCTTAAGAAAACAACATAGGAGAACCTTAAGAAATCAACATACGACGTAATTATTTCTCAGTGCTCGATGCAGGGATCTCTAGCCCTGCTGAGACGGCAGCCACCACTCACGCGGGTTCCGTAGCCCCCACTACCACCACCGCAACCACCACAGCTCCACTTACGTCTTCATCAAAGAAATCTAGAGGCAAGAAAGGCAGACGAAGAAAAGGGAAGAAAGGAATTCGTATGTTCTATAAAAAGTTCTGCAAGTCCTGGGGAAAGTGCGCCAAGAAGCAGAAGAAGAAGATCATGCGGAAAGGTTTCAAGAAGTGCATGAGGAAACCTTCCCATGCTATCTGCCGTTGGCGACCAGTTAACCGCTTTGTGGTCAGAAAATGCTCATCTAAATCGTTGCGCAAAAAGTTTATAGCCCGCTGCGCAGCGTTTCTGCGCAAGGATAACCGCCGTTAGTCAAGTTTCTTCAGTTCGTAGCTCGTTCCGCAAGCGCTTTTGAACTTCGTACGTCGTGACACTTTTGTCCCGGTGAGAACCGTGTTGCTGTTTTATAAGGGCGTGTAAATAGTTAACAAACAGACCTTTCATCAACCATGAAATGACTTCCAACGTGTAGACACGCTTTTGAAATTGCCACCGTGCAGTACGCGTGTGAAGCATGGGATTTCAAATTCCCGCCTTAGCTCTAGCGTACTTCAGAATAACTAAATTCATGAAGAGGTGAGTCTCTATCTGTATAACAGTCGCAATGTGTGACATTATTGATGTTGGCTCGACGATGAAGCCTTGAAGTCTAACTCTAATGTGTACGCGCATATTGTCTCACACTTCTTGCTTTCGAACAGTGCAAGTTAGAGTGCAGTACAGACGATTTTGTGACAAGTCTTGGATATGCCAAGTTCTCGTGTTTGCCGCGTGATGCCCGGTCTCCTGGTAATATCTTAGGTGCTACGGCAGTACGGTGTTTCCGACCCTTTGGTACTGGCCGTTAGATCGGACATGCGCCCAGGATGTCCCAGGAAAAATTGCCGAGACAGTTCTTGCCGGCTACACGCACCGGAAAGCGGCCCAGAGTTGTAGGAAAGACTAGGTGGTGTGAAGACATCTTTCTATTGTTTGATGTAGATGTCAGAAGATCTATATTGTTTAAAACCTTGAGGCTTTTGAGTCCTCGCGACCCTTTCCAGAAGAGCGGGTATGAAAATGTGTTAGTGGAGAGTGTAGCCCGCATCGGCTTTAGGTGCAATGAACGGAGTCCACAGCGACAATAATTTGGGAACGACTTCTTGCAGATTTGTCTATCACAGTAATAATAGGCAAGTAGGTATCATTTGGGTTGAGGGTGAATTGCAGTGGACAAGGTATAATATGAATGGAGCTGTTATTTCCAAAAGAGACTGAAGTCGTGCAGAACTTCTAGACGCACATTTGAAATGGCCATGACGGAAAATGAGCACCTTAAGTCTCTTTTTGCTTTCTTGACCTATTTCTATAGGCCTACTTGCAATTGAAAACGTGTTCCAAGAAAACGTAATTATTTCATTTCAAAATCTTCGTACACCTTCAATTCAGTCGCGTTAGGTGAATGCAGCGCAGTCTTTTGAACTGGAGAATGTTGCAGATTTTGGTAAGTGTAACAGAAAAAAAACTTTGTAGTATGGTTATTTTTGCGAACTACCTCAAAAAAGTTGCTTGCGTATTTGAATATTCGCTAACCTCAGTCAAGTTTTGTAACATTATCACGTGTTTGGACGTATGATCAAGATAAAATCCGATCGAAAGTTCAATTGAAATACTAAATACTAAACAATGGAAACGTCTTTCTTTAAGACTAAACTTCCAAATCACGCGCAAGCCTTAAAAGAAACAGCCCAATCTCTTGTGAAGCCGGCAATAAACGCATGGAATAGTGGTAACCGATTCGTCAATCAAAACAAAGTTAAAGTTTTCTATTTGAAAAAAAGGAAGTCTTAGACTCCACAATCTCCTAGAGTAAACGACCGGTAGTGGCGTATCAAGGGTGCGGCAGGGTTGGCTCGTGCCACGATGGGCGCCACTTATGGGGTGGGGCGCAAGAATTGCTTGGAAAAAATGAAAATTTCTGACTTAGGGTTTCTTGAATCGCTATTTTGCGCCCCATACAACCTTTAACTGCAATGCTGCGTGCATCAACACAGCGCCCTTACCTAATGCAGGGCGAGTTGCGTCAGCACCATCAATTATTCTGACAAAACTGTGATATTATGACACAACGGGACGGCCAGACATTGTGACAGAACCAGAACGCTCGTTTGCAGTATTTACGAGACCGCGTCCTTTCTCACGCTGAAAGAAAAGCTAGACAGTCCGTGATGCTGCGATTCAGGCAAGACGATTTTAGTCAGCATCTGGTTGAGACGAGTTTAAGTCCGTGGCTGTTAGAATCTGACTGTTACAGACAGTGGCGGATCTAGGGGCCAGTTTGGGGCAATTGCATCTCCCAAACGTCTCTGACGCCTCGTTGAATGGCGCCCCTTGAGATACAAATTCGCCCCTTTTTGGTGCCTATCAAAGTAGAAACAGAGATCGAAAAATACTCTAAAAATGTTTAGGGGAAACTTAGCTGAAAGGAGACCATTAGCCAACACTCAGGAACAAAACTTGAGAAATGATGGCTAATCCAGAAGTGGATGGCTATACTACAGGGGTGGCCAAACTACAGCCCTCGGGCCACATCCGACCCGCCGACCAGTTTAATCCGACCCAGCAAATACCTTGCACATTTTTTCAAGCACCACGTTTCAGACTGTGGACAGCAGTGCAACAGCATTGGCTGCTGCCTGTCACTTAAATTGCACTGTATCCTGCCCTCCAATGGCGAGGCAGTCTCAAATTTGGCCCTCGGGTCAAAACGTTTGGTCACCCCTGCAATACTAAAACCATAAATCACCGGAAAACACTACAGCTTACCGAAAACCAAAAGAACACTGAAATAGAAATACTGTATAAGCTAATAAGGGGCACGGTTTTTATATTTAGCTTGCCATGGGGGGATATTTGCCCCTATGCCTCCCTGTCAGTTACGCCATTGATTGCAATATGCTGCGTGACTTTTTGGTAAGAATGATTTACAGTTTTATCAGCTAATACTGTGTATAAATTATGATAACCTTATTACTTGAATGTTTTGATAATCTTTAAAATAAAAACGAATAAGTATAGAGGTATGTTATGATTCTCATGGAAAATTCATATTTTATCTGCTGTAAGTTTGAAGCAAAAACAAACACATACTTTCTGTTTCAAAACATTTATTTTCTTCATGGTTTCTTTTGCGTTTCAAGTGTACCTATATCTAATATTTGAATTATTAAAAAGGGTGCACGTTTAAACTTTGCCATGGGCGGTCAATCAGCACAGATACGCCACTGTCGTTCGGAAATCAAAGAATTTGATTTCAATCCGTGCGTTTAAGGTACGTAGACTTTCAAGCTTTTCATTCGACCTATATATATTTTTGCGAGAAAGTTGACCTTATTTTTCAACAGTATATGCGTTCGATTGACAATAAACTTTTCACAGTACTTGTTCTAATGTTGCACATACTTTGAAAACCCTTGTTGAGGCTACTGCTGCTAAAATCCTGCAAATGTTAGGCTTTGGAGTTAAGCAAAGATTGAGTTTTATTTCAAAAAGGAATTTGAAATAATGTAAATCTTGTTTATACCGCAAGTTTCAAAGCAAGGAATTGACCACTATAAAAAGTTTTTCAGGCGACGGGAGTAGTCGAACATGTAGGCTTGTTCGGCCTTCGGAATTTTTCGAAAATACAATGTTTCCGAATTTTTCACCATGATGTAACTTACAAAAATTAGAATGTTTTTCAAAAAACATTCCGCATCTGACCTTGCTTGGAAAATGCTCAAAAACATTAGAAGTTCGTTTTTACAATCAAAGAAACGAAAACTCCCATATCACACATACATGGATTTTTTGTTTAGCAAGTGCTTTATCGTAGAAAAAAGCGCGATTTTTGGTCATTGTTTGCAATCTGCCCAAAGTGTTGCAAGTAATGCGCTAAGTACTGGTGGTGTCAGCGTCTACTTGCACGCAAACAGTATCGTGATAAATGAAACGTGTTTTTCTCAGATGAGAATGGCTCGACGCCAAAATGAATTTGCGTGCAAGTTGCAATCCAAAACGTTCCGTATCTTCGGAGTATACCCGAAGTTCTTCATTTGAAAGATCTTGGCTTCAGTGATATCTTGAAGAGGTGAGGTTTCAAGATGGCAGTCGATACGCCGTTCATGTCAATGTCCTTGTCGCTTTCAGCGAGTGTGACGTCAAAATTGTGGCAGACAGCAACCAGGTAAGCAAGCAGCTCGGTTTCAGCCAATCTCTGTCCGACGCAATAACGCCACCCAACGCTGAAAGGCATCACGTGACCGCTTTTGCAGAAAGATCCAGATTTGTCGAGGTGCCTTTCAGGTCGAAACACCTCGGGGTCAGGCGCCCACTGCTTCTTGTCGTAATGCACGCTCCACAGGTTTGGCATCACCACTGTGCCCTTACTCACTTTATAGCGCATGACGCTCGTGTCTTCTGTGACGTAATGGAACAAGCTCGTGGGTGCAATTGGTCTGAGACGAGTCGCTTCATGAATGGCTGCTCGACAAAAGTTTAGTTGCTGGAAACGGTCTGTGATGGCACTTTTTACAGGGTTTTCGCAGTCTGTAAAACAAGCCAAAGAAATATTAGAAGAGCATAATACACGCTGGACTGAAACATGGGGCATAGTAAATGTAGAGCACAGCAACAACGACGTAACGGTATCATCACAAAACAATTTGGAAGTGGCAATACTTAAATAAAACTGCTGCTTTTAAAGTGATATGAGAATTGCATGGTATACTTCAGTTTCAAAAAAAGAAGTCAGCATTTGTCAAATAAAATCGTGGCACTGATATTCTTGTTGTCGCAATAATCAGTTGTTGTTGGGACATTCATTCATTTTCATACCCGGTTAGGTGGCAGTAGCGGAAGGAATAGCTCTAGGAACACTCGTAAAACCTCACGATTTTCGGTTATCTCAGATAGTTCTGCTGGATCCACACCAAGACGGGCCAAGCAAGATCGTAGATGTAATCACGCCACCTGGTCCTGTCCTTGGACACGCCGCCTTTTCCTTGGACGGACCTGTCGCGCCATTTACATAGCAACTTTTGCGATGTCACGAGGTACCACGTGAAGACGTTGCTATGGGCACATTTGCGTAGGAGGGGTCTTGCATCGAGTCTACTGCAAGCGCAGTCGTGCGGAAATCACTACACCTGAAAAAGAGGAGCTATGTATTGCCCTATCACTTTTCTTTATGGGGCAGGGCGGAGGATGTTTTGGACCCTTTCTGCCTGAAAATGTTTTATTAGTTATTTCATATCTGGTTCAATTTGATGCAACACTCAGTACTCGAAGGAACTACCACTTAATTATATGTTTGTAATCATTTTTTTCCATGTAAATACGTAGGAATATGTACTGCTTGGTTTACAATAAATCAATCTTCTTTTGTTAATTCTGAAATGACGAAATCGATTGAAGTTTGTTTAGTTTGATATACTGTTCTACGGCGAAGTGATTTGCCTCTTACGACTTAAGCGATATCACTCACATTTATGCAAACTGCAACGATAACTTCAAATAATGTTGCAGTTGCAAGTTTCCCCTCAACAGTAGTCATGGAAAGGGGTTTGGTGAATTTTATTACAAAAACTTTCTGCAGTTCTGAGAAACACGAATACTATATAGGTAGGGCATATGTTAGTTTTTCAAGCGTGTATGAAGAAAGGATTCCAACATGGTTTCTCAGAGTGCAAGTTCATTCTTTAGATTTTGGGTATGAGGACAGCTGTATTCTTTGGAAGAAACGAATGCATTGCAACAGGGGCGTAACGAGGAGGGGCAAGAGGGGCACAGTGCCCCGGGCGCCGAAAAGTCCCAACCAACAATGTCGCAAGTACTTTGATTTATACAATACATTTGCTTCTGAAAGACCTTAGTATGGAACATGGCGGCGCAAAATTTGTTTCTTGTCCCGGGCGCCATCTCACCTCGGTAAGCCCCTGCATTGTAAGGAGGTTGGGAAGTAGAATGCCTGTCGTATTCGCAATGTAAAAAGCAAAATCTGAGGCTGGTTTCTAATACCTGAAACTTTCCTCTCATGTCTTCCTTCATGATGTAACATGCACTGCTTTCAAGTTCTGTATTTTGTAAAGTGACTGATTGAAATGAACACGCAAGTTAACTAGTCGGGACAAATTTAAAAAATGTTTAAAAATTCTCGACATCGTAAGTTTTGATTCTGCAAGTGCTTTTAAACTTGTAAAAAATCAGATTTTGGTACAACTATATTGATTTTCAAGGTAATCCCACTGATAGGTTAAAAGACTTAATTTCCAGTTAACCATTGCACTTTTGTCATTACAGTTTATTACTGTAATCATTACGGTTTACTGCAGCCATTACGGTTTATTATGGTCAATTTAGTCATTACGGTACAATCATTTCAGTTTCTTACTGTGTTCATCACCATGCAGTATAACAGTAACGGTCACGGAATTGTACTGCATAGCAAGCACCTTCTGATTGTGGAGCTTGCTAAGGCGGAACTCTGCTACAAGGTTTACTTGTTGCTCACCTCTGAGCACGGCATCCAATTCGCTTTGCACACGATTCATCGCTTCTGAGTTTTTGAGCAAGAAGAGAAGAACCCAGAGCAATTGGTTGCCAGTTGTTGTACTTGCGGAAAAGATAAAGTCTTCAATAAGAATCGCCAGCTCCTCACGATCTTCAGAACTTGGATTCGGATTTTCTACGTAAAATTAATTGTAGCCTCAAAACACACTTGCATGCCACGTTGTTTTCCAAAACATAAACCTTGTCCTGGCGAAGAATCTGTGATTCAAATCGAGCAGAAATACGTTACATAAAACTTAGTGGAAACGGTGAAACAAATTTCTTAGTATTATAAATTAAGCAGGCGCAAAACGGAACAGCTTGCCGTGGTAACGGTGTAGACCAGATGGAAATGATGCAATATGATCCATGTTCTAATTTTTAGTATGCAGTTGCCATAATAATCCCTTTAAATGCTATGGTGCATAGCCCAAAAATGTTTTAACCCTTCACGCTGACAACAAAACTCAAACGAGATAATTTTCTATGCCTGCTGCTCCATCAAGGAGATCCAACATGAGGCGACAAAACACAGGGCAACTTAAGAAGCAAAATGCGTAGGTGTTAACAGCATATAATGTTTCCGCATTTTTTACATTCGGTGACCGACAGCTTGCCTAATACTTATATTTCAACATAATAAGACTTGAACTCGGTTTTCTGCAAGTCTCTCAATTCTACTTACGAACAACAGCAACGCTTCTTATTGCCAAACAATGAACGAAAAGATAATTTCTCTGGCATTGATTAGAAGTAGTTACATGTTGCTGGAACATTAAATTGTTTCATTGTCGCAGGCGTAACAAAGTCGAAATAGATCGCCATAAAGTTTTTACTCACTAAGCAACCGTTTTGTTCAACTACCAAGGTAGTGTTGCTGTGCACCTAATAATTTCGTTAACAAATTTGAGTGTTTTAGTTAATAAAAGCCTTTTCTAACACGTTACTTCTTTAGCCACTAAATAAAATATAAGTCAGACAGACAGTTAATTTCCTCCAAATGAAAGGTAATACCCTCAACCGAATTTTTTATTTTACATGAAGTTTTGGCAACATCCAAAATGTTATGAAAACTTTTTATCTAAAATATTAGGATAGGTGAAGAATCTTAGGTTTTCAAATGTGCTAAAAGGCACTGCCTGCTCTTCTGCGAGCCTTATTTAGCACTGTGAAAAAGTTTTTGCAGTTACAAATATTCAGTTTAGCGTTATTTACACTTGGTCATTCCTGGAAGCAGATCGAAGACGACTGGTTTTATTGTTCGCGCGGGAGCGAATAACTTTGCGTACGGTGGCTAAAATAATTCAATGCTGATGATGCGCACGACAGTGAGAACAGCACATAACGACACAAATCTATGCAGATTTTCTAAAATCAACAGCATGAGCACAAGAAAAAATGCTCTGCTTCTAAAGATTCTTTTGTCCGTTTTTTTCTGTTTTTCATTGGTGTCATGTTGCAAGTATTTCAGTTATTAAAGCTTATTCATTGATACAAAGGAAACCTTTATCAGGACTCGTCCAGAGCACTTTAACTTTTTGCAATCTTTCTATTTTTATAAAATCAAACTTTTATCTTAGAAGATTGAAACTTCATCTCTATCGGTGTCTTGTTTGAAAAGATATTTTCGTGTGCTATAAAACCTAATAAACCAGAAACAGCATCTGACACTCAGGAATAACTAGATTGGATGCAACAAAACTCTGAACACCAGTACTACTGATGTTTGGCAGATAACATGGTAACCGCCTTGAATTGATAATATCAAGGTTGTTTTTTCTTGAGAAAAAATTAGTGCAAATTTGTTTTATGATGCATATGCAAATCATCTGCCGTAACAACTTTCTGTTAATAAAACTTTAGGTTCATTATAGTTACATATTACAAAATTTATTGTCCTTAAAATGATAACTATGACCGTCCTATAGACTTGATGAGCGCCTGTATAAGCATTTATAGCTGTTCGAAGCTTTAACAATTTGGTCTAGATTGCGATCGAAAAATTAACCTTAACGAATCTCTCAGATTGGGTACCTTGCATAACATATACGTTTATAGAAGTAAGTGTATACTCCAATAAGAGAACCGACTAGAATGCATAGGAGTCACTTAGATTCGAAGCAAATAAATCAAAAGTATAAACGAAAATAAACCTGACCTTTGTGAAAATAAGTTGCAAGATCGGGAGTAGTTCGATCCTCGGAAAGTCTTTCATCAACAAGTTTTAAAATCGATTGCACAATTGATTTTCTATTTTCCTTTACGCTTTCTAAAAACCTTCAAACACAAACGTTACCAATACTTCATTGGAAATTTTAGGTGTCAGTGGCAGAGATTAAATGAAGTTTTGTTATTTGGAATTTTAGCGTAATTTTACATTATTGTCTAAAATCCTCTCAGCCCAGGAATACAATCACTGCTTTACAAGATGAGTACGTCCGCTTGCGGCTGCTCAACTCAAAACTCTGGAAATAAATCAGAAAAAAGGTCAAGTCGTAGTTAAAATTAAACATTTCGACAACGAAAGTTACTAATTTCTAATAGTTTTGTTTTTACTTACGTTCGATATTTTTTATTCATATAAAATTATTTGTATAATTGCAATAGCATGGTGCTCAACGATAACACAACAACGTATAGCTTGTCATGGCTTACTTAGCAAATGCAGTAAAGATACATTTTCTGACTGTGCATTTGTCATTTCTTTTTACAGACCGTTTGCTCAAGCAGTTGATTGCGTATATTAGCTGGCAACGTAAAGCTGCATTTTTTTCAACATGCGAGCTTGAGCTTCAGCCTACCGCATTTTGAATGCAGTAAACATTTTTGTACTCCTTTAGACTCTGAATGCCCTCAGCCTGAGGGCAGGCAGAGAAAACAGTTTTCAAATGATTGTTCACATAGGGGTATGAAAACTGAACATGTATGTCCGTAATAAGTTTCAATTAAACATGAATTGAAAATTTAAGTTTTCAAAAACGTTGCGTTTGCAGTAGTCCACATTTACATACTTGATCCCAAAACATTGCTGAATTTCAGTTTTAAAGTATATCCTACACACGTTCAGTTTGCGTGAATGGGGCCTCCGACGGATAAGGTGATTATAATGGGCTTCTGGACGTTAATCCATAAGTAAATTCATAAACGCACAAGACAGTCTGATCACAAAAACGCTTACCAGCTAAATGGTGGTATCCACGCCAACCAAGGCATGAACAAGACAGCTTGAAACTTTAGATTCTTGATGTCGCTAAAAATCTTGGTGAAAAGTTTACCAAATTCCTCATCCTCCACATCAAATCTACGTGAAAAGCAGGCCTGGGAAGTGCAAATTGCAGTTTGGTTAAAGAGGTTCATTAACAATAAGCGGCCTCGATACATAGTTTTGAGTTTATTTGTTAAATCAACAAGCGAACGACCTACGTTACCATTTAGAACCGTCAATGTAGTGAACTTAAACAAAACTATTAAGGTGCGAATTGATAAAACTATTAAAGATTATAATAAAAAAATATTCTTTTGCAAATTGCCTCTATGACATTTTGAAGGACTGTCGCAATTCGTCAGATCAAGTGTAATTTTAAAAAAATTCTGAAAAATTTTTTTAAATTTTTTTTGAATGACGACTAAAAACCATTATCACCTATTTGCAAGTTTAATTCAACTGACGCTTGCGAATCGAAGTGAAAGTATTGTAAGACTTGGAGTAAAAGTTGTAAGACTTATAATGGTTATACCATATGAAAGTAGGACAGTTGCACGAGTGTTTTGAAGAGCCATTTCAACAAATCTTTTAAGGTATGATAGTAGTACACTCAAAGAAAAAACAGCTTACAGCCAAGCAGTAGGGGAACATGTACACAAAAATAGATATCTTTAATGAACTAGGTCAAAATTATTTTTTGATTACAGTTTGCCATCCTTAGCATATACTATTTTAAGAAATTGTGAAAATTTTCACCTGCATTACACCATTTGCCATACTTCTGATTAATGTTTCGGAAATGTCAGTTTCATCTTCCGTGTCCCTCAATGACTGCAGAAAATATTCTGTCTCTTCAACAATTCCGTTTTCTATAGCTAACAGAATAGAGTTTGTTAGTGACGAGATGAGGGTAAGAAATGGCACTAAAAGATTGCGAAAAGAAAGATTTTTGCAACACAAATAACGATTGGTGTAGGCCAGAACCGTCGCCAGAAAGTCGTCAATAGGGGGGCTTTACGTTCAAATTTGACAAAAATTCCACTAACTTGTTGTGGTTCATATTTCAATTTTGGGGGGCTTGGAGCTTTGTTTGGGGTCTAAGCCCGCCAAAGCCCCCCCGTGGGGACGGGACTGGTGCAGTCTACACGTGAAAATGAAACTTAAACTGCATTTTTGAAAATTTGATTTTGGTGACGACAAATGGCGGCAGGCCTGAATGTTGCTTCTTACCAGGGCGGTTGAGGTGAACGCTCTTGCCCAAGCAGCGCTACGGTTATTCACTCAGTGGTCCTGGATCGAACACCCAACCTTGAGCAGAGAAGCGAACACTCTGCCACTGAGGTATCGCCGCCCCCATAATTATGAGTTAATTAATTAATTAATCCCCTAATAAATCCCTAAGGGATTAGCTAATTAATTTGTGCTTTTTTGGCTACAACTTGCCAACCACTAACGCTATAAGGTCAATCAATGAGTCTAAAGACGCGAATTTTCTCCTAGTTTGTTTTAAAGAAAAACAAAGAAATTGCCTCTTGAATTTTTTTCTCAGGCCCGATCACATCATCGAAAAACCCCTTGACCCCACCCACTCATGACATCACTCCAAAAAAAGTTCAAACACAAAAGTTCCTGGCTTTTTTAAATCAAAGCTAGGAGACTTCCTGCTTTTTCGAGGGATTGAACAGCCATCTAGCTCTATGGTCGGGAAGTTATGGCTGAACAAAGTCCGCGCACTACAGTGGCTTTGCAGTCTTTAATGGGTGGAACTGCTTATTGATGGTGGTTGTACCTTATGTACTTTATGTATCAATGCTTGCAATGTAATAAAAGTAAACATATTGGAAGTTTTGTAGATTGGTATTCTACACGTATTTTTGCTGTCATCGCAGTTAAGATTTTGTCATCGTTTTGACGCAGAATATGTCGTGAGTGAAAACAACGCATTTGCGCTCACACACGCCCGCGTGTGATGCAGGCAGGAAGAATCTAACGAAGCTTACAAAAATGTGATTGATCATTTGCTGGACCCTGCTCAGGTAACCTCTGACCAATTTTGGCAAACGGTTCTTCTACTTAAATTAAAAATAAGTTAACGTTCACGTAGAAAGCTGGTTCTTTCAGTAGCTGCATTTTTAGACGCTTTTTTGGGCAGTCTTATCGAAATCTGCACAAGTTTTGTAGTTTTCGATGGGGAACAAAAATTTGCCCAAATTGACCCATGGTTACCTGAGGTGTAACAAAATTCCTACATGAAGGTCCCTCCTCAGGTAACCTTGACCGATTTGGGCAAAAAGAGTTGGTGCATATAGATTCACTGTTAAGGCACGCCAGCAATCTTTGACCGAAGCCAGCACGGGAGTAGATCACACTAATGTAAGCAAGCACAGACGACGCAGATCAATTTGGTGCGAATGGCTCCTGCTCAGTTCATGGTTTTCATTGAGAAACAGGCAGGAGAACGCATGACGCCTTCTCCGTCAGAGGTAAGAAATTGGAGCCATAACGGGCCTGCACCTTGTGTGTGCACTTGTCGTGAAAGGTCAAAGCATTTATTGAGGACATGATCAACCTTGTGCTTCTCTTTTCCTGCTTGAAGTTTCTAGAACTCTGGCTTAGCCAAACAAGGTTTGCTCCTCGTACGTGCACTTGTGTTGAAAAGCCAAGGCATTTTATTGAGGACATGAACTTTGAGACCAGACAAAGCTGTGGAAGCTATCCACCATCAAAACAGAACAAAACGAGGTTCACGTGCCAACGATGGGGAACACTTGTCTGCATTGATCATTTTCAACACCCCTGGAATACTAAACCCGGGTGATTTCCACCCGGACAGGAGTGGTGGCCACGTGGCCCTTAGGTGAAAATCACTCGACGCATGGTTGATTGTGAGTTCGGGTGAAAATCACACGACATTACGGTTAGTGTGAGTTCGGGTGAAAATCACCCGACGTTATGGTTAGTGTGAGTTTGGGTGAAAATCACTCGACGTTATGGTTAGAGTGGATTTTTTGTTTCCTTGTTGATGCCATGACATTGTAAAAATTGACAAAACTCCACTAATTGATAGTTTTTATACTTCAATTTGGGGGCTTGGTGCATTGTTTGGGTGGGCTTAGCCAACGAAATCCCCCTTGTGGCGACGGGTGATTTTGGCCGTATGTGAGACATGAAAGTCAATAGCAGTGCCGCGATCAATCTGATTGCCCAACAATTGTCGTAAAGCATTTGCCCATTTTGGGCAAGTTTA
>JGI24159J19872_10005072_pt1 | contig 16948 bp, 10 predicted proteins | sample Ectturendosymbi4_FD_19872 | JGI IMG/M metagenome (IMG submission 19872) | reverse complement strand
TCGGGTTAGGGCGAGAAAAAGAAAAATAATTGAGATCAAGGACTAAGTCCAAAAATTTTCAATGTTAAAAGTTATTCCCGTGCTATAGCTTGTTGTGGGTACCCGACATCTAGCCAAAATGTTTTAATTTACACAACGCACATGAAACAAGTAATTGCCAGACTTTATTTCTTTATTCTGAGAAGCAAAATAACTGAAAAACAATAACAGGTCAGAAATTTCGCTTGACACCGGGTCCGTTGGTATGGACATGTGCGTCGCCTGCCACCGCACCATCCTTCTGGGGCTATTCCGGACTTCGACCCTGACTCGTTCGGCTGGAAGCGACCCCGAGGAGCCCCACGCACCCGCTGGATTGACGTGGTCAGACGCGATCTTGACCAGCTCGGCCTCGACCCAGCCGCAATTGAATCCCTCGCGCAGGACCATGATAAATGGCAGGCTCTCGTGAATCTGGTTGACTCAACGCACGACGCGCGAACGGGCCCCGTGCACGAGACACGATGATGATGATGATTATCACTGGGTTGAGATGCTGCTACAATTGACTAGTTTGTGCTCCACGTAATGCTTTGTACGCCTACATAGCTAGCATATGCCAAACAAGATAACTATCTTGTTTGTAAAACAAATTCAAAGTCAGATTGTAAAAGATATGGCGGAAGTGAAGATACTTCTTTCCATAAGCGAACGACATATCTGATAATGGTCACGTTGAGCAACTTAGCTTACCGTACTTCTCCGTTTTGTCAAAAACAATGTGATTCATGATACATTTTTAAGTTTCGTGCCATTCACTCCCACCACTGAGGAAGCACTGGAGGATTGCATTTTAACAAACTTCTTGTCGCAGCTTGAACTTGCCTTACACGATGGCAGCAACATGAACGGCACCTACAGAGGTGTGCAGGCAAGGAGTGGGCATACTGCGTCCTTCAGCGATTTAAAGGCACTGCTGTAGCTATGCGCTTACTGTAGTGATCTCTGGCGCATCGCAGCTACCTTCGATGCGAAACGCAATATTGTTGCAAGCATTTGTGTTTTCGTTTCGCGGTTTGAGCAGTTATTCTGCAAAAGTTCGTCCAAACAGAGATACAGACAGGTGGTTGAAGAAGAGAACTTACATCTCTGTGCAAAACCTAATGGGAAAAAGTAGAAAGACACGATTCTGAGATCACGTTTTACTTCTATAAGTCATCATTCCACCCCCTTTGTAAAATCCTGACTGCATCACTGATGAAAACTATAACAAGAATCGCGTATTAGTTTTACTGTATATATAATTTAAAGATATTAGTTTCATCTTTATTCTAAACATAATAGTTTTATATTTATTTTAAACATTAGTTTTATATTTGTATATTTTTATGCTAAATCCGACGATGTACGTGAAGTAATTTTTCAGGTCAATATCTTGTCAAACGAAGACACCGAATGGCACGAGACGTTTCTGGTCGTTCTCGGTCCGCACGACCCTGTCAATGCAGTGCTTGGTGCCAATTCTCAAAGCACTGTCACTATCCTGGACAAAGATGCTGCTGGGAGTTTGGTGCTTCCCTCCACACCAGTCGTTGTGAGTAAAACCATTCCTTGTGATAAATGAAATGGTGAAGATTGACGTTTCTCTGTGGACGGCTTTAAATTAACAGTGTTCGGCACGACTTGCCGAATGGATCTTTTGCAAAAGATTTTGAACCTACACTGAAGTTGCACACAGTTTGTCAGCAGTTATTTCGACTTCACCAAAATCTACACCGTCGTGTTCTCCAGTACAAGGGCAAATGCGAAGGTGCTAAGAATTGCTTGGAAATGAAGAACGCGTGTGGGTAGGAACTCCACAGTGATTGTCGATGGGGTGTATTTGGGACTATGTATAGCGCAGTTGACAGGCTGTTCAGATAACAATACCGTGAGCTCAGGTCAACATTCACATCAGTTACATGTATTCGATAGTTTGNCGGTCCCAGATGCAACCGTTGATGTCCCTGCACCCTCAACCATCTGCAGCATCCCTTTACCTTTGACTACCCCGCGCTATTGTNGGCAACTGTTCGGTCGTCAGGACAAATATGCGTTCAGCACAAGCTTATGCTCTGCCTATAATGAATGAAAGACGATAAACTTTCCAGAAATGCTCAATGCGTATGTGAATTCTTTGAAAAAATGTGTGGTTTCAGAAATGTTGTTACGCGTTCTACCAAAGCTGACCTCCTGTAATTATAGTCACTTTTCCGCTGCATGTTTGAAGTCTGCATTTGTGGTTCTATAAGTTTGAAGCCAGAAGTCATTCTAAGTTTCAGGATTTTGTGGTTTAATACAACTAATTTGGCCTCCAACATGCCTGACTTGGTTAGATGGTCTGCCCCGGCCGTTTAAGAACAAACTATTTTACGCAATGCCTTCAAAACTGCACAATGAGGTCATGTCCCGAACTATTGCGAGGGATTCACTGAACAGCGCCACCTTGTAACTAACTGACCATCCACGCACGGAGCTCCTCAGCAGTGACGTTACTCACTCGGACGTCTTTCCCAAAACTCCAAATACTTGAGAAAATACGAGTCGTGCAATTCTTGTGGCGACAAGTTATAAAGATGAGTTCCTACTTTCATGATAATTTCTTTCGTGGCAGGTATCTTTGATGCATTACGATGACGTGGCGACAGGAATGCAAGAAGATCCGTCTCCCGGTTACCCCCTTGTTTGTGTCACCCCATGCGACCCAAAATATCCGGAATACGTTGATACGCAAAGTTTGTGTGAAGAAGCTGCAATCAACGCTTCAGCGATAAAGTTTAGATGGGAGGTTGGTGACTTACACGTGATCAAGTGTTTATTGCTTCTGGACCCGGGATGTAAAATCGTTCCCATTTTTCTGCCAATGTTTCCTCAACGTTCCAATAATCTTTTTTTGCCCAGGACCAGGCAAAAAGGAACAATATTTATAATTTGAGTACGAAATGTTTGTTAAAATGTGTAAATTGCAGAGATTCAACCCAAAGTTTACTTCTAGGTGTCTGTTGCTCAGACACGCACGGGTAGTGTTGCAATCTCCAGCATTGTAAGGATTGCCAAAGACATCCTTTGACGAAGTATCCTGTGACCCTGCACTGAACATTTACTGTTCATAATTAAGGAAAAGCAAACCGCGTCAAATCTGCGAAAGACTTGGTTATAAACATCAATTTTATGACGAGCACGATCTTACGCGTAATGAATTGACTTATTGCAGTGGCACGCACAGAGATTGGTAAACGGGCCGCTTAGTATTGAGATATTTTCATCGGAAGATGTTCTAGTTAACGGGTTGTTTATATTTTAGGTTCGGTTCACATTAGTTGCTAAATTTGAATGATTTCTTTGCTTGTACTGACTCAAATATCGGCTTCGACAGATAAGGATTCTTCAAATATTGAACTATCAGGCTTGGTCAGGAACAGCCTGCACAGTTGTTTGCATTAGGGCTGATGATCATAAACACGTGTGTCTCAATGTCCACATTCCGGGCAAACACGCCGATTATACGTGTTCCAGTGTTCGATTAAAAAGCGCATTTTGTCTTTAGAAAAACAGTTTCAACCAAATCAAAGCTTTATTATCATCTAATTCTGAAAATACGATGCAAAATGTCAAATTTCCTATGAAATGGTTTGCAAATAACCAGGTGACCAGCACACACTGGTCTGATCGCACTAGACCAGGAGGAATACGCACGTATTTTATTAAACGTAGCGTTCAATCCACATTTGTTAAAAATGCAAGAACTTTCACTGAATTTCGGGTATTTCGAGGTGAAAGGAGGGACAACAAATTCAGCGGTATCTTTTAAGCTGACGTAGTTTCATGTCACGGAACAAATTGGCATGAATATTTTGCTGACGCGCCATTACACAACTGCTTAGTCATGATATGAGTGGGTGGGTGGCATGGTAGTACTGATGTTTAGTCGCGGTATTTGCAAAGATGACTAGTCATAGGTTTACAGTACAAATGACACCTCTTTGACAAACAGTTTTAACAATTTTTTCACTCCTTTTTAGGTAGCCATGCCAACGGAGGAAGAAAATGGTATCCCCCCCTTCGAAACAATCACCGACAACACACCGTTCACCAGTGTTAACACTAAAGTGCTCGACAGCATTTACTATGGTCGGAGGTAAGAAGCTGGCAAAATTTTGCGAGCATACTTCACTGGAGAAGCTTAGAATAACATGTGAAAGGGATTGACGTTGACAACGGTTCGGTCACCCGCATATTTTAATCTGGATCACGTGACTGACTGACGTAACTTACCCCGGACAGTTTGTTGGACCATTCGATTTCTTCTCTTCCAGATTTCATGTCCGCTGTGTGGCGCAAGCCGTGGACAGCGTCACCAGGACAGATGGGACCCCGTTGCGTAGCAATGTGGTGACGATAGCAACCGACAGTGGGATTTGTCACAACCCAGTAGTTTCTGGCTCACCGTGGAATCTGCAAGCTCAAAGTTTCGTCGCCAACTTGCGTTACGTCCCCCCAGACTCCATTCACCACCCAAACACTCTGCATGTATCGGTGAGTAATGCATCTGCCGAATGTGGACATCTGTATTTTATTACTGTGGGGGTTAAACATGGTTTGTTCTCGGGGCTGAGATCTGACGAACGACGTGTAACATTTTAAGGTGAAAGTCCCTCATCAGGACGGAAGGCTCCCTCTAGTGTCAACCGCTCAGCTGAACAACGTCAAACTTCTCTTGTCGCGTTCGATCGACAGAAGACAACATGTCTGCTCCAACCTTGTCAGCGCAAGAGACGAAGTTGCTGGGAAGAACGCTTTGCGACCAAGTTAGTTTTCAGCGGAGTTGTTGGTTGCAGTTCAAAGCTTAAAATAAAACAGCTCTTCATTTGACAGTTCTGTTCTCAGCAGGCCCAGCTCTTCACCTCACACAACCATTGTTTTTGCTGCAGATCTGGGCTTCATAGAAGCGACCGAGTATTCCAAGTTATCATTCGGACCAGGTTACGACAAACCTTACCAGTTCGACCCGACAGTCAGGGAAGAAAAAACCATTGACTTGTACAAATACTTGAACTTGAAAAGCTGCATGTGGCAGTTCGACGCGTATTACCATATGAACGAACTGATCGACTTTTGTTACGGAAAAGTTGACACAGATTTCCAGGTAATTTGTGCGATACTTCCCACAGACGTGTGATTTGCAAGTAGCGCATGTAAGGAATCTTCAATCGAAGAAAGCGAAGGTAAGATCAATGAGTTGACACAACTGTCACGTTTATTATTTTCCAGCTTCGAGACTCTGCGGAATCTCAGATAACGGTGACAGTTCCACTCTACGTCTCCTATATATTTGTTACGGCTCCGCGAGGCTGGGGGACGTTCGAACACAACACGGATATGCAGTTTTCATTCAGATACAGCAACATACTGTGGCGTTCAGGCAAGTGCTTAATCAATGCTGTATGGCAAAATAAAATTCCCCCTGACGGGGCAGCGGCATCAGCATGATCCTACTTTGAGCTGATGTGTCGATACTCCTGTTGTCACCAGTTCCGACAGAAATGCTTTGTGTATCACCGGACCTTGTCCGATACTCACAAGCATCACCAATGTTTTCATAACTTATCAAACTTTGTTTACTTCATCCGTGGATATTCATATGCACTGACCTGTATGACGTATGTATGACGTATGACGACCAGTTGCGGTCACGCGTGGGGTGAGGAGGATTTCCTGTCGCGGTTTTACGTTTCGCTCTTGTTTCCTTCCATTTTGGATCTCTAGTCAAAGTTATATGTTTATACACTTTAACTTTGTCAATGTACTCTTTTCAAGTTTTTCAAAGGCATGGCGACTCTCATCATTCGTAATTTTGTAGTAAGTTTGAATTTGTGTGAAAACCAGTTAAAAAGACGACCCTGACCAAAGTTTTGGCTTACCACACATCTCCCNTATGGGTCAGTTCATGTTAAGCTAAGTATTTTCTTTTGAACTCACAGCAATCGTCGTTTGTGTCAATTTATACTCTATGCGTTTGCATGACGTCGTGTAAAACCGTTTTTATTTTTGAACTACAACAAATGCGTTACATGTTGGCCAAAACCTTGCCAGAGTTACTTTTTTTAAATTTATAGTAGCTGAAAGCATAATTGTGGTGAAGGTAGAGTCTTTTCCTTCCTGTTTAGAAATTGTGCATCAACGTACTTTAACATAAACAGAAGTGAATGCTAATTAACTGACGTTACACAGCATCTCAATGCTTTGCAAAATTATGTCCCTATAATAAGAGCTCAGTAACACGATAAGATGTTAGAATCATTGCAGTTTTCGATCTTGCATGCACGTGTAGAAACGTTTGACGAAAAGCGATAACTCTAGAAAATTTCAGTCGCTGCAGCCTGCTTGGACTCAATAGCTTTGCCAGTATTGGTACAGGCCCAAGGCAAATGCAATCTTTGCCATGCTTCCCTGTACATTTCACACAACAGATTACAGTGGCAACTGTTGCGCTGAGACAGCCGCTAACCTCTGGATCTGTAAAGTTCTGTTACTCTTTAAATCTTTACTGTAGTTCGCGTCTTTGTTGCGTTCAGCGGAGATGAAGGTTTTTGTGCAAAGCTAACATAATGGCGACNGCAAGAATGTAATTTTGATCGCCTGGCTTTGACAAAACATTAACTTTATCAACAAAGAACTGGTTCCTTTGTNCAATCAGGGATCTCAACCGAGGGAGCTCCTTCCGGAAGAATCCAAGTCATTCGCATAAAACTTCGGGATGACGGAAAACTCGTTGTGGATTTCAAAACACAGGCGAAGTTCCGCGGATTGTTCGTGCTGAGCCACAGGACTCTACCAGGAAGAGTAGGTTTTCTTCATCCTGCTATTGTCAGTTTTCTCGTAAGCTCTATGTGGTTTACTTTGCCTGTACNTTTTCTGAAANAATCATTTGCATCATTATACGTAAGAGGCTACGTCTCTTATGTATGCATCGGGTGCTTAAAATATCCTCCGTTTATGAACGAGTAAGTGATCACTGATGCATGAAACAAGATTACTGTCAAGATTCTTGGTGATGAAAACACCCTCCCATTAGCAAAAGGCTTTACAAGGCCTATGTTGGTTGCAAGCTGATGTAAGCTTATGTTTCACCCGGTCTGACACCAGCACGTACAGGATTTGAATGGAAAGATAGATTAGATAGTCATTTTCACAGTATAACATGGACAGATAGAGAAACATTTCTAACAACAGTTTTGACTCCGACGCGTTCACTCCGCAACTGGTGTCAACAGTGGCGTAACTGGCGGGGGCAGAGGGGCAAACCGCCCTCCATGGCAAGCTAAATGTAAAACGGGGCTCGAACTTAGCTTGTATTTCGGTTTTAGTATTCTTGTGGTTTACAGTAGGTTGTTGTCTTTATTGCGTTTTTCCGAAGTTTTTTGGAGTATTTTCCAAGTGATCTAGAGCTTTGGTATAGAGGCATCCGCATCCGGATTCACTATCATTTCTCATTTTTTTCTAATTGTTGGCTAGTGGCGCCACTTCAGTTAAGTTTTCCCCCCTGGCTTAAACCTCCAATTACGTCACTGGGTGCCAACACTAAAGCCGACGTTTCTTTGCAACATGTTATTTATTATCACAGGCGTCTCGCGTCGTTGCTCCGGATGGTATGAACATTGGATTCGACCTCAGTTTAACACATTCCGAAAAAACTTATGATTCTCCTTATCAACAATGGCGGGCTGTGAGCACATATAGCAGGAAGGATTATAGTGGAGATTACACTGTCGAACTGATCCCGTGCACTGTGGCATCAACGCAGAAATGGGAGGAATTCCACGCAGGAAAGCAACTTCCATGCACAGCTTTCTCCCCAGACAGGTCTGCCTCCAGCGACTGCTGCTTTGACCGAGAGCCGCTGCTAGATCTGTCACTGATATTAATAACAATTGAACTTTGCATAATTTTGAAGAAGATNTTACNGTNTTNNTGACNATTAACTTTGCNTAATTTTGAAGAAAATGTTACCGTGTGCGTGACGTTCTTCGAGTTCGTGAACAGACCAGCATGTTGCTGGCATCGTAGCATGTAAGAAATTGTTTCACTGGTTGCATGTCTTGCGCCCATGAATGAAACGCGTGCTTTGCAATGTTAGTTCAGCATCTCCACCATCAGCCACTCGCCAGAATATGCGTATCCGTACAAGAAGTGCACTCGCATCTCTAACTATGAAAACTCTCGTGGCGCAGGCGACGGTGTGTGGAGTGCAGCGAAGGTCGTCCTTGTCATCGCATCAGTCGTAAAAACATCTGTTGACGTCACCGTTAAACTCACCGTCACCTTTTGATTTTTCAGATTCACAATTCCCATCACATTTCAACAAACGAATCGACCCGTCCCGGTTGTTTACACTTTGCAAACTGAGTTCCAACTTTGCAACAACGAGAAACTTTTCATGGTTGATCCACATGCCGATGACGTCGATATGAATGAACTTGACTACAAAGGAGCATTTACGAAAGGTTTGTCAGAAATTAGTAAATTATTAGTATCCTGGAACATTTTTTCGGTTTATCTAGATCCTGGGTTCTTAAACCTGGGGTGCGTGAAAGGTTCGCAAAGGGGCGAGTATGACAGCGACATACAGTATTGTTGAAAAACAGGATAATGGCAAATAAATTGTTGTTTTGTTTATTGTGTTTGATTTTGAGGTTAGGTGAGGCGGGAGTATCAATGGCTAATGTCAAAGCGGCGCACCTGATAAAGTTTGAGAATCTCTGATCTACTGCAGGTTATCTCTTTTTCGTGCGGTGCATGAAACAATGGCTGTATCGCATTTCACACCAGTGATGTTGATCGAGATGATTATATAGTCGGAGAGCAATGACTGTTGAATCCAGAGAAATTCGAGGTTGAGTCGTGTACACTGTGAGGTTATATTCTTGAGTAATCAAATCAGAGGCAAACAGAATGAAATGAGCGCTAAATTCGAGAGAAAAGAGCTGGTTTTGCATGTAATTCAAAGTTAGGCCATCGCAAAACAAAGGTAGAGGGTTGGCAGTGAGCCCTGATTTGCTGCCACAGGTAGTGAGTGTAGCAGTTGTGTGGAGGAGAAGTTAAAAATGTAAAGAGAAGGCGCTCTTGTTGTTTTTCTTCTGCTTTCGAGAAAATTTTCGCGGGTTGCATGAATCAGTTGATTGAGTGAACAAGATCTTAAACTGCTGCTTTCTCGCAACGTAGCTTTGGTTTTGGTGGACCAGCTAGAACGGAAACATGTTACTGTGATTGACAGGGTGTGTCCGGACATTTTTAACAAAAACCGTTGCGACTTTGTATTTCAACGCATTACATGGTTGTTTACACGATTTGAGATCTTATGCATGGTGAGGTGTGGAATTTTTTAGAGGACGTTTAAAACATTCAACGTGATTAAAATTTGTATTATGTTAAACTGATATTTTGAGCTGCTTTACCTAAATTTAGCACTTTTCGTGCATACTTAGTGCCACTCACACACCAACCTGTGCTGCCTTAGGCACCTTGCAAAACAATTTCAACAGTTTTTCATTAAAAATCCACACCTGCCAATCAAATTCAGGGCTGCCTGAAGAAACCACTTGAACCGGTTGCTTAGATTAGGTCTTCGTAGAATAGCGAATCAAAAAGTACTTCAACTCAAAAGCAGCCCAGGAAAGGCAAACATTTGCTTATATTTGAGCGTTTGATTTTTTACAAACAGTTTTGGATGGATTTGCTGTCGTTAAATTATATTGTTTTTTTTGCAACATTATGATTTGATATGTTTCAGTGTTAGTGTCTTTATTTTGGCACAACCAAAAGGAAGAAATTTCTTTTGATCTTGCGATGATTTCCGTCAAAATATATGAACAATGCATGCAGCATTTGCTTGTCTCATTATCCATCACCAGTTTGAATGTTAAATAGTTGTATGATCTTTTCAAAGAATAGACTTCGAAGCATCTCGCACGAGATTATTTGCAGTAACGTTTCGCAGCTTGCGAATCCATCTTACTTTATTGTAACATCAAACATGTTTAATTTTTTTCCAGGCCAAACATTGTTTGGACGTGTCTTGTGGGCACCTGAGCAAGATTTAAGCACTGCTTACCGCCTGGGCTTGGAGAAGGTTTATCTGTGCACCGGTAAAGATGGTTATGTGCCTTATTATGACCCTACTGGAGCCGTTTACGGCGATGGACCACAGTACGGTTGCATAGAACCAAGTAGCAACTTACAACATCGGTTCGTCCTTCTGGTACGTATTAAATCCCAACGTACCACTCTGTGGATGTGTTTGGTTGTGGTTTGTTTATGTTAGCCCTTGCACCCATTCAACAACACCGTTCCCTTGCACCCATTCAACAACACCGAGTACGAGGCTTGACGGGCCCCAAGCACCGTTTTTCTTGTCTTCGTCGTGACCCAACAGGGAATTCACAAGTCAATCAACCCATTTGAGGGCTGCGTGCTCCTCTATTGCCCCTGCCCCCATAGACGTAGCCAGGGGGCCATGGGCCCCCAAATTTTTAACATATCTAGTCATTTTGTGCTCTGAGAGGCAGTGTACCAAACGAAATATCGTTGCTCGCCTAAAGTCAAAAATTTTGGGGTGGCTACGCCACTGTGTCCCCCTCTATTTACCCTGTCCTCCTCTGTTGCCCCTGCCACCCGACTTGCAGTGAATATTGTGAACTTAAAACGATGATTAATCATGTGTAGTTTTGGTGACCCCAACTCCCACAGACAAGAGTTCCTGTCTTTTGTATATTGTTGGGCTGGTCGGCTGATTCACTTAAAGACACTACTGTATTTATATTAATAACCAACTGTAAACTTGCTTGCCTGAACTTGAGCTACGTCATTGATGACGTTATCCAATCTGCACGCAGGACCGATCGAACCGTGACGCTGAGGAGAGGTTTTTCCATGACGTACCATTCCATGCTTATTTCTCATCTGATCGATCCGAATTTAAAAGCATGCAGGATATTTCAGGAGTTGATGGGTTTTTGATGAAAGTTGATGCTTTGTACAAAGTTGAAGCTGGTCATCAGTGGTATATTCAGGTGTGAAAGAGATCTCTGTATGACTGTACCTCCTATATTTTAAAACTGACGTTGTTATTGCCTCCTGTCTCCAGAACAGTGCTTCCCAAATTTTGACAATACTTGCTGTTGCATTGGCGTCAAAGTATGTACTTTGATCAATAAAAGTAAATTTTCAAATACGTTTAATGATTCACGGCTTTAAATATATTTGTAGTGAGCAAATTATTAGAGTTTATTGCCTTTTTTTCGAACAACACAGTTGCAGTCAGGATCGTGGTGCGTATCAAATCTAACCTAGCTTTCGTAAATTGACATTAGGCTAAATTTTACAGCTACAATGGGGTCTTGATAACAGTTATAAAAGTAACTATTAATCCACCACTGAAGCAGAGTTAATGCATAACTTGCTGACCCTGTTGCTGTGTGTTGAATGCATAATATTTAAATAGAAATGGGTAAANATGGAAAGCATTACCATTTTCTGTGAAAAATTATCATCAAATGGCATTTTGCTATTAAAATAGTTANAACTCTCTGTTTTTCTGGAGCATAGGGAAATCTATGAACAGATTGCTGAGTATAGGAATTTGACATAAGAGAAAGCTCATACCCCGGCGATGCACAATCACCTCTGTTAATAAAAAATACAGCTGCAATACATACCAGAAATAAATTATGAAACAAATGTTTTCACGACAAGCGAAAAATTTTCTTCTGGCAAAAATAACTGTCACCGTTTACAGAAAACTCTGGTAACAGGTTCATCTGTTTCGCTCATTTCACGCATCACTGCACAATGTGGTGAACGTGTTTAAAGTTGTATTTTTTCGGTAAACAAAAAATTTAACTCTCTGATTGTTTGACGAACATTGAGTTGCTGCGTCTATTCCTATTTGGTCTGTCTGATGCGCCAATACAAACCACAGTGGCTGTTTTTTTGCGCCGTAGATGAGCTCCTCAAATCTTGCAATAGATTTTGACTACATGCTCGTAACATCATGTGTGGTTGGTGCTTTCTTGTTTTATTTTTCTTATATTAACTCGTCGTGACACGACAAGATTGCGGTAGTCAGGCTATCGCAAAATTGTCGATAAATAAATAAATTTAAAAAATTTGATGCTAAATTGTGGTTTGCGCCATTTCGTTTTTTTCACATGTGTCGTTTCGACTCTTGCTATCAATGCTGGCCACAGAAGATAGCGGTTGAAAGCTCAGTAAGATGGAAGATCAGTTGCATTTCCAGCCCACAAAATTGCGAGACAAGCCCCCCGAATGTTATGGTGCCGTGCTTGTTTTTCTCTTCGCAGAACATTGCCTGTTAAAGACACTTGTTGGCGAATGTCATAAAATGCAGTTCATGGCTCGACTTTTATCTACTTTTAAACCGTTTTTTTTCACTGATGCCATTTCATTTAACAGGTTGTTTATGCGATAAGTTCGGACGAAGCGCTTCAGCGGGTTCGACGTTCGGTCTTATTCGGCCTGAGCAGCGTTCATGTGCAGAAGAGAGCTGCGTCTGATTGGAGTCAGGGAAGTGAAAGCCAGAACGGGACGAACATGCGCGGGATCCTGATCGACCGAACAGAAATCCCTGAAGGAGTTAATGTCGCTGTTATCAGCGCAGTTGCGGGAGGTATCGCTCTGGCGTGCCTTGTCCTGGCCGCGTGTTGCTGTTGTTTCTGCTGCAGAAGACGACGAGGTGCTGAGAAAGAGAAGAGCTTTGCGCGAGAAGAGATTGCAATGGTTGAGGGGGACAATTATGACGACGACGACGATGACGACGTTTGTTCTTCGCCGCGCGCGACGAACAGAGCGAAAGCGAAGAAAATTAACGACGTTCTTGAGAAAAACAGTCAAATCGACCGCGTGCGTGTTTCCAATCTTAACGAGAAGACAAGTTCTGCGCCTCTGATCGTTCCTTGCAACCTGCCTCCTGCAAATAACATGAGGACTGGTGCAGAAAAACCGCTGCTTAAACGCAGCCGGAAAAAAGCACTCGATCATCAAATTGTCAATGACTTAAACTCTGAAGTTGACTGCGGCACGGAAGTGTAGGAATGCGTTTTCGATAAATGCTGAGTTGACTTTAGGAGATATAGAGTAGAAGTAGAAGCTCACGACAACTCACGCGGTCGTTTCCGCGTGATACACTAGCCGCCGGAGTGCGCTGTTGTACTAGGTCATTGCAGTAACCGGCGTCGCTGAATGATGTGTCACGACTGGTCAAGTCCAGGAGTTAGCAGTGAATAGTCGTTTGTCACATTAATCACTTGATTTTAGTCAAGCAGCGCTGATCCTCGGCAACATTTTAGGTCATATCCAAACTTTGTGTGAAGCAGCTTGAAATTGGTCCGAGAATGAAAAGGGTGACGATGGCAGACGCGTCGAGAAACGTTGACGTGTTGTCCTCAGTTTTTCGCAACATGCTGTCGCTCTAACTCTCATAATATAAAAGAATTTATTTGCCTTTTTCTTTGGTATATTGCCGAAAAACATGTGGCGTGATTAGGACGACGATCTTTGCTTTTGTGACGTCAGTTACTACCTCGACCTAAGTTTTTTGCCAAATATGCAAAAATTTCTGGCAAAATATACTTGTGACGTAGATAGCACTTCCTGGTGCAGGCAAGATTGAATCTTCTGCGTGCGAAGTGATATTTTTGCAAAAGTGTACGACATATACTTTAGTGAAATTAACAGAGCTATGCGTTGTTAAGGACGAAATATGAGTAATTACGTCATTGAAGCGACAGCGGCAACGAATACTCTTCAAGTTGTATAAAGACCAGCGCTTCTAAGTTAATTTGTGGCGTCGAGTCTGAATGTGGAAGTAGGAATTATGTTTTATTTGTTTTTCATGTTTGCTTCGATGGATGTGTGATGCAGCATGATATACAAATGTGTTTGCAAAATTTTTTGTGTGATCGTTGACGTGACCTTAAATTCATATTATTTATGTCCTATTTTACCTTTTATGTATTTTGTGGTCACTTAACCACCCAACTGCTTGCGCCCATTTTCTTTTTACTGACGCCCCAAACTTTATCGTTATTTATTCAAGTGGTTTACCTGCTCGTCTCTACTAAACCTCGGTGCTTGATGCATCAAGAAATAAAGATCTTTTTTATAACAATTTGCCTTTTCATTTCTCATCGAACCGGCATCTATCGTTGGTGGTTTCATAAATCTCCGTTGGCATAGTGATTTCCAAATCCCGAAAAAGGGCACATTTCTTCGGAGGATTGTGTTATTTTTTTTCAAAGAGTTTGCAAAGCTTAAATGCTGCCCTGCATTGCATTTGTTTCGGTCGATATTTGATTCATTTTCGTTTCAACTGTACTTGGCCCTGGTCCGCTGAAAACAAGGACGCCTGTTTCTGCTCTCTGTGACGACCCAGTAGTATGAGTTGGGGACGGGGTCTCGACCCCACTATTGTTTCAAAGGTGTACCGAGATACCGAGACTTTTCCTCAGTAGGTTGCGTTGAAATTGCAGATGTATGAAAAGACCCGAAATACGCCAATAGACGAAACTGGCAACCAGTCAGGAGGAGACTCCGGGTTACCAGGAAACAAATAACTTTGGCGAACAGTTTTAAAATGATGCACGCATGTCACGTCTAACAGACACTGCTACTTTTTAAAAGCAAAAAACACTGCCTTCAGCAAAAATAATTTGACAGCGGGTACCCATTTCTGTTTGTGCGCATTGCCGTTTTTACCGTCTATAGTATACACAACATTTCATGTGAGGATTCTTAGATACCTCTGAGATGAAACGCTTGGAGCATCTTTGTACTGGTAAATTTCCTGGCTTTAAGAAGTGGTTGAGTAGTTCTAACGGGTTTATTGGGCATCAAATTTGTTCCAAGTTCCTTAAAGCCATGGGCGTCCGCAGGGGGGAAAAACGGGCATTTGCTCCCCTTGGAAATTGGGACCAAGAGTCAAAATTTTCTAGAAAACCTGAAGTCGGCAGCTTAATTCCGATTGGTTTAATTCTTGCATTGTTAGTTTATTTTCCGGTGTGACACTCACACTGTACAAGAGCCAGGCTCACTATTCTAGTGTTATGCAGTGAGCTCGCAGTTCACTCATGTCCGCTCTTTTTCCTGCAAAGGCAGGTTGCAAAACTTGCGAGAGCGGGCACGTAGCCAGAAATTTTGATAGGGGGGGGCAAACAACAACGAAGTCTCAACATTTAAATATATAATGCCCCTTGTTTTTAAAGCATCATCCACAAAAGGTGCATTTTTCTGGCGCTTTTATTCTGAATAGTTATGTTCAGATTTAAGCCGGCAAATAGAGGTCAATCTTCTTTGAATTGACAAGTGGTTCCGGCAAATAGAAAGTCAATCTTCATTGAATTGACAAGTTCGTTTTTAGTAAATTTCCACGTTTCTATTTTGGATGAAAGCCACCATTTCCTTATAAAATGTTCATGCAAGACCGATGGTGGAAATCTCGATGGTGTAAGAGCAAGATTTGCAGTATGCTTTTTGCAGCCTATTTTGCAGTTGAGCAAGAAGTCATTGTGACCGTCATTATGATTGCGGCGTTTTCTATATTTACGCGCTTCTGATGTACACTAACACACATTCAATGGAAGCCGAGTAGCAACTTTGCTTTAAGATACGGACTCCCCAAGTTGGTCTACAAAACTTGCGCGCATAAAAGACGTGGATCTTATCCAATTTTTGACCGACTGATTGACGTATGCAGCTGATAACGTGAAGGCTAGAATACCTCTCTGTGTTTGAAAAATGTTTGGATTTTATTTCATTAAACGCTTCTGAAATGCAAAAGTTACAAACTTGCGTATGTTTCACTCACCCTCTCTACACAAAATGTGAAAATGGTTGAGTATTTGCGGAAACGAAGCCACAAGCGATTCTCACCACAGCTCTGGAGTGAAGTTAATAATACTTTTCGCCGCAGCTTAACACAACGGTCGGCTAGTTGGTCTAGCCCAGAGGCTCCCAAAGTATGGGTCGAAACCGAAATAACAGTGGCGAATTGTAAAAAATGGGCCATGCCGAGGCGATTCAAACAGGAGTTGTGTATTTTCAACGTTACCATTGCTTGTCTTTATCTGTAGCATAAGCGCTTACTGAGAAAAGAGTGGAATGCTGACATTAAAAACAAACTTAGCAGCTTACTGCCAAAATCCTCAATAGGCCTACAACCATTATTTTTTAAGCGTTGTTTAAGGCTTGGGTCGTTTTTTGAGGCATGTTCACCAAACTCAGGTTTGGGGAATGCTCGAAAAAGTTTGGGAACCGCTGCTCTAGCCATTTTAGGGTAAGCGGTTGAAGCTTTTTGCTATCCATGGGTGTTTAAATAACAAAATCCAATCGGCTGGGAAAAAAATTCAATTCAGTTTCATTTTAGTCACTTGCGCTTTATCAAGAAAAGAGATTGCAAACTATCTGTAAGTGATGGCAGTGTCAATGTCCTCAGCACTTGCAAAAAAAACTTCTTTCTATTTACGTTAGATTTTGCTGCTGAGTCTACCCGTTGCAGCTGAATAATTTCAAATTTACTGTAGGATAGGTTTTAACATCAGATGAAAGTTGAAACACTTTCAAGACTATGTACAGGCCAGACTGTGATTACTTGACAAAACGTTTTCGCCGGCAAGTTAATGTGAAATCATTGATGAAAACGTTAACACTCCACATGATTGTGATTGAACCGGCACAATGCATACTTAATTGTAACAAATAAATACCTAGAATGAATTCTGGGATCTCAAACACGCGGGCCGCATGTCGTCCGCGACGGCATTTTGTGCAGCCGGCGATGCTTTTTGGGAATTTTGAAATAATTAACATTGAAGTTATTTTGTTTATGCACCGGTGTTTAAAAGTGCTCGGCCAGCGT
>JGI24159J19872_10005071_pt1 | contig 16950 bp, 10 predicted proteins | sample Ectturendosymbi4_FD_19872 | JGI IMG/M metagenome (IMG submission 19872) | reverse complement strand
GTGAAGAAATTGCTGATTGCTTCGACTTCGTCGCCTTTGTGAGACTAGTCACTTGTTTGTCAACCGATTTGAGACAAAGACGACGAAAACGGACAGTTTTCGATCGGCCCACCAACGTCACTTGATACCAACGGTTGACACAAAACCCATCGTATGCACCAGTGTGAAAATAAATGACATAACAGCGGCACGTCACGATCGAACCAAAGACAGCGAAAAAAGCCACTGTGAGCGGCGTTTTTCAAGGCTCGACTGTTCGCAAAGCAACAAGACGATGTTGAGCAGCCCGTACCAACAACGGTTACAGCAAGTAAATCAATGGGCAAGAAAAAAACCCTTTGACGAGCGAGCGATCTTTCCCGTATGAGCGGNAGAATGCAAGCGATGACGGTCGGCCGGGAGCCGCCGTCCACTTNAACGCCGCTCCGCGGGTGTGAGCGAGTGAGAAAAACGAGCGAAGCGGTTGCGCAACAGAGAAATCGCGGCCGCGCCGGCACTGACAGACGAAACGAACGATGACGCGCGGTTGTGTCGCGCGCGCTATACATGGCGCGCGAGCAAAGCGCTTGGGAATCGCGACCGCCGAACAGAGCGCGGATGATGCGAGCGACAGCACAGAAGTGCAACGCGAGTTCGCCCTAACGCGCTTGACGTTGTACCATTGCTGCAGTGCTAACGCGGCCACGATCGGGAATCGCGCTCCAAGACTAAGCCGCCAAAAGCTACACTGAGTTTTGCCGAGATCAGGAAAACGCGCTCCAGCTCACCCACAGACACAAGGAGCACAACTTCTGTGCGACAATGACCGCGCGTTGATCTGCTGTTGTATCACGCGGTAAATCACACAACATAGCGGCGCTCCACGGCAGTCGCTAAATCTCGTTGAGAAGCGTTTGGGTAGAGCAGAAATCAGCGGAATGCTGTATTAAACCGACTACAAGGCAGTAAGATCTGCAGAACTTTTCAAAGCGCTAACGGTGAAAAAAAGTAGCGATTTACAACCACGCAGGTTAACAGCAAACCTCATTGTTTCACAACCACCTACGCGTCGCCGGCCGCACTCGTTTACCGTCATAGAAATGCAGGAAAGCGTTCAAAAAAAAACTGCGTTGCACTGTTATGTGGCGGTTGGCAGCAGTAACGCGGTTCTGCTGCATTAACGTCCCTCGCAGCCATAAAGAACGACCAGAGGTTCTCACAAGAAATTGCGACAAGGCTGAGTGCAATTTCTAATTGAAGGTTTGCTTAGAATGGCGAAGCGACAATGCAAACATGAAGAGCGGCGAAAACGACGCGTTCTTGCGTTGTGCGCTACGTCATTATCTTGTTTGCTCGGCCAATGACAGGGACATGAGCTCAGTGAAGAAACCGATCCTCGCATTACAATTGACTCGAACCAGGCGCAATCGCTTCATTTCGCTTTGACCAAATTGTTTCTCGGCGGCGTGATTGGCCTGCCGGAGTTGAGGCCGCCATATTGGTACTTCGCTTTCTTTTCAGACGGCTTGAGAATCTGCAACGAGAGATTACGTAATGTTTCAGGGCTGGAGCAGCTTTCCTCCCGGTCAGAGCTTTTCATGAACACGAAACGCGATAAGAAGCAGAGCGAAAAAATGAAGTAGAATAAAACGGGGCCTTTATTCTCCGAACGTTCAGAGAATGTTCCATCATCGTTTGCCGACATCTCACAAACGGCTTTAGCAATAACATTCTTGAATGACAGAGAAAAGCACAGCAGATAATGCAATAACTTGATGAACACCCAATGCGCAATGCATTTTTAGCTCCGTCAGTACCACAACGAAATTATCGCCGAGATAAGCTTCTCGTTTTGGCACAAGCTTAACATATAATAACTATTGCTTTACTGCCTAGTGTCTTCCCAAGAACATGATCTTTGCAAAGCTTTATGAACCAGGTCTACAGCAGTTTCAAACATCTCGTCTGTTCCTCTGTCATCACGTCGATACGACGAAGAGCAGCTTGCTACAAAACAACGCCGGAATAGCAAGCGCGTTTTCGTTGCCATGACAACCAACCATGCACTACATGAATTACCAACGCAGCTTATAGTCGATGCAACTGTTGCAGAGTACGTAAAGGCGCTTTACTTATAACACGCACAAATAATTTGGTTGATTGAGAAAAAGAGCAGTTAAAACAAAAGAGCACATCAAAGCTTCGTGAACCTGGAAAGAGCACATCAAAGATTCGTCGACACTCATCATGCCGCCCGCGTTGTCAAACTCGCCACAGTAGTTGGGTGCTGAGAAAAGGGTGACCAGTTGCCGCTTCGCGAAGAACTCGTAACCGTCCTCCACCACCTGCAACGAATAATGCCATTCAGTCAATGCTATTCAGAAAACGAACGAAATAGAGTAAATCGGTTTTAATGGTATATGGAACAGTCTTAAGCCGGAACCGGGTCGAAACAGAGCAAAACGCGAGCGCACAAACGCCACTTAAACAGCGACGTCGATACACGCGGACACGAACACAATTGACAGCCTTAAAACATCCAGCAACTGAACAAGTCGCTGTTGACGCCGACTGCAATGACCGCGGTATAGAACGGGGCTGCTAGAATAACAATTCAGTTATAATCGTATTGACATTGCACATACACCTTTTGTGACACAAATTGCTTTTTGCGCTTGACAACGAAATCCAACTCCTCTGCTCAGGTCCTATATCGTAGGCAGCAGAAGAAAACTGTTTACACGAATCGTCTTTCCAAGGTGGCTACACCACAGCGGCGGGAAGTGAGCACACTAATGGGCGGAAGACAAAGCAACTAAAAACTTTCCCAAACCAAGCATTTAACTTTAAAGAGTAGTAAAACGCTTTGGTCGTTGCCATCTCTAGTAATGACGATCACGGCAGGCACGAAATATATGAGAAAATAAAGTAAATAAAAATACCGAAGAAGACATTCTAAACATTGAATGCACGCAACATTTGTTTGCACTGCAGTGGAAAACAATCAGTGAATTTCAAAGAAGCAAAACATCACCACGAATCCGTGTAACTATTTGATATTTAACCCTGAGTTTATATTTAAACATTCAATAATCAGGGTTCCAACAAACATTCAAAAATAAAATTCATGACTTTTATTAACAAAATTAAGAATGTTTCGTGACTTTTCTGCATGGTTTTCAAAAAAATTTGTGGTGTTTTTTACTTCAGTCAATAAACACTGTATAGTAAGGGATTTTGGACAGAAGTGAAAACCAGCAACTTAGTGAACAGGAAATGTTTCAACCTCTTCATTAGCTTTCAGTATGGCACTATGCACACATCAAACATTTGTGTTTAAAAGTGCTTTTACCTCTCTGAGGCAAACTGCCCGTTTCAGTCAAAGTCAGCACTGACTGCATTCAGCTCTGAAGGCAAGGGGTGCTAATCCCTTTCAATATACAGGGCCGGCCCTAGCAGATGCGGGGCCCAATGCAAGACCTAAGCGCGGGGCCCCTGTGAGCAATGATTTTATGACGTCATCGTGTTCAGTCAACTGTGTTACGATCGTGGTAGAGCGCAAATATGCAGTACAACACTAACACGAGAATTGAGCACGTTTGCTAACGTTCGAGAGGAAATTTGCTAGTTTTGACGAGAGCGTCCTTTGTTAACAATGAAATTTATATGGCGTTTCTGCTGAATTCTCAAGCACAAGGTGCATCTGGCAAAATGAATATAATCTACCCAAACACCATGGCGCGGGGCCCAATGCAGCTGCATCGGCTAAAGGCCGGCCCTGTCAATATGTCGTTGTCACATAAATCAATCTTTCAGACAGTTTTGTACAAGATTCAGAATTCTAACTACATAATTGTACTAATAATTGTATATCATCCATCAGAAATTGGCTAAACGAAAAACGACCATAGCTTCTTTACCACTACAAAAACACCTTCGCAGTTCGCACACCAAAAAACTTCACAAGACCAGTATCAAGTTCACATATAAGGTAATTGAGTAAACCGCAGTTTCTCAACATATTTTCGTTCACTATTTTCTGGGATCTTTTTAATCTTGCAATCAAAATTAACCTTTTTCTGTAACTCCTCCGTGATTTTTAACGCCAATTGAATTTTCTCGGGTTTTTCGTGAACGTAAGAACTTTGCATAATAGTCAGTAGGAGAGTCATGCCTGCATTATTTTCTCCCGTAAAATTTCGGAGAATGCCTACGTGTGCAATAAGAATTAAGTCCAGCATGTCGCAGCAGCCCAACGCTATGAAATACATATTGTAGTATTTTCAACCACTGTTTTGAACGCTAAATAGGTAAGAACAATCGGATTAGTTAACGCAAGCAGCACTTCTGAACCGGAGCAATGGTAGAAGATCGATAGAGTCATAGCGATTATTACCTGGTGCGCTCGACATATCAAATCCAGGTCATGCCGATTGAGGAATTTGCTTACAACATCCGGGCCAAATGTGAACGACACGCCGCGATCGTTTTCCCCCCAGCCATTGATGTCTTTGTCTGGATCGGCCCACAGCAAATCGCACAACAAACCTACAAATAAAATGTCGAAAAGCGACTCTAAAGCGTGACGATTACGAAAGCATACATGGCAGAGCGTCGCTGGACTGATCCCTCTGTTGGCATTTCGGCAAAACGCACTTGGAGAATTCCATTCTTTCAACATCAAAGCCGCATTTTCGACAGGAATACCATCAACCACGCTCGAAGCAGTAGCTACACGAGGGTGGGACGATCTGGCGCATTAGAAGTAGCACAAACGGCTTGACAAAGTGCTGCAGGTTTGAAAGACGTGGGATACAAGGTGTGCGAAGCGTAGCCATACTTTTAAATATTAAAATCAATGCACTGCATCATTGTCACTTAAAAACATCAAGAACAATGGATGAGCAAAAGGACAAAATAAGAAATTTATGGAACCCGCGTTGTAACAGTCTGGCATATAGTCATATTAACCTGTGTCAGGCACATCTGTGGGTCGCATGATTTTTCTGATCTGGTCCATTCCTTGCAAGTCAGGAGAGAGACCTGTCATCAGAAGAAAAAAATTGCTCACTACTTGTCTGCGCACCAATGCGCTGAAAAGTTCAAACGACGACGCAAACGCCTCACGGTAACTTTATGACAAAAGTCACAACAAAGTTTCACTGTCTTCGCAGCAGGCACTGCAGAAAGCAAGGTGTGGGTAGGTGCTCATAAAGGTCAGCATCCACCTACATATAAATGACGCACGGAAATAGTTTATAACTAAAGAGCAGTGCTGGACATTTGTGCTCATCGTCGACCAACAGCCATGACAAACACACCTTTGGGTGTCAGCTGCTAGTACTTCGATGTAAATGTAGTGTAAAAGCAATGAACTTTCTCCGCAAAACTTGTTGACACACATTCATTTTTTTCACATCCGTTTTTCAGTTTCTGGTTCGATGAACAAAGGGACCATTCGTTCGTTCCTGTTCCTTGGTTGAAAGCTGTTTTCTTTTCGCTGAGACGTTTTGGTCATTTTTTGCTGAGACATTTTGGTCACTGAGACATTTCGGCCATTTGTCTCACAGTTGTGTTAAAACTCGCCATAACAGTGGTCATTAGCCTATATTTTCAGACATTCTGACAGAAATGACTTAAAACATTTCGGTCTATGACCGAAAAAAAAACAGGTTGAAAACAGGGAAACATGGCCGCGAAACTCGTTCACTATCTGAACAGGGCGTCGAAGCGCTAACGTAGGTTTTGCTTTGTTTTGGTACATTGAAAAGCAAATGTGTTACAGAGCACTAGGAGGCTAACATGGAAATACCAACAGTTTTGCAGCATCCATGAACTGGATACAACTACATTTTTAATGAAGTCCCTGAACAATACGAAACATCGTATATTCGGAGTTTGAGCTTTTTCGCAAACTAGTCAATCGGAAAGTAATGCCAAAAAGCATTGGAGGTTTCAAAATTTCACAACTGTAATTGGCGTATTCGTGGGAATTACTGAGGCATTAAGCGAAAAAAGACTGTCTCGGCACATTGACGCATTGGACACGGCATACGATCTGAGCAAATCAAGGCAATGCTGCTATCAATTGCATATGTGCGTAATAATTTCGTTCAAGCCGAAAACCCACGTAGAAACGAATATGTGGTCGTTTTCAAAAATTAAAAACACACCATTCTGTACTTTTCTAAAATGCTCTCTTCCTCTATAACACTACTCAATTTTTTTTTCAATACAATATGCTGGAGATACTGCCTACCAACATAACACTTCCTACGTACAATCAATTGCAGCCCTACAAATCAAACAAGTTTTTCTTACCAAGCAAAGAGTGACTGATAAAACCCGATTCGGGAATAACAAGCATTTACGATCTTGATAATAACAGATTGATTTCGGAAGCGCAACGCTAACTTCGCAAGTTGCTCTCACCGATAGCATGGGTAAACTTTTCACAAAAAGTATGAATTAATTAACGCTAACCATTACGTGTTTCGGGTTCAAAAGCCCACTTAAACGGCGCTCAACTAATATAAGCTGATTGAAACTTTCGTCTACAACAGTATATTCAACAGCAGTACTGATAAAACAATTACTCTGGTGCGATACGAATAGAGCCTATTTTAAAATAGAAGGCAAAAGTTTCATATGCGCCACCTGAAGTCCATGATACCTGAATATTTAGGTGGTATAAAGTTAAAAGTAATGCCATCAAAACGATTTTGTGTGGTAGAAAGCCACTAGCGCCCGTAGCTAACTTTTTGTTGAGTATCATATGCCACACGAAAACTGCTTCATATAAAATTCCCACATACAACAGCGCTACGCACAACACTTTGAAAGGAAGTACCATAAAAAAACGTTTAACGTACCTCCATGGCAGCAGAAAATCTTTTCATCAATGATAGCAGCAATAGGCAAACAATTAAAACAGTCAGTGAATGTCTTCCATAATTTAATGTTAAATCGCCGTTTGCCTTCAAGATAGAGTAGGATCAGTATGTTATCAAGCAACAAAAACTTAATCCAATTTGCTGCGTACTATTTGTCACGTATGACTAACATAAAATCTAGACAGCGAATCTTCTTCAATAAGTATAGATACTCAGAACTCTTATTTGATACGTTAGTAGCTTTAACTTTCCAGTGCACATTTCACACTTTCAACACTCAAATTAGCTGCTACGAAACTTCCAACTTTTCTCAACAAAACAATAGCATTCATAAACTACCTCATTCAAACTTCCAACATTTCATCATGAAACATTCAGATGTTATTGCATGGGAAAGTTGATTTATGTGCATTATTGAAGATTTAAATAAAACGAGAAACCTACTGACAACACACCATAAAGTCATGATTTCACAACCAAAGTGCAAAACTGGCAAACAGTTTTCTATTACAAATTGTGAACATCTGACAATACTAACAGAAAATGAGAGGTAGCCAGTTTTGTTATTTGCTATAAACACTTTTATGTAATAAATATTGGTGTTAATCTGAATTTACTCTTGCTATGACCACAAACGTATAATTTATCTGTAAAACACAGTGGGATGGATGCAAGCAGATGTTTTTACTTTTTATGATCGACATTGATTTGTTTGGGAAATCAAAGCATTGGAGAACCTAAAGGGAAAACTGTTTATGGTCTACAGCAGGGGTGGGCAATTAGCGGCCCGCGGGCCACACGGGGCCAGCCACAGCGTTTTCAGTGGCCCGCGGACGCATTCAGGAAAAATCATCAAGTCTGAAATTTCCTCGAACTTTCACAGTAAATGTTAGTGTTCAGACGAACTTGAACCAAGACTTGCTTCTATTTCTACTACAGCAGCATTTGTCAACCTAAGGTCGCGAAGTTTTTTTAGGGTGCGGAAAGATTTCAATGTAACGATATGTTCAAATTGTCGTGTTTGTGTTAACACTTAAGTTCAAAATCGCAAAAATATGGTTATCGCATTGCACTTGCTTCTCGGAAAAGCTTGTTTGTTGCGCATACTGTAATTTACTAGTGCAATTTATAGCATTGGAGTTACCAATTCAAATATCATATGTTGCAAAATATGATTTGCAAAAATACAATATGTTGCAAAATATGATTGGCAATGTATGCATCCGAGGTCGCAACCTGAAGAGCAGATACGTCTTTCCATCGTCAGACCACTGTTGCATAGTCCAATGTGTTAGTTTTATCATCCACAATCTTGCACGCCTATTGTCCAAATCCGAGGTGAAGTAAACCACAAGCGGTATATCGCTTGTGTCAATTGATGCACTTGGTCGATCTTGTTTTAAAACAGTTGTAGTCTTTGATAACAGCAAGTTATTATTATTGTGAAATTGCAGCCAGCAGTCAGGCAGAAACTTATTATACCTTTCTATTGTTGCCATGGACAGGAAACGCAAGTATTTTGAAGAGTATTTCAAATTTGGTTTCACCTCCATAGTTGGAAAAACACAGTGAAGCCATAGTGTGTTTTGTGCAACGTTGTTCTCGGTGCTGATGCAGGATTTGTGAAACCTTTGAAGTTCTTGCAGCATTTAGAGCCAAAGCCTTCCAACATGTCACAAAGAATTTACTCAGTTGTTGACTAAGATAGCCTACCAACAGTTTGCTGTTGTGAAGTTGCAGTCAACATTTTGGAAAAAGCGTATTGCAGTGATATAAAGGCTCTCAGTGCCAAAAAGTATGTGAAACCTTCGAAATTGATACGGTATTTAGAGACAAACCATCCCAACCACGCCACAAAAAGTTATAGAATTCTTCCGACGCCATGAAGCGAGTTCAAAATGTCAGACTATCTTGCTGGAAGTTTCCCCCAATAAGACAGGCACCATATGAAGTCGCATTTGAAATTTCCAAGCAAAAAACCTCACACGATTGGAAAAAACGCTTATGAAACCCTGTTTGTTGAAAACAGTAAAACAACCTCTTGGAGAAGGTAGTGAGGCAAACATGAGACGAATATCTCTTTCCAGCGATACTATTCAGAGGCGCATTTCAGATATGCCGAAAGATGTGAAAGACCAGGTGATAAATGGAATAAAAGCATCTCCAACTCCAATGTTTTTTCACGTGGATGAGTCAACAGATGTTACTTCATGTGCTCAGTTGCTTGCTTTCGTGAGATATATTCATTCAGGAGACATTGAAGAGGAGCTCCTATTTTGTGAGGAACTGCAAACTACAACAAGCGCAGATGTTCGGGAGAAGTAAAAATCTTTTTCGATTCTGCAGGGTTGCAATGGAAATATGATTGTTACTCCTCTTTAAAATGTGCTGGAATCCATGATAAAAATTACCAATTGCATCAAATCTGGAAGTTATTCTCAGAACTGAAAGCAAACGAGTTGTTGTCTTACATTAGTGACAAGATTTGGTTGAAAAGTCTTGCTTATTCGGCTGAAATTTTTGAAAGGTATAAGGATAAAAGGAAAGATTACAAACATCATCCAGCTTCGTGACGAATCTGCAAGAATTTTATACGAAGTTGCAAAACTGACTTCGTAAAGTAATGCAAGGAACGTTGCTATGCTTGAGAAATTGTCAAATGTTGTTGAAAAAACTGACGAACTTGCTAAGAATTTGAAGACATCTGTAATAGACCACCTTCAATCTCTTGAAATAGAGTGCCAATGATATTTCTCTGAGCTCAAGGAGGAAGATGCATTTTCATGAAATCAGTTCTCTACCTCTATGGTTATAGCCAATATTTTGATGAAGTACAGTATCAATTTTGTGATGTTCGGAATAATTCATCAGCACATGATATTTTTCATGAAATGCCATTTTCTCAGTTCTGGTGAGCTGTGCGTGAATTATATCCACAACGGTCTGAACTGGCTTTCCAAATATCGCTTTCGTTGCCACAGTATATCTCTGCGAGAGTGGTTTCTCAGTTCTAGCTCACATCAAAATGGAGGCACGAAATCAAAGTATAATTGAGCATGATAAAGATTAGCACTGTCAAGCACTTAACCATGAATTTCGCAGTTGGCCATATGGTCAATTTTTGTGGTAAAAAATGTTGTGGTGGTTTGTTGCATTATTCTAGAACAGCATGTTGCTGCAATCATAATGGTAATGTCATATGTGCCGGTATTGAAAAAAGAGTAGGAAGGGGTCACAAAGTATGTAAAAATACAAAAGTGTCACAAACTGAAAAAGGTTGGGAGACACTACAATAGAAGGTATGGGCCTCCGCTAAGCACGGCCTTCTCAAAGTGGCCCCAGAGCCAAATTAATTGGCCACCCCTGCTCTACAGAAAAGTTTACAGTACTACCTCAAAGATGCTTATTTAAAATAGTTTAATGGTGATGACAGCTTGACACAAAAAAGTATAAAAAACATGTCCACAATCATTGCGTTGCCTGATTATACTTTACAACCGTGGATAATTTTTTAATAGGCATATTCTGGGTCAAGAGAGGCAACGCAGTACAAGGTTTCTAGTGTAAACATACTTTTATTAAGACCAGGGTTGCAAAAAATTCGACCCAAAAAAACACACCCTGTTTTTTTTTAAAAAGTCCACTTAAAAAAAACAATAAAACCCACCAAAAAAAACACAAAACCACTCTTTACTTTTCCTTTGAAAAATCTACTTAGTAAAAAATAAAATAAGCAGGACACTTGTACAGTTATCTGATATTTTTCTTCAATCAAACAAAACAAACAGCAACGAAATTTGAAGGACTTGAAAAAAAGAGAAGAATCAATCAAACAGTTTGAGTAAATTCTAATGGTTATTTATCTTCTTCAGCTCTGCACATTCGGTATATTTTAACCAATTGTTCTGCCTTTTCTACATCTAAACTTTTTCTGATTTTGGAACATACCACATCATATATTGAAAAAATACACTCCATAGATGCTGAACTAGCAGGGCATGCACATAAACTTGACGTGAAACTGCAGAGTTTGTGTGGTAGTGGTTTTTCTCTGTTTGCTGTGCGCATGCTTGACAAGCCTTACCATTTAGGAGTGAACTGACCAACAACACATTGCAAAATCAAAGATGGGATACATTTCTTTACCCGCAATTTTGAATGCCATAATAGGTATAACAAGTTATTATTGTGTAATTCTGAAAATATTGATATTGCATGATGGAACAAAAACAATTCAGAGTGGGGTTTTTCCGTTTTCTTTGAAAAAAGAACAAAACCTTGTTTCTTTAAAAAAAAACAGGTTTTTTAAAAGAAACCCAGGTAGGTTGTTTTTAAAAAAAAAAACGGGTTTTTCTCAACCCTGATTAAGACTGCAAAAATTAAACCACTTACATACAGAGGTTAAGTTGCTGAGCTTATTGCACAACGAGCAGCCAAGAAAAATTGTGTTAACTAGGTGGGTATGGTGTTGACATTTGAGTGGCATGGCGCCATACGCAGTACAAAAAACATAGTACATGACAGATAATATTTAATAGATCTCTAAAACATACATACATTCATCATGAAATCCATATATCCTGTTAATGCTTGCACATTCATGATTTCCCCGAAGAAGAAAAAAATTCTCTGGATACTTGATTTTGTATGCAAGTAAGAGACATATACATTCTAGTGACTGCTTTCCTCGGTCTACATAATCACCAAGGAATAAATAATTAGATTCAGGAGGAAAGTCACCATACTCAAAGAGGCGTAGTAGGTCTGTGTACTGCCCATGAATATCACCTGAAATTTGAAACAAAAATATGTACTTCAATTTTTGCTTATCAGTTAAATGCAATTAGTTATAGACTGCAACACACTGAGACCTGAGAGTACGGCATTCTGTACATCCAATCTTTAGAGCAAATGAGGATGTTTGGTTTGAGGATGTTACGCAGTATTTCAAGTACCTGTTCTGCCCACAGTGACAGTAACATCAGTGGAAACTGGACAAGACTAGGTTAACTTTCCCTGGTTAATACATGCACGCAAAAATGGTTGAAGCATGCTGTTATCACCAATTTAAAATTGAACCAATCCATTTTGAAATTATGTGAAAAACGACTCTAGCAACAATCTTAAACATGTCACTTTCTCTAAGTGAAAATAAACTGAACTAGCATCTTCTTACACAACACATGCATGCCAATCAGGTACAATGTTTCCACAAATTCTACGCTAAATTTCACATAACTGTCCAAAACAAATAGGTGTAGTACTTAAACTAATACAGAGTTTACTCAAACACAGTTTAACAGCCCTGAAAACACAACAAAAAGATTTACATCTTTATCGAACAACTGGACATGCCCGAGACTGCAAATTTTACAAGTTGATTTCAAATTATAATTGGTTCAGTTTTTCTATACTCGAGCAAATGACTTCTGAGAATAATTGAAGCCCTTGCAAATTATATGCAGAATTGCTATGAAAATCTTCCACATTCAATTGCACAGCACATCAAACATTCTTACACAATACTCAGTGTTTCTTAATGTAGGGGTCTGCAAATAGTGGGTTATGACCAAAATTTGGGTCGCAAGACCTTACACGGTCGTGAAATAATTTAAATTTACATTCTAAATTTGCTATTCTTGTTAGACTGAATAAGTGCAAATCATTTACCATTATGTGTGCTAAGTTTCATACAATTTTGCACAAGAAAATTGCTACTGTCACTAGTAGTCTTAAAATTGATATTTATCTATAAAGTATTTTCCACAAAAATATATGCTCGGGAATTGTTTGGGTCGTGAAAATTTATAACTATTTTTGGAGTTGCACCAAAAAGCATTTGCAAACCCCTGCCTTAATGAATCGACAACACAACTGAATTTTTCGAAGCTGTTGATTAAATTTTTGCAAATTAATTGCATAACATATTCACATCTTACCACAAATTTTTAAAGGGGCTTCCAACTCAAGGAGAATAGGTTGATTTAAAAATATTTCTCGTGATTTGACGCATAGCGCTCTTATTTCTGCTTCTGTCATTTTTACTGTCCGTCCTGGGCGTCCACCACGCACTGCAAATGCATTAATTTTCTTAGCACGAAGAAAACAGAGCATACAGCCTACATTCATTACATTGGTAGAAGGCAGTCATAGGAATAGCATGCATCTGCTTAGCAAAATGTAAACACCTGAAAAAATAGAAACACAGAATTTAAGGGAACATAATAAAGTTACCCAGTGCTGTTACATGCAGAACATGAGCTGTACTTTACCAGTGCATCTACATAGGATGACTATTTACAAATGATTTAACAGGATATCACTTAACAGTAAAATCTTAATTTCAAACTATGCATCTAGGGAGACAAATAATTTTTAAAGTCCTTGTAACCAGCCACTGCCAGCTTTGAGGTGTTGGTGGGTGCATTGTGACATTAACACTTTTGCACCTGGGTTAATTCAAGCAGTTTGCAAAAAACAGCTGGATCGCACATGGCTTTGCATGGGAATTTCGCTGGTCTGATAAGTGCTACAGACCCGGTCAAAAGCTCAAAAGACACGGCAAGTCTTGTAGTTTGCACTCAAAAAAATTTTTTTGATTGGGGGTGCGGGTTTTTTGAGTGAAGTCATAAGCGGAAGACTTTTAGGCCACCTTGGCCAACTTCACCTGGCCAGGCCCAAACTGCTAGATGTTAGTATGTTGCTGAAGTTTTTATTGGAAACTAGGCTACAATCCGAGTCGTTTGATACTTTGGATGACCTGCTGGGGTTTCGGGTTGAAAAGTTATGATCTGAAGTAATAAAAATATTTGACTAATAAGTTAATTAATTTGTTTATTTTTGATCGTAACTTTTGAACCAGAAACGTTAGAAAGTCGATCAAAGGCTCAAAAGATTTGGACTTCAGCCTAGTTTCCAATGAAAACTTTAGCGGAATACTTTGGCCTACGTTACTCACAAAAATCCGCACCCCCCCAACCAAAAAATTTTTTTTCGAGTGCAAACTACAAGACTTGCCACCTCTTTTGACACTTCGACCAGGTCCGTAACCTGAACAGGAGCGGAGATATTCCCGCACAAAGCCACGTGTGATCCAGCTGTTTCTTTGTGAAACGCTTCAATTAACCCAGATGTCAAAGTGTTAAATGGCTCACGGTCCCCTTAAAAAATCAACATAAATAAACACAAAACATGTTGGTTTTTTATTGTATCAAAATATTGTGTCAATTTTTTTGGAAGGTGCTTCGCGGTCCCTAGAAAATTGTCTCCCGGACCCCAAAAGGACCGCGGACTCCAGTTTGAGAACCACTGGTATAGATGAATCAATGGTTCTGTATTGAAGTCTTCACAGCGCCATACAGTTTTGTAAAGGGAAAACCAGTGAAATTTCGATATACAGTAAACTGTGGATGTTGTGTGGTGTTGACGGTTTTCCGTATAACTTCGATATGCACTGCAGAAAAGATTATCAGAGAACCACCTCATTACGAACACATGTTGTAACCAGCATACTTAGTCCAGTAAGCAGTGATAAACAACCTGTTTTTTCTTTGATAATTTTTTACAAGCCACTACTTGTTGTGTGACCTGGCTGCCAAAGATATCAGAGCCTACGGAAGGCTACCATCAGATAAAATTGAACTGGACGCTGCCCCTGGATTGCAAACAAGGACTGCAAAAAACAGCCCAAAGGACCTTTTGATTACTGATCAGATAACAGTGTTATTTGTGTGAGGTGGATCAATAACTATCTAGTCACGATTGCAAACAACTATTTTACTGTGAAACCTGTCAGCAACACAGAAAGACTGGTTAAATCTGAACACAGAAGAACAGCAAAACAGCCACACAATGTGAAGATGTACATTCAAGGTATGAGTGGCATGAATGTGTGCGATTGTATCCTGTCATCCTACCAACCGTGGCTGCGATCATGAAAGTGGTGGAACTTATTTAGCAACCGCCTCAATCTTTCTGTTGTGGCGGTTTTTCGCTTCTACAGCTATGCCAATCACACTAAGATTACTCACCACCAATTTCGAAGAGAAATGAAGTATTTGGTAAAAGCAGAAGCAAGGCTCCGTTTGGGTGGCCTTACAGTGCAACCAATCACAACAGTAAGATACGACAGCGTGAACCACACAATGAAATCTGTCTCACAAGAAAGATGTTTTCTGCCAAAACACGCTTTTGGCTTCAATATGAAACATTTGAAAAATGATGCCATAAGAAATGCAGTGCTCTGTTCCACGCATTGGTGAATTCTTTCACCTGAGCTGCTGGCGTTTGCGGCTGTTTCCTGCAGTGGGTGTTTTGCTTTTATCTTGTTATAGAAAGTCAACCACGTATTTTATGTGCAACATATGTGTGAAGAACTTGTAATCTATGGAAAGGCAAGTCAACCGCTAGTAAATAATTGTATTATTAAGGTAACACAAATAATTTATCATTCATTTTGCCAATCCAAAAAGTGGTTAGTTTCACGTATTTTCAAGTAGCAGTAGTCCCAACGCTCCCAAAATGGGAACATAATAAAACAAATTAAGCAAAATTTGAAAAACTAAAATTATTTATGGTCTTATTATCGCAAGTAGACAAAAGTTTTAAAAAATCATTAAAAAATATTCATTGGGTGTATGGGCCGTCTCTAAAGGGTTAAATGTGGTCTGGTTAGATTCCCAACTAGAGTTCATAAACTGGAAAACATATTAGCAAACCAATTGCATTGTAAAAACCAAATTATAGTCAACAATAATATTGCCAATAAAATTATGCAAAATATTTATAAAAAAATTGCAAAACTGATACTTGTAACTAGCATAAAACCAGTCGGTGCAGGATAAGGCAAGCCGATCTTATCTGAAAACTATTTAGGCCATGCAAGAAAAAAGTTTGGGAATGACTGGATTAACAAATCTTCTCTTGTGGAATCTAATGAATGTCACTGCAAAAGATTAGATACCTCACCTCTACTAGTGGGAAAAGAACTTAAATATTATAACAGAATAAAAACTGAATAATAGCATGGGTTTACATACAAATTTGAGTTAAAAACAACTTTTGTGGCAATGCTCAATGCAGTAAAATTTGCAGACAATGGACACAGTGAACCAGAAAGTTTCAGAAATAAAAATTATATGTCAAACCTGTAACAGTCAAAACAAACAATGCCTAAAATTGAACCTTTCTTTGAACACAAACTAGTGTCAGGCTAGCACACAACACATATAACATTAAGATAATCACATACTTATCAACTTCGGCTATATATGCTTATAAATGTCTGTAAATACAGCTGAGACACACTGGCATTGCTGTTTTCAGTTTACAAATGGGTAGATGTACACAGCATTGGAATTGAAAGACTTTGCTTTTAAAATTATGGCGCCATTTAAAAAGCATTGCATGAAACATTCCAATTGGTTCAACCACTGAAAGCATAAAGCAAATGATATTGTAGATCAGTGGTCCTCAAAGGGGGCAGCATCACCCCCTTGGGGACAGTCTTGAAGGGCAAGGGGGAGAACAAAACTAAGAAGGTGATCAGGGGACAAACAACACAAATTGCGCAAAAACGCTCTACCATTAATCAATCATTGAGTTAATTTCAGTACCATACTATTGTAACTTAATAGTTTCTTACAAATTTTAATTTACGAGTGTTTTTCAACCTTTTTGCTGCAGTGGAACCTTCTGCAAATGTTTGCGTTGCTCATGGAACCCTATGCAACTATGAAACAGTGGAATTGCTACAATTGCATAGAACTGTGGTTGCCAATTCCATATCAGGCAATTTCGGTCAGTTTTGGCAGAACCCCTGAGGTTCTGCAAAACCACGATTGAAAAACACTTTATTATAATATTCGTTGGATGTTGTTGCTAAAGCAATTTATCTGTTAAATTTTCACTCTGGATTGCCTGTGTGCCCGGCTACAGTGTGGATTATTTTCACAAGAACTCTACACATATTCGAGTGTTGTTTATACAGTATTTTCAAAGAAAATCATCCTTCAATTAAAATTGGCTTAACGAAATTTCAATTGCTGAAGCCAAAGTGGTGTGTTTCCCCTGGTTCTGC
>JGI24159J19872_10005070_pt1 | contig 16950 bp, 8 predicted proteins | sample Ectturendosymbi4_FD_19872 | JGI IMG/M metagenome (IMG submission 19872) | reverse complement strand
AAATGCTTGCCCCACTTTATTTGCATCGTTTGTTCTTTGTACCAATGTTTCAGTAGGCGCACAAAACACATTGGCACTTTTCTTTGAATTAATTTCTCAAAAACTCAAATAATTTCTAAACGTGTGCTGTTCTTCTTCTTCAGAAGGGAACTGCCACACCAGCTAGCCTACGATCAGCCATCACAAGAGACACCAAAGAACATACGTGACCAACCAATTGATGGATAATTTTTATGTACTTTCTGGAATATTGATTGAAAATGTTCTTTTCAGGTATCTTGTCCATTCAATGCAAAATCGACCAAGTGACACTCGGCGATCAACCTGTCAATGCAATCGACCTGTTTGCCACCCCTGGTCTATTTCAGTGTTTAAGCTACATTTCTTTTGGTTAGAATTTTGAAAATTTTATCTCAACTTTTATAGCCTACAGTCAACCTTTGCTAACAGACAGTTTGAGTTTGTAGTTTTTGTAAGCTACATAGTTTTGGTATATGTTGTACTGTGATTTACTCTCAGTGTTACAAAATCTATTTTCTTTATTTTATTAATTGGTTGAATGCTGGAGTTCTTTTGACATTAGCTGAACCAGATTGGTTGAAAAATGGTCACATGACAAGGACTATATCCGTGGATTAGCTGATCTTCTCTGCCATATACACTAACCTAAAACCCTAACCCAAATTGTAAACCTGTGTCTGGTTTTCCAAACTTATTAAAAAAGTACGTTAGTTTACATCACATAAAAAGTTTTCTCATAAAAAGAGTCGTCTCAGCCGAGGTGAAACAACAGTGCTGAGAACCCAAACGACAACCACTCGCACAGCAGGAATTCCAACTCATCCAGGTTCATCGTACGAACTACTAGCGCCACAACACGAACTCAGTGTTATAATTGGACAAAGTCAGATACACTACAGTTCAAATGGAAAAATAACCACAGTAGAGCTATACCTCTGGCGGCAAAATACACACTTCTTTTCTGTTTTTCCGATTGAAAGTGCGCAACATGTGGTGTTATTTTTATGGATTGGGTCAAAAAATGACAGGGTGTTTTTGTTTAGAAGTGGCTATGGGTCCGTTGGCAGTGACACGGTTAGAATAAACGCTGAGTTTGTCACATTAACAGCACTGTCATGGCAGTCAGGTAGACGTGTCTTACAGAGGTGGGACCGGATCCGGTTACCGGAGTCGACTCCGGCAGGATTCTGCGTTTTTATTTCGGACCCGGATCCAGAATCAAAAATTTGTGAAAAACCGGACCCAGACCCGGAGTCACTTTTCCATTCTAGGAGTAGCAGGAGTCTGTGCGGTCATTTCTTAGGTAAAAACATGATGAAATGACAGGGGGATGGATGATTGTAGCCGGAATCTGAACAGGAGTCGCATTCTCAAATTTGAAGAGTAGCTGGACCCGGATCCGGATTCGAAAATTTTGGAACAGGAGCCGAGTCGGAGTCTGAAAAAGTGACTCCGGCCACCTCTGGTGTTTTACTGTGTTAATCGTTTTCACATTGACTCTTGCCATAATCGGGCATCTTTCGTTTTGGTTGTAGTGATTGCACTTTTCATGGTACTGGTTTTTATTTACTTTTTACAAAAGTTCCAAACTTTTGTGACATATTTGCAGTTTTGCTTTGACAAGTGTTAGGTTTAGGGATCGGGTTTAAGCATTAGGTTTAGGTTTACTAAGATTCTACGAAGCGTAGTGCAGGCTACTGCACACTTGTAATGGATTAATGTCGTGGTTCAGGAGATGGATGAATAAGTTTTCAAAAATGAAAGTCCACTGGCAAACCTATAACCACTGCCTGTTTCTTTCGTATTTAAACAGTGTCGCATTCGGATACGGATGGATAGGTTATTGGATACTAAATTTCATAAATTTTCGGATAAGGATTGGAAATGGATAATGGATGTGCAAAATTTTTTTCGGATATGGATCAGGAGTCAAAAAATCAATATCCGCTCACCTCTGGTGCATATAGCTTTAGAGCTTCAGTATAGCTATCCATACCCGGTATCAAAATCATTTCCAGATTTTTTTCTGAGTGTTGGCAAGAGGGTACCCTACAGTAGCCCAGCAGCCAGTCGGCCGTTTTAAGTTACGTTTTCTCTCTGGCTCAAATCTCTACTCACGCCACTGAACACACGTGGTACTGGAGTTGTTCGAAGATCCCTGACAAAGGCTTTGAGTCAGGCCCACAACCAGGGCAATCGCGCAATTGACCCCCTCCCCCGAAAGCATCAGTTGTTTGCTTCACGCCAGATTTTGCTCTCAATGAAAAGCATTCACGTGTGAACGCCACGCACGAAAGTTTTTTCGCCCATTTAAAACCACTATCCACTTATCACGCACGATATCTCGTCGAGAACTGCCACGGTTTCCAGCAGGGTTGAGTTGAGTTAACTTCAGTTTATTTGGCGATGATTAACATCCACCAAGAAAAAGCACAAATTAGTGTAAGGACGCCAGGGCATTGAAGGAACCGAAAAGTTATCGAGTCGATGCCCCTGATCGAGTGGATGCAGGGATGGGGAACAGGGGTTGCCAATTTGGCTTTTTCTCAAATTCACATAAAAAAAACACGAACATCGTGAAGATAATAGTTAATACAATTACCCACGGCCACAGACCATAGTGGAGTACCACCATTGCATGTATGTTCAGTAGGCACATACCAGCATCACCGAATGAGGTTGAATATAGAATAGACGGAGGTAAAGACAGATTATAAAAAGGTTTAACCGTAGGCTAATCCACTCCAGTAGGCCTAGGCTGAGGCTCTATGTCTGTGTTGGGTAGGCCTACATGAAAAACAAAATAAGGTTAGTGAGGATAGCCAAAAAAGGGGAGCAAAACAATACTGCACAGAGGCCTTGCAGAAAAGAAAGCATGAAAAACAAACTGAAAACATAAAGCATAAAGCTCACAGAAAATGCAAACAAAGCAGTCGGAAGGCAACAGCTATTCAATGAAGAGAGGCAAGTGACGGGCGGGAACACTTGGTTAAATGCACTGAAGATGACTAAAATCAGATCAAACTTGTACACATTGGGCTTTTTTAAGCCAGATTTTAAAATTCTGGCTCTTTTTGAACACCTTTTGACATTTTTTAGCTTTTTTTCAGTTGGAAAGGCTTGGCTGTGGAAAAGCATTGTTTGAGCTGCTTATTCATTGCAAATCTCTTCTGAAAAAAGTCTATAGTCATGCAGGGTGCACAGAATATAGAAAAAAATTTACTGTTGCCCTAAAAATGATCTGTGTTATTGATAAGAAACAAAGGGAAAGGTGCCCTGTAAAAGGTGGAGCTCCGTAAATAGCAGAGCTTGGTTGCAGAGGTTTGATGACGTAACTGGAGTAGAAAAAAGTTAGGAATAAACGGAAAAAAAAGCAAAGGAAAAATATTTTGTTTTTGCAAATTAATATGCGCTTCCCCCAAACATCTAATGCATGGATGTTTGCGATGTTTAAAAATTGGCAGTGGCTATAGAACTGCCTGCAGATCTTTAAATTTGAAGCCTTATTCAACCACCTTCTATAACAAGACAATAACACATGACGAGGGTGTAGTAGGCTTGGTAGAAATGAAGTAAATGTAAAAGATAAACCCCAAACCTAATCTTAACCCTAACGGTAGCCCTAACCCTAATCCGAACCAAATGCTAACCTAACCTAAACCTAAGCTAACATAACCCTAACCTACTGCTAACCTAACACTAACCCCAAGCTAACCTAAAGGAAAGTGGAAAGAAAAAAAACAAACCAAAGTTGGAAAGGTGAGATTCGAATCGAAAACCTAAAGCATAGAAGGTGTAGCGCATAACCATTACACTATACGATCCACACGGTTTGAACGACAAAGTGACCCTTTTATTTGAATTGCATCAGGACAGGCAGACGAATAGTCACGTCCTTAAAAATTTTATACATTCGCTGTTGAAACCTATTTTTTTGGCCCCGAACCGTTGTGAAACTCAGATAACCAAAAATTATCAAACTTCAGAATAGACTCCTTTTACCGTAGTGTAATCTAACCTTTCGCAGAAAGATTATTTTTACTACTGTTCAGTTCTCATTGCTCAACACAAAATATCGGTTTTAGCGACTCCACTCACATCATCAAGCCTCCGCAACCAAGCTCCGCTGTTTACGGAGCTCCGCCTTTTACAGGGCACCAGAAACAAATGCACAACATCATCATTGTGTAATTACGGGGAAAGAAAGTGCTTCCAAAGAGTGGAATTATATCAATGTTTCTAACAAGTTTTAATGTCTATTTTGTGTTTGGTTATGCATGTTTTATATGTATCTGCCTTAAAACTACTACAGCATCTGGCTTTTTTTGGGACAAGGTCAAGGTGAGGTATGTCTTTTTTCGGTGAAGACAGGTTGGCAACCCTGGTTTGGAACCTATTTTATTTACGGGCTGTATGATTTCTTTCTGCATTATTGCTGGCAAGCCGCGAAATCAATTCCGTTTATCCTAAAATTCCTTTACCTAACTATGAGTAAGGGTGACTTTTCTTGACTTATTACAGTACCTCCTTATGGAGCAAGGCACAATTCAGTTTTCAATCAAAATATTAAGTTTGACTTTGAAATTAAAATAAGTAGTGGACATGTGCTGAACTTTTTGTGCAATTACTGTAAAAATCATGGAAAGCAAGATACCAGATATTTCAAGGAGTTTCAGGGACATGATTTAGGTCCCTAGAATCAGAGAAAATTATCAAGGGACATGTTTGAACGAATACTGCAATCAATATGATGAAATTATAATAGTGGATGTTTTGTTATGCATAATTAATACAAAAGATGGTTTCCTTAAAAAAAACTGTAGATTTTGTAAAATTCATTAAAATTAATTACTGCGAAAACCATTTAGGAATGATTGTTCTGAAAACCAAGCTGTGCATTAGTATTCTTTGTAGAAACAAGCATAAAAAACATAAAATTAGTTGATAAACCAGAATACGTTATTAGTCTAGACCAGTGTTAGGTACACTTTCATGATATGTCGTCCTTTTCCAAAGACTCTCAACACTTGTAGCCCCTTTGCTTATCAATAAAAATACTTATATTTGTTTTAGGTTTTGCAATATCATGGCATAACTATCTAATAAAGGCCTCTACTTGTTGGCCCCCGAAGAACTGCTCCGTGAACCCTGGTCTAGACGAAGAAACATCTGAGAATCTAAACCGTTGGGTTGTGAAAAAGCTCTCAGGCTGTGTGTCTGGTTGATAAATTTTAGCATTGTCTATTTTGGTATCAGAGGCAAAAGCGCTGCTGGAGCTATTTTGCCATTAGATGAACCCGATTGGTTGAATTGCTCATGATGTGACAAGGATGAAATGGCTAGTGGATCCAATAAGTGGTATAAACACAACATACTATTACATGCAAACAAAAATTTGGAAAAGCAAGCAATATATCGCAAAATCAAATAATAAATGAAAGGGGATCATGGCAAATGCAAACAAAATAATCCCATGACATTCTAACTGAACAGCATATTCTGTAGATATATATATATTACAAAAACACAAATGTTAAATCATATACATAATAATCATTTACATAACGCAGATAATGGTGGGCAAAGAGTTGAAATGTGTACAGATGAATAGCTGAGGCATGTGAAACACTACTGATTTTTGTTTTATAGAATACTGTATTTTAGCTGATTTTTGCAGTTTCAAGTCAAGATCTGATGGACAATTATATGTTTGATGCATTAATATTTAGAAGATGTAAAGGTCATCATTGTTTTGGAACATCAACACCTGCTGCATTGCAGTCACTGAATTCAAGCCACTGATGCATTAGAATCACAATGGCTAGTCGAAGAGAGCGAGGACATCCAGAATGGCAAGCAATTATTGCTGAGGTTTGATTATTTACCGTTGGGATGTTGACTATTGGCTTAGTTAGCTAGCTACAGCCTAGTAATAAGTCTAATGCAATAACTACCAATAATACTTCAGTGTTTCTGTTTGTCTTATGTCTAATTAGTATTGTACAGTAATTGAATACCATAATGAACAAGGGCTGTTTATTTATATTTGACCTGAAAAACAGGTAGCAAATGTTACACCAAAACCAAATGGATGAGACAGTGTGTTTTGTTTCTAGATGACAAAAAATTAGTCTTGCCTCCTTGACCACTCTGAGCTTTCATATGGCTATGCAATTGCTAAAACAAACTGGAATGCAGTCTGCATGTACAAATGAAGCGCACTTTTATAATTGTATACCAGGCAAAATCTCTTAACAAACAGGCCAGAAACAGTAGATCACTTCATCTGTAATCTTCTCACTCATATATAATCATGGAATGGATGCAAATGTGGTTCATAACCCAATGCTGCATTCTAAAGGTCAACATTACGAGTTTGTCTGTGTTCTCAAGAACTTAGGATTGTTGAAAGCAAGTCATAATTTTGTCTATGATAAGCTGCATGAGAAATGAGGAATATCTTTGAATAATACTGTGTGTGGATTGTTTCTGTGGCACAAAGAGTTGACACTAATTTCTCTGTCCAATTTTGGATGATTATTCTGCTGTCAGGTGCAATATAAACCAGCATAAGTTGTTTTTCTAAACTTGGATCTAATTTTTGCAGAGTTAATGCATGGTTCACATTCAGTCTGTCACCCTTAGCTTCGTTATTTTTTGTTGAAATCAACATAGCAATTAATAAAGTATTTAATGACATTAAAAGATGAGTTTAGAAATTTTTCATAGCTCAGATTTTAAGGAGGAAACAAACACGTTAAGCTCTCATTGTATAGGGTCCACTAACTATAACAATGTTTGCAGAAAGGCCTACCCATCACTGCACATAGGAACAGAATATTAAGAGATCAGAACCTTTTGTGGAAACAGATTAATTTATCTTGCTACAAACAAAAATCATTGTGTTCTGAAAACTTTTGTAGTTCTGTAGATGAAGATATGGATCACAGCTTCAGTGTACTTTTGGTGTAATCTGATCATTAAAATGTTGGCACTTTAATTCTGAAACTACTCATGAACCTAATAAGCCCTTATGAAATCAGTTTCAACGTAGGAAGGTCCTCTCTTCAGGACAATGCCAGACAAGTTTTTTACCTCACAATCAGTATCCTCACTGCAACAAATAATAAAGATTCTATTTGAATAAGGATTGAGGATGCGTAATTTTACGTGAATTCAATTTCCTATTAAAAATTTGCTGATCAATTCCTTGCTTACACCCATCGTGGAGAGTACTTACTTGAAACAATAAATGCTATCATGTCTAGAGAAAGACTGATATACTGGCCTGGCCGATATATCAGGTTAATATTTGGGTTTTACTGATATATCGGTATTGGCCAAAACGACCGATTTCATCAGCCTCAGTAGGTGTTGACAAAATGTTGTTACATTCCTCACACATGCAGACAACTTGCGCATGAACCAAGTCAAGACAGTTATCTTGCAGCAATGTTAACATGTGCATTTTCATAAACAAGCAGACAAGATGAACCATGAAGCACGTATCAGCCATTGCAGCCCCAACAAAAGCATCATCATTAATCAGATTAATTAAAAATCATAGCAAAATATCGAAATTGCTGCGATTTGAAAAAGTAAACGTCACAAAACTTATAGTAAATGCCATAAAACAGATATATATATATATTTGTAAAAAAAGAAATTTGAACTTTAAGTTCTGTTGTAATTATTTTAAATGAAATTTTAAGTTTATTGTAAACAAGATGCTAAAAATCAATTATTTGAATGAAAATTTGTTAGGTGTTAACAAAGATACTCTTTTCATTGTCAAATAGTTTCACGATTAGAATACAGACCAAATGTTTGGACATTAAGTGTGTGTGTTTGCAGATGGTAACAGACATAAAAAGTTGATATTGACAATTATCAATCATTGGGAGATGCGTTTGCTGCTGTGACTTCAGAAATGAGAAGATATCAGCCAGTCGCCCAAAACTACTTGTTTGAACCTGTGACCAATTCCGTTCTGTGTTGTTACATTGCAAGCCTTATTTTTAGCAGGCTGTGTAAGTTAAAATGTGGCTTTTTTAACTTTTTCAAATATCAATGTTATTCCACTCAGCAAAAATCAAGTCATCGATCACTTGCTCCTCAAACATTTTATTGAGCACTGTCTAAAATCTCAGACTAATACATGTTTTGATTTGGCTGAAATCAGTGTGATCACTTATTGTGATACCTGGCAGCAGAGACGGCCACAAAGGCAGGCATTCAGGCTTTAATTCACTGAAAGTTTACGCTACGTTAAAACACACGGCACCTGCAATAAAAAATAAGCACGGCAAGGTCAACAGTGTTGAAAACCACACAACACCGATGACCAAACTGGTTCAACAGCGAAATCGTCCCGTGCACGTTGCATAACATTACATGTATGTAGTCTTTTATTGTATCGTGCGTCAGTGTTATGTATCTACATCGTGACAGTTGGTAAAAATACGTGTTGAGACATCTTGCAAATTCTTGCTATGACTTGAACTTGTAGAGGAGCATGCATTTATAAATCTGGTTTTTACACAGTCTGTGTAGCATCTACGACATTTAAAGCATGATTTAATCTCCTTGGTGGAGTGCATGAAATTTCAGTGAAGACCTATCTTGCTTGTAAAACTAATGTGGTGTGCATTCGTGACTTACATGTTTTTATTCAGGTAGTTTGTTTGTGTATTTAGGTGGTCTCATCAGTACTAAGGCCTTTTTGATGTTTGTTTTGTAGTATAGGTGCAGCTTGTGCTAAGAGTTGTAACGGATGGTTGCTGTATATTTCAGCATCAAGTTTTGAAACGGAAACTTCAGAGCAAAAGTGAAGCTTTGTTGATTATTTCCAAAGACCTTGACACTGCTCGTAATGAACGCGATCAGTTCAAGTTAATGGCTGAAAAGCTTCAAGAAAGATGCCAGGTAAATTTGTTCGTTGCATGGCGTGTGGCTTTGTTTTCAGATTGTGTTGTGCCCTTTGCAAAAAAGTCTCTACCTGAAAACTTAAGTGAAATTCCTGGATTACGCTTACCTTGAAAAATGTCGGAAAGAGATTCTGGCCTGCAGGTACCTTCACATCATCAAATTTGGTCTTCCTTGAAAAGTATGGACACCCCTGATTTAATGCATCATGTTGTGCGTTTCTGTGATTAGTACTGCACTGATTTGTCACAAGTTTAACCAGTGCGCACGACATGAGAAACTTGTTGAAAATAAATAGAGGGTATCACAGTTGGTCGCGATCTAACCTGCCGAATATCAATTATGCTGGGAATTAGCTGCGGAGTATTGTTTAAAATATTGAGGATATTAGTTGTGTGATTTTTTTAGACCTGGTTTTATAGTGGAAAGACGTAGATTCCTGCCATCTAAGCCAGTGTTCCTCAATCTTTTTTGGTTCGTGAACCCGTTTGGTATTTTAACACTACCTGTGCCCCTTCCTGCTCTTTTTTCGATATATATGACATCATATATAACCATTATTGTTACCACAAAATGCATTACCACAAAAATGGAAGGAATTTTCGCGAAAATGCAACGAACTACCCACAACATCATTACCACAAAAATGCAACGATTTACCATAAAAATGTATTTCTAAACATTTAATTTCAAACAGCAATTGAATTTCACAAACATTTTCGAATCGACAGATGACTTACCAACCGTATGGCCAACTTTGAAATTTATGTTCGAGTGTTTGGCAGTGCTAATCTCATATGATCCTTGACTGTCGTTCGATTTCGTACCTTCGTTTCGATGTGAACTAAGTCACCAAATTGGTCCTGTAACTCATCGGGAATATCAATTATAACCAAAGAGATAAAGAACAGATTTAGTACAAGTGCAGCTTCTTCCTCCTTGAGCTCAGGGAAATACCGTAGGAACTCAATTTCAAGGGACCGAAGGTGCTCTATTGTAGATGTTTTCGGATTCCATCAAGTTCTTCGGCTTTTTCTACAACACCTGACAATTCTGAAACATAGCAACGTTTCTTGCATTACTTTGCGACGCCAGTTTTGCAACTTGGAATGAAGTGCTTGCAGATTGTCGCGAAGCTGGATGCTGTTTGTACCCATTCCTTTCAGCTTCAGATTTAAGTTGTTCAATTTTTCAAAAATGTCTGTCAAATAAAACTTCTCAAGCAAATCTCGTCACTGAAGTAAGACAAGAACTCATTTGCTTTCAGTTCTGAGAATCACTATTTCGTCAATCGTCTCAAACACGCGGTTCAAAACGTTTCCTTTCAATAGGCAGCGTTCAGACGTATGGAACAGAAGAGCTTAGTGTGTCGAATTTTGGAGATGCTTTCATTTCATTTATAACCTGGCCTTTCACATCTTCCGACATATCTGAATGTGCCTCTGAAACATATTGTTGGAAAGAGATATTCGTCTCATTTTTGCCCCACTAGCTTCTCCAAGAAGTTTTCCTGTTTTCAACAAACAGGGTTTCACAAGCGTTTCTCGAATCGTATGAGGTTTTCTTGTTTCACAATAGCAGGTGCGACTGCGTACGGTGCCTGTGTCAGGGCAGTATTTTCTTGGTGGAAACTTCCGGCAAGATCACGTCTCTGACGTTGCAAACTCGCTTCATGGCGTCGGAAGAAATCTAAAGCTTTTGTGGCGTGATTGGGATGCTTTGCCTCTAAATGCCATATCAACTTCAAAGGTTTCATAGACTAAGCACGGGGAACAACGTTGCGGAAAACGCGCTATCGCTACACTGTGCTTATACAGGCTATGGAAGAAAAAACAATTTTCAAATACTCTTCAAAAGACTTGCGTTTCTTGCCCATGTTAACGTTTTTTCCTAAATGTTGACTGCAACTCCACAACAATAAACTGCTGCTGGCGGTCTCAGACACCTGGTTTAATACTAGGTGACATGTTGGAACGATTTGTCTCTAAATGCCGTATCAACCTTCGGTTTCACAAACTCACTGAGAACAACGTTGCGCGAAACACACTGTGCCTTTGCTGACTATGGAAGCAAAACAAAATTTCAAATACTCTTCAAAATACTTGGCGTTTCTTGTCCACGGTGAGAATAGAAATGAAAGTATCATGATACTATTGCGGGTAGAATGTTTCTACCTGACTGCTAGCTGCAGCTTACAATTCAAGAAACTTTTGGTATCAAAGACTGCAACTGTCTTAGAACAAGAACGAGCAAATGCGTCAATTGACACGGGCAATATACCGCTTGTGATTTTCTTCACCTGAGATTTCGACAATAGAGGTGTAGGATTGTGGATGATGAAACTAATAGATTGGATTGTGAAATGTGCTAGTTTTATTCAACAAGCCTCGTTTCCACTTTGAAGGCCAAGCACTTACTTTATTACAATAATACCCCACCCTTCCTTACTTACGGACCTCTCAGAGTGGGGTTTGCCAAACGTTTTGGGCTACATAACCCTGTTTATGATTTGTTTTTTTCTCGGACCCCAATCTTATGTCACATAAGGTTTTCCGCCCAGCCAGTTCGGAAAGATAATACAGAACGAAAAATAAATAATACTGAGTAGGTGATGTTTTATCATGCAAAATTGACAACATCAGTGGGATGGACGGGGTTGCTTCTTACTGCACAACTTATCAATTCTCGGAGCTATTTCTGACAGGCACGTGCATTATGCAATACATAAACAGTTTACGTAATAAAAGAATAAACAGAATGGAAAATCCTGGAATCGTCTTCGCAAAGCGCGGACATTCCCATCTAGCGATAAGTTATATATTCTGTGATTACGTCATAGACGCTTATTGAGAGATTCATCATAATTAACTTTTTTACTGCGGGTTTCAAGATGGCGCAGCAACCAAGATTTACGATTCGCAAAAGCTTGCGAAGTCATTTCAATTACGAATTGTTGCGGTAATTATTTGTGACAGTGTCCGTAGTGTACAATGTACATGTTCGACTTCTTTTNCGCTTGTCATATCTTCGTGAACCCCCTATGGCAGTGGTTCCCAAAGTATGGGTCGCGGAAGCTCAAAAAATGGGTCACGCGGAGGCGATCCAAACCTGAGTTGTTTACGTTCAATGTTACCACAGCTTGTCTGTCTGCAGCGTAGGCACTTGAGAAAAAATAGATTGAAAGCGAACTTAGCAACTTACTGCCATCGTGCCATGCCAAAAATCATCCATCCAATCCTAACTTTTTCATACATTGCTTGAGGCTTGGGTCGCAAGGTGTTCACGAAACTCAGATTTCTGTCGCGCTCAAAAAAGTGCGGGAACCGCTGTCCTATGCAGTTGTCACGCGTCCCATGTTTGGGAAACCCTGCCTGAGAGCATTACATTTTTCTCGCGTACTGCCCGACCTCCTAGTTGTTGTTTTGGGAAGTTCATCTTCAATATTTCGAAAACTTGACGTGATAGTAAATTCTGATTTCAGATAAAAATTTGCAATGAGCGCAATGAAATCATCCCCGAAGAGCAAGTGTTATATTATCTGGTATCGAAGTGTTGTTGATCAGTGTTAGGTGAGAGGGGGACTGTAGCTCGGCGACCTTGTGTTGGAAACCCCTGCTGTAATACAGAACTACGCGCTAACCCTGAATTTCGATTTTAGTCTTTGTCGTTTGGCGGCATGTAACTGTTGATAATGTACTGCTATATTTTACTTTCGAGTATTGGGGTCATTAATCAAATGTTTAGAAGCAGGGGTACGATTGCTTTATGAATTGTGTGAAGACGTAAAGACACGTATTTTTTTCCAGTGCGCTTGTCTCTTCAGCACATATTAGCTGGCGCACAGCCTGTCATTAAGTTTTGTTTTCGCTGAATTTGCAAGCATTTTGTTAATTTGTTGTGATAAGGACAAACTGGCAGAATATGCCTATTATAAAATGGTGATTATGTGCGATGGTCATGATAAGCTGACATGAAAACCGTTTTGCTTTGCTGGTAATGAACGTGTATGATGACCGGGAGAAAATAAAAGATTTGAGATAAAAGTCGACAAAACCTTCCGTCAGCAATGCCATCAATTTCGGACAGCAGTACCTTACGCTAAAAATTCATATGCTGTCAAACATTTCAAATACGCTTGATTTTATTGGTTGGAGAATGATGTTCGTTGCACTTAAGTATAGACAAACATTGCGAGCAGTCAGCAAAATCATAAAAGAAACATAAGTGCAATGAAGAATGTGGTTAGTGATCACGAAGTTGTATGGTAGAATAGCGCGTTGAAGCTGCCCTGCATTTACCGTTGAGTGGAACCGATGCGTGAAGCGCGGTAAGTTTTGTACAACAGCAGTCTTTAATACAGGACTTCCCAAAATGGAGTTCGCGGACCACTGGGGGTCCGTGACGCCCCCAGTGGCCATCGAACCCCAGTTATGGATGTGACAAAAAGTTCAAAAATAGGTCGAACAAATACGTTGTGCAGCATGTGCACTGTCACAAATAATTACCGCAGTAATTCTATTTGATAAATTGCGCAGTAAGAAGCAAACCCAAGCCCCGTAGATGTTGTCATGCAGTTTAGCACAATAAAACATTAATCAGTGTCAATTATTTTTCGTTTTGTATAATCCTTCCACGGTGGTAGTGCGGAAGATTTGATGCGACGTAAGAGTGGGACTGTCCATAAAACACAGATTCACAAATGGGTGTCCGTGGCCCAAAACGTCTGGTAAATCTTGCTTTAATACATACTGTTTGCTTCAGGCATTCAAACGACAACAAGCAGAAATGCCGTTGACGAATGATAAAGCGAAACTCGTGCAACTTTTAAAGGAAGCGAAAAATCAAAAGCTGCATTATCAAAAGCAGTGTGAGCAGCTGACGCAAAAGCTGTCCGAAGCAAGTGGAGATATCAAAGTAAGCCCGAAGTTTTGTCAGTGTAGCTTGCTTTCCTTGTTGTGTTTGGTCCTTTTTTCCTGCAGTTGCTGCTACCTGGCAGAAGGACAAACAGTTTACTAACTTCTTGCCTGAGCGATCAACTCTACCGTTTGCCATTTAAAGATGACTCTTGGCCGCAGTTGAGTTTCTCTAGAACCTTAAAATAACGGCTTGGTCGATTTTAGTGGAATATGATCAACTGAGAAACGAACTCCGCATAGCTGACTTTGTCATGGGTGGATGTATTTCAAAATCTTTTCAACTTTATCGCTACAAAAGCTTTCAACTACGTGGTTTGATTTCGTACTCGTGCTCGTTGTATTCATTTCTTACTCGTGTTTTTTCATTCGTCATGCAGTAGGGTTATTGCTCTTCAGCGAAAAAAAAATCTAAGGACAGATTCAGCAAATGGGTTCCGCGGACTTTTTTAAGGTCCAAACCCAAGCTTTTCGAGGAGAAGCGTAAAATTTTGCACAATGGCCAGACACTTAATTCTCCGACACGCTAAATGTGCTTAGTTGTTTTTGTAGAAAGTAGTTCGCGGAATTATTTAACCCAGATCACTGATCAGTTTATTATGGTTCGTTGTTCAAAAAAGTTTGAAAACGTTCACACAGGAGTAGACCCGGTGGTTTGCTAATGGGCCATACATTTGGCATGCAACCTCAAGAATCTGGATAGCCTTCGTCTTACTGTAAAATCTCTCAGTTGTACAGAATGGAACGAAAATATCCGACGTGGGTAAAAATGAGCTAAAAATCGATACGCCAAATTGCGGACTTGCCTATATTCGTTTTTTCATGCCATTGTTGTTTGCAGTGTTGGTGCTTTTTTGTTGTTCTAGTAGTCACCAAAATGTCAAGTTGTGATACAGTTCGACGAGACAAGCAGCAACTGCCTGTTTTTTTGCGATGAGACATTTCGGTCGTTTATCCCGTCATCGTATTATTAAAATTCACCAAAATGGTATTCACTAGACCTTTTTGGACGATGTGGCTGAATTAAACTTTAATCATTTTCGGTCATTTAAAAATTATTCGGTCTATCGCGGCAAACTGACCAAAAAAAACAGCCCGCAGTATTGGCTGATTTCGATTATTGTTTGCATCGTTGCTAAGCAGCAGTGGCATCTGTGCGAATCACGTGTTTGGTTTCGATGCCGATGCTACTTCTGCCGGAAGCTGCCACTAAAGTGTCATCGCATGCACGCCCCCCCTTTTTCTCCAGATTAAAGTGACCTTATTGCGCCACGTCACTGATCGTGCGCAGGTTGCACAACATCAGCATGCTGCAATGCTTCCGATCAGCCGGCGGCCGTCTGAAAACCGATCAAGCGCTTCGTAACCAAAGGTTTTTGTTTATTTCATCACAGCTTCTTCGAGAAAAATTCGCCAGGAAAACTGTCGGCGACGAAGGAATCGGCTCACGTCACTTTCCCCCCCACGAGCGCGAAACACTGGTCGCCGAACTCGAGGAATCGCAGCAACAGGTTATAATGACTGACGGTGATGTAGAAAGAGCGGAATAGTGCTGACGAATGTCCGTAGTTTTACAAACAATTAACGCTGCAATTAATGTACTACTCTCGAGTGCGCTACCTACGTTTCATTATGATAAGGGTTCCGTAAACTTTCTCAACAAAAATCGTTGCTCTTTCGATGATATTGACCAATTGGCAAAGTAACTGAAAACTTGCGTGCATTCAAAAAAATTCAAAGTTTTTCTCGGAATCGCTGCGCCAGCATCAGTTTCCACAGAACATTGTCGAATGGCGGTAATTTTTACGAAGAAGATCGTTTTCCGATGTGGATACAAACTGTTGCATGTGGCCAGTTTCCCATGCAACGAATTTTCGTGATATTTTTTGGCAAATGCTTTCCCTCAGTGCCCGCCTAATTTATTGGATCATTCTCATCCACTACCCTGATTTTTTGCTTCTTCATCCTTAGTAGCGCCAACAGTTTGCATTTGCCAGCACTGTTTCTTGTGGCTGCTTCATCAAATTCTATTCAAGGCTTCAGCAAACGGGTTCGACGTGATCGTCGCCTAATTTTGCGCAACAGAAGCCAACATCACCCGTCCCTGTCGTTCGCAATGTCTCCGTGGTTTTTCAATTCTTTCCTCTTGGTGCCGTCCGTTGTGTTTGCATGATCTTGCTAAAAGACTGTGTTCATTTGTCGACGAATTCCATGCCCAATTCGGGTGTGTTGAACCTACCAGGTATTCACAGCTCAGTAAATAGTGGTGGGTGCTGCGCTGTGACTTCTGCATTGCAGCTCCTTCCTGGCCGTTGCATGGCAACCGATGCCTGAACTGCACTGCTGTTGGTCAGTTGATTAGCATCACTCTCTTCTCGTAGTACAGTGGTTCCCAAACCGGGGGTAAATTACCCCCTAGGGATAATATGCGATTCTTCGGGGGGTAACGCAGAACCCAAGCCACAATGTTGTTCTGTATTGTGAGCGATCATTGCGAAATATTGAGGATAATTAGACATATCGGTACCTTGATTTGGGTAACGGCTCGAACATGTTCGGGAACCAATATCGTAGTGGATCAACAGTACGACTTACATTACAGTTTTTTTGTAAGTCTCCAAGAAACGAAAGGCTTGAAACGCAGATGGAATTTAGTTTGCAGTTCTTCGCAAAGCAGTTGAGGGGACAAGGATGCCGCTGTTAATCTTTCGGTGCGCTCCTTTCCGATGCTTCGTAAATTTTCAAACTCTCAGCTTCACAGAACGAAGACGTTTGGTCAGCAAAGCGCTAGAACCTTTTCTGGGCTGATCACGTGTTGCGCCGAATACTTCTGATCCTGTGCGTATTTGATCAATGATAAACTCTCACAGGGCGAATGGAAACAAAACCTTTACCATACCAATCCGTGCGCCCTGCGAAAAGGTTCCTTGGGCAATGGCATTGGCTTCCTCGAGTGGTGTGTGTGTGTGTTGCGTTGCGTTGATTGTATGATTTACCACGAACGGGATGTGCGCGAAGAACAAAAATATATGTATGTGGCGCGAACAAGCAATAATAGAGTGATCCCGATGGAGTGATCTTGGTGAGTGAC
>JGI24159J19872_10005069_pt1 | contig 16951 bp, 5 predicted proteins | sample Ectturendosymbi4_FD_19872 | JGI IMG/M metagenome (IMG submission 19872) | reverse complement strand
GTAGGCAAGCTCATGGTTTTCTATATATGATAATTGAAGACTCAGGCTTAGCCTGAGTGCCAGAGTCGCCACTGCTTCCACCCTAAGCCTAAATGAATGACTGTAATCATTGCAATGCGCAATTGTTTCCTGATTGTCAACATTTGACAAGTGGCAACAACCACTATGATAGCAATCTGTCATTACTTCTCTCGCAGCATGCTACACATACTGACTTCAGGAGCCATGTTGGTAGGTTGATGTCAAATGATCTCTCCTTGCTACATTGTAACATAAGATATTTGTATAAAAATATAGACAAACTTGAAGAAATTGTATTTCCATAGTAGTCATATTGAAAGATCTTTGAGTTACAAGTGTAATTGTAGAGGAAAAACTGACTTGGAAAGAGTGACTTTGGAAATTGTGACAGTTGAGTTGTATTACATCCAAATATGTTGGCACTTTGTAGTGTATAAAGTTAAACATGGTAATCAAGAATTATGTATGTAGTATGTTGTAACAACTGTTTTAAACTCATTGCAGCTGTTCATCCATATAATACAAGACAAATCAAAACTTGACAATTTGCTTTACCAAAAGCATGTTCCAACTTGTACCAACTCAGATGCTAAAATGATAAAATACAGTGCAACAGAAATATGGTCAAGAATTCTTTTGAAAACAAAAAATGAAACGTGATTGGCACTTCCGCATAATATAAGAAGTATTCATTACTCTGCTACTACAAATACATTTTGTGTTCTTTTTATTGGTGTGCATAAACCAGGTGCATTGATTTAATTATTCAACGCTGTTATAATGGAAACAATTAAATCAGATAGTATCTCCATTATTTCTTACACCATTTGGTTTTTGCAGCGTTCACTAAAATTGGTCACATCAAGCCCTTGTATAAAGTAATGGGATGCCTATAGTGTGACGCAAACAATGCGCCTACTAAACCATGAACAAATTTCTGTTCCCTTGCATACATCAACTGTGAATTCTTTTCCGCAATCCATGTTTGGACACCTAGTTCTCAACCTGCTTAAATCCTGTGGCACCATTGCAGTGCTGCATTAGTTTATAACTTTAGATGCATTTCCACTCTAACATTCATGAATAATATTAAATATTTGAGAACAGCAAATGTTCAAATCAATGTGATAACTTTAAACCATTTTCTTCTGGTGGCTTGACGTGCCTGCAACATATTTTGCATCAACAAGCTATTTAACTGCATTGCGCGTTTTAAATTTTATAACCAGAGCAAAAGACTTTACTAATTGTTATACACTGTTCCCTTTGCACTATAAGTAGTTTCTTCCTTGGGTGGTCTGCAGTCTAAATGACCCCTGATCCTTGGCAACCTCCCACTCCTTCATGCATTCTATAATTTGTGCGTGTGTCCTGTATGTTTGTAATTCATCAAAGTAAATGTATCAGCGCTGTCATGCATATACTTTTCTACTCCTGCCACATATTTATCCTTGTGTACTTTCATGTATTTGTGTATTCTTTGTCACTGCGATGCGCGTTTAAAGTCTAGTAGATTGCATGTGGGAGTGCAGACTTTAACAATACACATTCATTCATAGCCATTATTGTTGCTAACTTGTCTCACCTATGTGCATGCTTCACCTACCCACCTATATATCTCAAGTCTTCCCCCATTGCTTGCCCACCATCATCTGTGTTAATGTTAATGTTTGTTATGTATGTATTTGATTTAACATTTGTGCTTCTGTACTACTATATTACCATTTTCCTGTACTTGTTTTCTCTTTAATTGTGTTCATTTTGCTTTTGTTGCTTCTCACATGTTTATTTTGTCTTGTTGTTTCATGTAAATTTTGTGTTTTGTCCTTATGTTTTCAACCACTCATTCCTGTGGGTTATTGGTACTACTTGTAATGTTCAAACATATATCTTATGCCTGTATTGTGCTGTTGTTCATGTATTTATAACCTTTGTATTTCTGCATCACTTACCTCTTGTTACTATAAGAAAAGAAGTTGTACATAAAACAGAATTGCAGCATGTCGGTTGACAACATTTGAGTAACAAATTAACATGGGTACTCGAAACAGAAAAAGAGAACAGTATTATTATTAATAGAGGTGGTTTTTTGAGTACCCCCAAAAATTTTCATTATGATACTAACTTAGCAGTATCGTAGAGTAATGACCATCGAACATCATGCTACATTACACGGCATATTAACCAACTCACAAAATGTTTCATGATGTAATGTTATGGGATGTTTTCATTCCGTGTGGCTTACTGGCTAATGCAGTCCTTCTAACTCCAAGCCAAGTTAATCCACAGACAGGCAAACATGTGTTGTGCCAAAGTACTCCCTTGCATAGACCCATATCCCAACACTTGATCTCATGAGTGGGTAAACAACAATATATGACTCATTACTAACAGAAACCATCACATTTATTTAAAATGTTTATTTTAACACTTTGAGAGCCGGCGTATGATATATTCGTACCTAGATTTCGGCCTAAAACCAGCAGTTTTTGGTTGCTTTACCAACACCCTAGCTCCTCCGCCGATTGTGCTAGAAAACTGTTCAAGGGCTCAAACGGACTGGCCAGTCTTCTAGTCTGCACTCGACAAAAAATTTTTTGTTGGGGGTTGCGGATTTTCTGTGAGTGACGTCATAAGTGAAGTAGTTTTGGGGCCATTTTGGCTCATGTTGCCTGGCCTAGGGCCCAACCTTGAGGCCAAAGTATTTCACTGAAGTTTTTATTGAAAACTAGGCTGGAGTCTGAGTCTTTTGAGGCTTTGATCGACTTTCTAGCGGTTCTGGTTCAAAAGTTATGATCTAAGATAAACAAATTAATTAATTATCTGATTAGTCAAATATTTTTATTACTTTTGATCCCGAAACCCCAGCAAGTCATCCAAAGTATCAAAAGACTTGGATTGTAGCCTAGTTTATAATAAAAACTTTAGGAAAATACTACCATCTAACGGTTTGAGTGCAGGGCCAGGTGAAGTGGGCCAAGGTGGCCTAAAAGTCCTCCGCTTATGACATCACTCACAAATAAACCCTCACTCCCAATCAAAGTTTTTGTTTCGAGTGCAAGCTGCAAGACTTGCCGCGTCTTTTGAGCTTTTGACCGGGTTGGTAGCGCTGACCGGACCTGAGAAATTCCCACACAAAGCCACGTGCGTTTCGGTGTTTTTTATCAAATCCCCGATTTCAGCTGGACACCAAAGTGTTAAAGGCAGATGATGAGATATCTCAAAGAGGGTTGTTTTATATTAATTGGTATTTAATGAAGTTTATATTCACATTAAAATTTTGTGTTTCAGATAAAACTTTTATGTGTTTAATGAATGAGTTATATGAACCCCTATAAAATGGCTACTCCTCAAGAAAAGGCACAATGTATATCCTGGTTTAGGTAAGGGACATAACTGACTTGAGGCAAAGAATTTCTAATACCATTTCCACCATTGATGAGGCTATGCTACAACGAACATGGTAGGAAATTGAGTACCGGCTTGATGTGCTTCATGCAACTTATGATGCCCATATGGAAGTGTATTAACACATTGAAAGCCCGCGTACAATATATTCATACTTCAATTTCGGCCTAAAAACACAGTTTTCAGTTGCCTTACCAATGCCATAGCTCCTCCACCGATTGTGCTAGAGAGCTGTTCAAGGGCTCAAATGGATAGGCCAGTCTTTTAGATTGCACTCGAAAAAAACTTCTTTAGTTCGGGGTTGCAGATTTTCTGTGAGTGACGTCATAAGTGAAGTAGTTTTGGGGTCATTTTGGCTCATGTTGCCTGGCCTAGGGCCCAACCGCTAGGCCAAAGTGTTTTGCTGAAGTTTTTATTGGAAACTAGGCTCGAGTCTGAGTTTTTGATCGACTTTCTAGCGTTTCTGGGTCAAAAGTTATGATCTAAAATATACAAACTAATTAGTCAAATATATTTACTAGTTTAGATCATTAACTTTTGAACCTGAAACCCCAGCAGGTCATCCAAAGGATCAAAAGACTAGGATTGTAGCCTAGTTTCTAATAAAAACTTCAGCAAAATACTACCATCTAACGGTTGGCGCCCAGGGCCAGGCAAAGTGGCCTAAAAGTCCTCCATTTATAATGTCACTCACAAAAAACCGACACCACCCAAGCAAAAAAATTTTGATTGAGTGCAAACTACAAGACTTGCCGCGTCTTTTGATGCTTTGACCAGGTCCGTAACCCTTACAGGAGCTGAGAAATTCCCACGCAAAGCTACGTGCGCTTCGGCGTTTTTTTTGAAAATCCTCAAAAGCGGCCGGATGCCAAAGTGTTAAAAGTGGTAATAAAACTTTGATAAACACTGATGAACATGACATAACCCTGTTTGTGATATCTCATGATTTGACTTTGTAATAATTTTTTTAAATTGTTAAGAGATTTTGTGGTCACCCTGTATAATTTTCCACAGAATGGAGCCTGATTTGTTTGTAGGCAGTCATCTCCTTACCACACAAAAACCTGCAAGTGAATGTTATGTCATAGAGGGTTTGTCACAAAGATTGCGCAGCGGTCTGATTATCATGCATTGCTTGATTTAGTTGAAGGACTCACACCGTAAAGAACACAATAGAGAATTCGCATTACTTAATCAGAGATAAGTAGCAATTTCTGTTTCCAAACAATCCATGCAGAACAATATCATAGGGACTTTTATCATCAAATATTGCCAATATATATTGGTGGAATTTTGCCGATATGATATATTGACAATATCGCCATATCAGCATGCCGATGCATTGGTTGAGCTCTGGTTCAAACATAACTGGATTAAGAGTTATTAAATGCTAATTGTCACAACAATATTTCTCAGATGATAATTTTTTAAGACAATGGAATGAAATTTAGCTAAAGTTAAAATCAACTTACCATTCATTACAGGTATAGCAACATTTAAAAAAAGTGAATGAGTTGTATATCTGGCAAAAGTGTGTATTTTAAACAGTTGAAGAAAACCAGTATCAATCCAGTTACTAAGAAAGTTGTGTGGATTCCACCCAAATCTCCATTTGGACTTGTACAAGAAACTTTGTTTCATGATCCATGGAAATTGTTAATTGCAACAATCTTTTTAAACAAAACATCTGGAAATTGTGCTTTACCACTTTTATGGAAGTTTTTTGACTGCTGGCCTACTGCAGAACATATCTGCCAAGCAGATGAAGCTGTAATTGCTCAAGTATTACAACCACTTGGGCTGCATCATGTTAGAGCATATACAATCAAGCAGTTTTCTTATGAATTCTTAACAAAAGACTGGAAATATCCTGATGAACTTTATGGGATTGGGAAGTATGGAAGGGATTCATACAGAATATTTTGCATTAATGAGTGGAGACATGTGAAACCTGATGACTGTAAATTAAACTTGTATCATGAGTGGTTAAAAACTGCATATGAAGATTACTGAAGCTTAGGATGAATTGTAGATTGTGTCAAGTCCAAAATAAGAAAAGGAGGATAATTGGTGAAAAATCAATACAAAAACTTTACGTAAAATCAATAAGTAAATATTATTCTTTATATTTACTTAACTGATTAGTGTTGCTTGTCTGACTTTAATGTCGTTGTGGAAGAACAGCATATAAAATCATTTGTAATAATTTTTTTTTTCAAAAAGTTTTTTCATATAATCTTTTTGGCAGTAATCAGGTATTATTATGCGTGATTATCTTGGTATATTGTTTAATGTTCATATTTAGCTATTTGGAAACAAGATACAAAGTCTTTGCCATTATAAGTCAGTAATTGCTTGCATTGCTTTGCATATTTTAACCATGCTTGAAGCTTTGCTTTTGAAAGATGTTCTGTGTAGGCATTTTAGCAAGAGAGCATTACTGGAAAAAATTGCTGCTTACCATGTTTGCAGAACGTAAATTTGTAATACTGTTTAGCAATCCAACAAAACCAACTATAATACATTTCTACAAACAGTTTAATGAAGTGTTGTATTAAATGCTTTATTTGTGCTTTGGAACAGAATCAAATATAATCTCAAGTTTTGTCAAAATTTTATAGATTGAGCTATTTTCAATCTTCATGCTCCCGCAGGTTTTCGTGTATGGAATTCTTAACGAAAAGATGTTTTCAATCACTTTATCTTCAGCATTGCAGGAAAAAAGCCATGGTGCAATCTACAAATCAACTAGGAAATTACCAACTGCTGTGCAACTTTGAAGCATAGTTATACTGCAGATACTACAATGAAAGGTGTTAATTATATTAATAGATAGTTCTGAATATCTAAAACTATGTTATCGTAAACAAATAGAAACCCTCCTTGATTGTCTGAAATCACCCAGAAGAGTGATTTTGGTTTCTTAACAGCTCTTTTGCTGGTGACTAATTATGTTAGATTTTAAAATGTTTTTCCTCTTTTGATAAGATTCTTCTATCCCACCCATGTAATGTATATGAAAGGTATTAATAAAATGTATCAAACATGGTCAATACAATCGAACTGAATATTTGGAAAAGTGTTAGACACTAGCTTATTTTGGAAAGCTTTAATGAATACTGGATAGAGATTTGCATTGTGGAGTTTTTTGTGACATTGTTGTATATATCTAATCTTGTGTACATTTTCAGTTTATGTTGGTAATTTTAAGTGGGGTTGATACTGTTAATGCAGATGATGTTTGAGACAACATAACTGCAACAGAACTTCACTTTGCAAAGAAGCATTATTCTGTTGATTGCACTTTGTTTCCATTCAACACTTATGATGCCAATGTGTTGTGTGGAAGATGGTCATTTTTGTTGCAACTTGTGAAATGTGTAAAGCCACCGAAGGCCAATTTTTTTGCAGTCACAGAAAATGACAAGCCAGTAATGAATACAAGCTTCATAGCCTGAATGGTGCAGAAGACAACTGTCAGATGTCTCTGAAAACATAACGTTGAGTCAAAGTTGATGGTCACAATTTTTCATGAACCTGTTCTCAAGAATTGTGCTCAACTAATGGCATAAATTTCTACAAAGCATATGCATCAAAGTTTTACTCTTATTTTGACTGAGTTGAAAATATGTATAGGCAGTTTGGCTGATGCATTTAAAAGTTACACGTAACAAGGATGCAGATTTTGCAACTTTGAATGTAGCTTTCTCAAGCGCTACCTTCTGCAGTTAGCTAGTAAAGATGCCTTGGTATGGTTAAAGCTTTAAATTGTCATTCTCCTAGTTGCAAACACTACTGTTTTTAGACAGTGAGCAGTCATAGCTTTCAATGTCAGTGACACAAAAGTCACTAAGCTCTATCATTCAGCTTGTGTTGCTGTTTGTGGTTTGCAATTTATGCCAATAATGTATTTGAAACTTGAACCTGCGAGTTTGCTGCTTGTTTCAAAGTGCAAGACCAAGACTTACCTTTCTGTTGGGAACTAATAGCTACCTCTATTTCAATATGTCACAAAATCGCTCACATGTCTGAAATCACCTGAATTATGATAAGACCATTAGGGGAGGTAGTGCTGTAGGACTTTACCTCCTAAGCCAATATTAAGGCCTCAGTAATTGTTTGTATCAGCCCAAAATCATGCTAATATGTGCTTTCAACAGAGTTATTTCTGTGTTGTTTGATCTGAAATAGAAATTATTACAAGAGGATACAGAAGTGTGAATAGTTAAATGTGAACAGATTTCAAATATTGTATCCCTACTTTACTACTAGGGTGTTGTAGGGGTACGTCATGGGAAAACCACGTGGTTATTTTAGGTGTTCCAGAACTAACATCGCGAATTTCTTGCTTGGTTTGAAACAGTTCCTTGTGCTCATGGATAAAGTGAAGTAGGGCAGTTTATGTTCAGCTCTGCATGTTGCATTGTATAGTGGATGTACAGTAAACCTCAGTTAATCAGGATCTTTGCCAAAACTTGTGGTACGAATGATTTCTAACGTTGTTGTTTATAAAAACATTTGGTTTATTTGGATTTTTAATCCGGATCTTTGCCAATACTGGATAAAATCTGCTCTTTTCACATCTTGTAATCCAAATTTTTCTGCACTTCCACCCTTTTGTGTTCTTAAGTGCACAGGACTGATCTCTAGGAAAGATTCGGCAGCTTTCAGAGGCAACGCAAGCGTGATCACAACAGTCCCATCGTTGCAGGGGATTTGGTGGGCTTAGCCCCCCCAAACAAAGCTCCAAGCCCCCAAAGTATGAAACACTGTAAATCACTTGAGTTTGTCAAATTTTAGAATGTAAACCCCCCCTATTGAAGACTTTCTGGTGACTGCTCTGGCTCACGATCCCCAAAGAGTGTATAGAATTATAACAACGGCCACAACTGCCTGCAACATTCGACTAATGGTAGAGACGATTATTACGTCACACACGGGCATAGCATATTCCGTTGAACGCAACGCTCAAGGCACGCAGCCTCAACACGGTTTCAATCTAATGATCAGTGTTGAGTGTGCTTGTGTAGATGTAGAGCTTTATTCCTGAGTGTATTGTACTCGGTAAGGTGTCTGAAAGGGATTACCTTCCAAATAGAGTGACTTCTTTTGGACCTGTTGCAGATATCTCTGCGTCACTCCGTAATCCCAGATTTCTTCGCAGCCAAGTAATCTCAAATTATGAACTTAAGACCGTTCATAATTACCTGGACATGGCGGTTGCTAGCCTGATGTATATGCCAATGTAAATACATCAATACGTTGGTTTTGCTTCTGCGAAAGCCTGCTGTTGAGTCGTAAATGTATTTGATTTAGGTTATTTTAACTGATATCTCAGTTCTTAGATGACGTCAGGGTAGAAACAACCATCTTCGGTTAATCCGGATCTTCGCCTAAACCGGATAAAATCGTCAGTCAAATCGAATCCGGATTAACGGAGGTTTACTGTATTTGTAATTTCATAGTTCGGGTGAAACGAAGTTGTGCGTTTAACGGTTTTATATCTGCTTTTTTTGCACAAACTGGTCTTGGTTTCCTTGTTTCAACTGTTATTTTGACAGACAGCATGTGTGTGCTTTTGGGTCTGACTCGCGCTTCAAACGCCACATGTTTGCATGCGTGCAGTAGTTTTCCTGGGGTGGGGTCAACAGTGGTGAAATTTCATTTTACCAACTCAAAACCAGGAGGTAAACATATTTTCTATTAAAATGTCGGTAGGAAATCATAACATTTCAAAATCCAAGCGGGCCAAGGCCCCCCTTCACCACTTTCAGACACCTTCTAATTAGCGATCTCGTTTCCTGCAGTTGGAAGCTCGTACTGCTCACATGCGGTCTGCGTGTTTCCTGTTGACTGTGCTAATGTCGGTTTACCACAGCTCTGGCTCTCGGCCTCGTGTAAATAGAGGTTAGTGTTGTTACGAACTTAACGTGGTGAAACCGTCTTTTGCATAAGCGCTGCTTTGACTTCGCAACTTCTTGGTCGGGAGACAGGAACAGTGCTCTGACAACAAACAAGGCTCCAAGCTGACATCGCAGTTGCGTATAGGGATACCGGCGCCCCAGGTGCTACCCGCAGCCAACCTCATACACAACTTGTTGTATCCTACGACTGCTCCCTCGCCGGCTGTGTATGATTACATTCACACGCAAATACTGATCGTATGTGTCGCTTCGAGATTTTGGAATGCTTTCCCAATTAAACCTAGATAAATTAATGACATTCCACTGCTGGTTTACATTCCCGTTATTACGTTGCATATTTATCAGTGGCGCTCACATTTGTGTATTTGGTACTGAAAAGTAGACGATTTCTGATTGCTATCCCACGATATATCTTTTCAGTTTTGCGAGCATATCATGCGCCACACGCGACCATTCATGTAATTGTCATGCGTTGACACAATTTAATTAAATCCGTTTTTCAATAGTTAATTATAAATTGCAACACATGCAAGTAACTTGAATAACTATTTGTGTTTGTTGGATTTGGCCGCTATGGTGCATGACTTTGTGAGATCCTCCAATCAGAAGTTGTGATTACGTGTTACGAAGGTATGCAAGCAGTAGTTATTATCATTGTTAAATAGTCAGGCAACGTCACGTGAATGTGTTCTAATCGTATCGTCTCAAAACGTTGGACCAAAAACTGTTGGTTGGTAAAAAAATCGTACAGTGACGTGCGTGCGTGCAAACGGAGCGGTATGCACACTGGCCAAAGCCATGGTGGTATACACGTTACGGCGTGTTGTGACCAGCAGACCCACAAGCCTGTTTTGCCGATTGCAATGCAGTATTTTTGCTTGGAGCTTTTAGAAAAGAAATGGAATTTGATGGCTATTATTCGCAAATGCTACCGCGTTTTATGTTCCCGTCCGAATCATCGGTAGCCTTAGCTTGTCGAATACTTTGATGTAATTCGACAAGCTTCAAGCTGGGTTTACTTGTCGAATACGTTGATTGCTTTCAATTTTGTGGGCAGCGAAAATTTGAAGCCCCTATGTGAATAAAAATGTAAACGTACGAGACGATGTTTGCTACGTGGTATAAAGCGGTTCCGTTGGGTATACTCAATCTCAATAAGATTGTTTGATACGTACCGTTAGCAGCAACATCCTTACCTCGTTCAAATCACCAGAAACAATTTACTGTGAGTAATTGTAACAAGTGTTGTGCTTTGCAGTTGCAAGATGAATTATGATTGCGTCCCTTGAATCCGTTCTAAGCGTTCAACATAAGACCCGATTATACTCATGGGCAGAAATCCCCCAGCACCAGCAAGACAACCCATATATAACAGATGGGTACAGGGCCTACTTATCAGCTAAGCAGTGCTGCAAAAGGTGAGAAAGCGATTACCTTTCTTTGCTAGTTGAGTAAAATTGCAAGTGAGTAGTTTTATACTGAATCACTTTTCCGTTTGGTTGGCGTCTGCAGCGATCTGCTAACTTTAATTGAATTTCGTAGCAGGGTTGCGGAGTCGTAAGGAATCGGAGGTTTTTCGGTGGGGTCGGATTCTTAACAACAATGGGAGTCGGAGTCGGATTTTTTTGTCCGACCCCGGATGTCCAATTGGATCATATCACACTCTTAAATTGGGAATTCCTGTTGGAACGGTACAGTTTCTTTTGAAACTTTTGTTGAAACAGATTTCTTGCTGTGCACCACGATTTCCATTGATTTTAACAGCCAAATTCCTTTACCTTTATGTTAAGGGGTCGGAGTCGGAAATTTTGCAAAGGCCGAAGTCGGAAAATTAGGAAATTCGGAGTCGGTAATTTTGGAAAGTCGGAGTCGGAAATTTTACCTCCGACTCCGCAACCCTGTTTCGTAGTGATGATTTACTTCGCCGTTTATTCTGGGACCGAGAAAGTACTCTGGTGAAATAAGTGGAGGAAGACACGTCGGTGCCATGTATTTATCGATGTCCAGCAAAGCGTAATGTTGAACGAGCACCTAAGCCGGTGGTCCTTAAAAGTTTTAACGCCTCAATGCCCCCAAGTCAAATTTTCATCAACCTGGACACCCTATTCTCAACAAAGTTTAATAACAAAGTCAACAGGTATCAGGTCAAAGTCAATCTGGACGGAAACGAGTCCAAGTTCTTAGAGAATGAGGACTGGAGTCCGGATTTTACTTTTCTTCCCAACACTGTTGAATGCCCCCAACATTTAATCTCAATTCCACCTAGGAGTTTTGAACCCCTGACTTTACCCCAATTGATAAGATCTAACCATGTGTGAGTTTGTTTTCACCATCTGTGCCTTTTCTTTCATTCCCCAAAATATCAGTATTGCCTATTTAAAGATAATCTTTAACACAAACAGTCCATACTGCATGCGTACTATAGTTGAAGAAGATTGTGGTCACAGAAATACGCTGAAAAATTCTCAGCAAAATTCAATTTGTCACAGGTAGGTGTAACGTTCATGTGGTGAAAATGCCATATCAATATGCCCAATAGGTTTTAAAAATCTGAAAAGTAAAAAAAACTGATGCCTTACGAAACTTATGAGCAAAGCTGTCATTTCCAGAAATTTACAGAACTACGGCTTCTTCTTTTCAGTTGTTCCGATACAGAACTACGCCTTGTTCTGTTTAAAGAGCAGTTTGGAAGGATAAACTGGACAGTGCAGAGATTTTGTTAAATAACTAAGATGATTGCAAATGCCTTTTGATTCACGACAAACCCAAATGAGCTGTTACACATACTTCGATATATTCTCAAATGCTGATGAAAATAATATCTGGTGAAAAGACGATAATGTCACTAAGTTGTCAAATAGTTTATGGCTTCAGACTGATCAGTCTGAAGCTGATTTTCATTCAGACTGATCAGTCTGAAGCTGATTTTCATGAGTGCGTTTCAAGTGTTCCGACTGTTCCCTTATTGCTAGTATTGTGACTTAAAATCGCTTGGTTCGTGCACTGCCGTTCATAAACTAAGTTGTGCGTAGCGTTCTTTACCTGACGTACGAAGTTATAGCGTTAGCAGTCGATTTTCTTCTTTTCGCTTTAGCATCCTGTTGAAATCGAATGAGCTGGTCAACATCTGGACGCACGGCGTTGCTTTTCTATTATTTTTCGTCTTTTGCTTTTACGATCAGCTGCTGTTGCTCTCTCATGCCCACGCCACAACGCTTGATCGTCTGGTCTTTTTAACGTTTTCAATTTGCGCTCAGGTGAGGGACTGATTGTGGATTAACGTTCGTGTTTGATCTTCAGTCGTTATAATCTTATTCAAAAGAGCTTTCTGGCTGCAAGAAGCGTAATGTTGAACCATAAACTGTTATAAGAGATATTTATTTTTTATCCGAAAACCGACCTTGAAATAAAATAATATAGGTAGAGCAAATTTTGGTAGTTCTATCGCTTTGCACAAATCGGTTGTAATTTTTATAAGACTTAATAAAAGACCCATAGAATGGTTAAGTATGTGCTTGTGTGCTGGCTTTTAATATCTCACTAATTGTTTCGTGCAGCCAACATTGATCACAGGTCGAAAGTCCGTTAAAATTTATTGAGTCCCTTTCAAACACAACTTTTCTGTGTAAATTCTTCTGTCTAGTTTTGTTCAAGGTTTACTCCTTATACGACTATCAGGTAGTAATGGAAAACAAGAAAAAAAATGAAAAATAAGAAAATCGTAGTCTCTGGTTCAAAAGAGGCGAAACAAATTGTTTTCTGAAAAACTGCTTGTATTGAAATGTGGAAAATTAGTTATTTGAAACTTCGCAGTCTTTTGTAGTGCTGCCGTTGTTTTATCTGCGAGGGTTGCAGAGCATTGGCTTCATAGTTATCCATGGCTTATTATCAGCACAATTCGCGAGGTGGTTTATCTTTAATTTGAATGTGCAAATGAGTCCGCTTGTGGCAAGAAATGTATCGTTCTTAATATTGGTAACATTATGGAAATGCGGAAGTAGGCTTTGTTAAGTTGACTATAAGGGCCGAGAAGGAACAACACGAAACCTTTCTATACCAATTTGTTCGTAATGGCTGCTGTTCCTAATATGCCGGACGTTGTATTTTAATTTGTAAAGGATCGCCGAACAGCGTAAGTGTTATTGAAGCTGATTTAAACTCGCATGAGACAACGCAAGAGTGAACTGAACCACCTCCATGATGTATTGTCCAAAGCGTTGCTAATTGTTGGGAAATTACGTCAATCTATGATGCTGGATAGATTTAGCATAATTTTTGCGAAAAAATTCCGCGAAAAAAGTTAAATCTAAGAAAAAGATCACATTGTGACAACATCTCGGCGACATAGTGTTTGCTGCTTGTCTCGCTTGACTCTTCTTTGCATGGCTGAGTGGAAACACTTCCTGTTCAGGTATGCATGCTATGTTCTACGCTCTACCATACGTTTATCTGTCATGTCCACGAAACCGTTGCCAGGCGATGGTACGCTGCCGACGTCATCGGGATAATGGCAGCGATGATGGGTTGCTATGCAATTGGTCTGTACCTCGGCTTTTATTGCTTGAAGGTGAGAAGTGCGTTGCCCGCCACAACTCTATCTCTTTCATGTAAGGGCGATCCAAAAAGCGCTTGTTTTGTACCTGACTTTGGATGTAACGATCTCGTCCATAGACGCGGTATTTTTGGATGCGACAAACGTTTATGCGGGATGTTGTAAGACTTCAATCCTGATTTTTTGCCAGGCCTAGAGAAACATCTGAATGTTTACTTTCCAGACCTTGCAGGCGATATACGTCAGCTCTGTTGGAGTTATGATGCTGGTCTCCGGTTTGCTGATGGCCCATCCGAATTACTTCAATGAAAGGTGTTGTTTTTAAACATGTCTTCTGTATTGTGACCGCACAGCAGTCTTTGTTACCAACCAAGCAGTGCATATTTTGCAGCTGGCGATGCATCCGCCTGACGCATCTGACACTGTTCACTGTGAGCGGTTTGTGTCCAACCATACACTGGTGCCTTACTGTGACTGCGCTTGAAACGAAGGTGAGTTTCAGTTATGACAGTGACGTAGACAGGAAATGTTGCGCAAGGCGGTTGTGGGTGGAAACGTTCACTGGAAAACAGAGAATCCTGTGCATACGCTAAGTGAACAAGATCGTTAAGTCCAACTGGGCCAAATATGAGCAGGTGCTATTTATAGGAAGCTAAACCCTCTGCTCCGTCACAGGTTGTCACACCAACACTTCAAAATAGGGGACTTGGGAATGTCACAAGGGTTGCTTGCGGTTGTCACATCGGCTCACTCCCAATTGTCACATCGCCTTCCTCGCAATTGTCGCATCTTTAACTTGCAGTTGACTTATCGGTTAAGTGCGCATTTGTCATATCGGACTATTTGCAATTGTCGCATCGGTTAACTTGCAATTGCCTAAATGTCAGTTATCACATCTGTTCAGTTACAATTATTACGTTGGTTTAGTTACAATTGTCACTTTGATTTACGCCAGGTTTGTCGTCTCGTGAAATACCTGAAAACATATTCGCTGTCTTATTACCGCGACATCAATGCGACTTGAAGCAGCACTTGTTGCAATTTGTCGTGAAACCCTTGGACTTGTGCCGTTTTCTGTTGCGCGATCAAAGAGCATCAACATGTCTTGGTTCGCCAACACGCTTTTTGATGTGAACTCAATTTTTGCAGATATCTTATCTCAGGCATTGTCGTGACGTAATAAGTTGATGGTGAATGTTTTGCGAACTTTTATGTAGCAGCTGCTAGTCTCATGCTTCTTCTTTCGACACAGATGTTCCTTTTCGACGTCATCCTTCTGTACCTGTTGCTCGGAGTGGCGTTTGCCGTGTACTTGTCAAAATACCCGGAAAGGTGTATGCCAGGTAATGCAGGTTGATCGTCCTCGTTGTGACAAGAGTTTAACCAAAATTGGACTTTAGTTCAACAGTTTCTTGCTTTGCGTTGATAAATTTTTATCTTTTTTTCGGAGTTTTTGGCAACGTTTTCTTCTTCATAATTTTCTGACGTCACGTGATGGCACTCCATTCCGTGACTTTTTCAGTTGCCGCTGTAAATTCAAGGCGAAAGTGTCTTTGGTTAACATACATGAGGGAGAACTGTGTTGGCTAAGCAGTTGGATGATAGCGCAAATCAGACAGTGCTCGAAATTTTAGAGTGGTCAAGTGTTAATCAACGATGTGCTTACATGTTTGTAAGTTTTGTTGATTTCGGTGTAAGTTTTGTTGATTGTGTTTTTCAGAGCAAATATTTGTTAATGCGGTTTTCATATGTTTTTTTACAAACGTGTGACTTTGGCAAATTCGTATTTTCTGAATTCTTTTTGAGATAAGTGTCATCGTGAGATATTACGTCATCATGGCCAAACGTCATCATTAGCGTTATCATCGCCGTGGAGGATGAAAGTGTTTTTTCCTTCCTCAGCCAATAAGCTGGCTTTAAATGGAGTTTGCCTGGTAATAATCGTACAAAAGTTTGCAAAAGCTTGGAAAACTGTTTTTCAGCTTTCGTGTAGTCTTCAACATTTGTGTAATGACCAAGGTTGTGGAGTCGGAGCTAAAATATCCGACTCTCGACTCCAACTTTCCAAAATTTCTGACTTTGACTTTCCAAAATTTCCGAATCCGACCTTTCCAAAATTTCCGACTCCTTAACATAAAGGGAATGAAATTTGGCTGTTAAACTCAATGGAAATCGTGGTGCACTGCAAGAAATCTGTTCCAAAAGAAATTGTGCCATTTCAACAGGAATTCCCAATTCAGGAGTGTGATGTAAAAAATGATCCAACTGGACATCCGGAGTCGGACAAAAAAATCCGACTCCGACTCCCAGTGTTGTTAGGAATCCGACTCCACCACCCAAAAACCTCCGACTACACGACCCTGGTAATCACCGCTCCCGATTTTTGACAAGTGCAGCGCAGAAGAGTGATTGGCGCAGTGCGTGCCAGGTGTGGTCACAAATGCATTGATGCTTTTGGTGCCGACTGGGACGTTGTTGCGGGAAAAGCACAAGGTTGTCTGAAAAAAGGACGTTGTTGCGGGAAAAGCACAAGGTTGTCTGAAAAAAGGATTTGATGCTTTTCTTTTGTGACTTGCAAATTATTGGGCAAGAACAAACACATAATTCCCCCCAAAAATATTTCGCTCCCCCACGGTTATTACTGCCACCTGTTGTTACCTGATCTTGTAGATGTTGAGCTGGTGACTCTGCCAGTGAACAAGCGATTAATATTCCCTGGTAAGGTCAATTTGTCACTAACACGTTTGAGCCTTGGCGGTGGAGATGTTGTTTTGGGCAAGGTTTGAAAACTACGTCGTCCATCGTTCGACACTCGCTGCTTAACCTCCATTAGCTTTTCTGACCGAGCGTTCCTGTCTCCCTGGATAAGCTATAAGTCGAACTACAGAACTGAACGCGCTAAATATCTAATTATCCGACGCCATACTCCAGGCCTGCAACCAGGAGGGGGCAACCAGGCAATTACCCCCCCCCCAAAATTTTCAAAATCATTGATAGTTGTTAGGTGACAGGTGAAACAACAAGCTGCAATTTCCCCCCAAAATAT
>JGI24159J19872_10005068_pt1 | contig 16951 bp, 7 predicted proteins | sample Ectturendosymbi4_FD_19872 | JGI IMG/M metagenome (IMG submission 19872) | reverse complement strand
TTAGAAACGTTATGAGAAAACGTGTTCAAGTGTTCAAAAATTTAATTGTTGTGAAAGTTAAAAAAACTGGTATAACTTGCAGCGGCACACCAATCAGTCCTATCACTATAGTTTCCTGCAAGGAAAAAGACAACGATCTATTACTATAATTTCTTTCCATTCAATGCACAACAGGTTAATTTTATCAGAGCGTTGCTGCATCAACTTAATGATAAGATTCCATGGGAAATGACTGCAAAGCGAAATTCCCGCTTCGGCGAGAGTTCGAAAATTTTTAGAACGGCCAAATTACTTTTATTACGTTTTCATCTTTTTGTGTGTGAAAAATTAATTGCAGCGATTTGGTGAGCATGCCATTTTTGTTAATGATTTTTTTCATGCGAATACGGCTGTAACAGACTTGTTTGTTCTGATTAAAAACAACATTCTTTGACAAATTTTTGATCTATTGAAACTGTTGCACGTGTATTTTTTAAACATATTAAAGGTTTTCCAATGCTATCTCCAGAAACATTACTATGGCAACCTCGTTTAATCAGGAATCTTTGCAGATTAGATGAAATATCTGGCATAAATCTTAAACGTTAAGCTTCAGAACACAGAAGAAAATATAAAATATTTTGTTCCTTACAAAAGTGAGGCATCAACCCTTGTTCGGAAATCGCAACCGTATTTTTAATTTGAAATTAACGACGTCACAGCTAGGTTTTAACCATGAAACCTGGCCGGCTAAACGTTTAGTTTTTACTCCAAGTAATTTTTCAAATTAGTTACACATTTGTTTACCAATACACAATTTATCTTGCTTGATGATACTGTATGAAGCAATGTTCCTTTTTATTGTTTGCAAAAAGATGACACAATTTTTGTTCTTAGTCCAGTTACACGCTGAAACATAGAAAACAAATTTCAAATGAATTTCTCGTTATTCGTTTGTACAGTAATGAAAGGCCAAAAATTTTGGCAATACCTTTGAAGGCTTTCGAGGAGACCTACCTATGAGACGAAACTGATAGAAGTAAATGGAATTCAGATCCAAAATAAACGAACATCTTTGAGTTAAAATCATGTAAAAATAATGACGTGCTTTTTGGTGTGGGAAAGACCAACAATATAAACAAACATATAAACAAACAATACTACTTTGTTGCAGGTAACGGAAGAATGGATTACAAAGTTTTTTGGAAGCGTATTATCAAAATTGAAACTTACAAGAAAAATAATTGTGTCCGTGACTTACCTTCACATACTAAATCATGGTCAGTAGCAGACAGAGGCACGAAAAGTAATAGCCATGCGAAACTTACGTTACTTAGAGTATATGTTTCTATCCAACGTTAAATTCGTGTTTTCATACAAAACGTTCGATCCTTCTCGAGGTGTTCGTGAAAAAGCACCCAGATAGAGAACCAGAACACGCAAGAGTAAACATGCATGCACACTGCCCAATACACACTACATACAGCATTTGTAATTAAGGAGGCGTAAGATAAGCACGTTAACTACGCAAGTGCGACGCGAAATGTCACAAGACGTTAAAGTTTGCTCACGATGACGCCTTTGAACAGAACACTTAAAAAAGTGAACTCCAAGAAACTTTACAATGCAACAACAACTTGCGATGTGCCTTGGATACTTGCTGCAAGCTTGACATATAGTGCCGAGTAGATGAATTAAATTTAAATGCCATATGCTGCAGTCTGGCTTTGAGAAAACCTTTGGGAAACGGCTTTGGGAAAAACGCTGTCCATATGTAGTAATTTTAAACTTGCTTTTTTCCAAAGTTGGTTTCAATTTCAGGAAAGGTATGGTAGTCCGGCTGCATAATTCGGCAGTTTGATCGAAGAGCTCGTTTGTTTTGCTGAAGAATATCATGATATTACTATCACGAGTAACAACAGTTCAAAATTGATACTACTCTTCACTTTCAAACTAGAAAGCTGCAATTTGATTCGTTAGCCACACAAAGGTAGCCAGAGACGGCTGACTGTACATTTTGGAGATTGTACTTGCTCAGACGGTGAAATCAACAGTATTTACAATTTACCTTTTTGCCTTGAATTTCGACAAAAAAGTTTAAAGAACTGAAGGGCATTGTCAATGGAAAATAGTAATGTACAAACCAAATCGATTTTTACATCACAAAAAAACAGAACAAAACCCACCTATCAACCTAATCATCCATTTACCTCTTGCATCGAGGTTAGAACTCTTAGCAAAGCATTTTGAGTATACTTTCTCAGAGAACTAGGTTTTCAATGACTTTTGATAGTGACGTAGCGAGGCTAAGTGCCGCCCGGGGCGGACCACATAAGTGCCGTCCTTGCTACCCTTCAAATTTGCTTACAACAATTTAAAATGAAAGAAGGTCATGTTTGGTGCTTATTATATAAGGAGTAACCAAACACTCACAAACTGAAATAGGTCTTATTTTCATTGTCGTCTTGCTTTTTCTGCTTGTCATCTTTTTCTAGTTTCTTTATACTGTATATGCATGCATGAACTCGGCATATTTCGTCAAATTTTCTTCCCTGTTGACGTTTAGTGTCCGGTAAGCCGCACTACTTTGCTTTAATCGTTTACTCCAGGGTTTCTCAACCTGCGGGACACGGAAGAATTTTTGACGGGTCACGGCCAAGTATTGTTGAAACTGAGTACGTTTCGCAAGTTTAAACCTTTCACAACAACGTAGGTACAGCTCATGCTCTTATTGCCATGAAAACAAAATCTAGAAACAGGCTTAAATGTGGAAGATGACTTGATCTGCGCATCTTCATGTATTGAGCCACGAATATCTATGCCAGTGGTTCCCAAACTTGTCCGAGCCGTTACCCAAATGAAGGTAGCGATTATGTCTTATTACCCTCAATATTTCGCAGTGATCGCTCATAATATAGAACAACATTGTGGTTTGGGTTCTGCATTACTCCCCGAAGAATCGCGTATTACCCCCAGTTTGGGAACCAATGATCTATGCTTTTTAACAGGGCCGCAACGAACTGGTATTCTCGAGGGAAGTAAAATTATTGTAAGTTGATGTTATACCTAAGAACTAAATATGTTTCTGAAAATTTCGGAGGGGGCTATTTCCTGGTTGCCCCCACCCCGGGTTGCGTCCTCTTTTTCTAGCAACAAACAGGCTCGGCCATTGCATTGATTGCAGCGAATGTTGTGTTACTAAAAGTTGTTCTTATTTCTGCTCTGTTCTTGTGCAACAGTTGTCGCAATTGAGGAGTTGTACAGTCGGTGTGCCACGGACCCAGTGTTTGTTTGATTGGGCCACTTGCTTGATAAGGTTGAGAACACTTGGTTTATTCATTTCAGGGGATGAAACAACAAAATTAAAGAAGTGATGACGTCATACCTATTTTAGAGGTGTAAAACTTTATGTATGTTAATCAGACATGGGGTAATCGTAATCGTCAATCGTAATCGATTACAGTTTTTTGAGTAATCGTAATCGTAATCGATTACATTGCCAATTTAATCGCAATCGACGATTACGTTCACGATTAAACTTGAATATCTTCACCCTACATCACTGTGCGCTGAACCACGGTTGTGGTGGCTGGGTTTCCTTCTTTATCATCATTTGTTATGGTTATGTTTCAAGGGAGGCCATTTCCCCGTCTGTGTGCTTTAAATCCAGATGGTCCAGCGGCAAGCGCAGCGTTTGTAGCGAACTCTCACTTTGTTGCAGCTACTCTTGTTGGCAGCCAGAAGCAGCGTAGCGAGTCTAGTGAGACATAGCAACAAAAAGAAGATCTTTACAAAGACGAGTTGACACTTCGGCAACAGAATAGCGGGACATTACGAGGAGAGGTGTTGGTTTTATTTATATATACAGTATTCAGAGTAAACTTGTGAATGTAAGTGCTGGAGTAGACTATAGTACAGTAATTTATATACAGTAAATTAAGTTTTTTCAGAGGAATAAAGTACTTTAATCCAAGTCGAAAGTACTTTTTCATAACTAGCATTTCATTCATGATTCACCAGATACTGCTAAAAAAACTCAATGAAACCAGTGAGGTTTTGTTGACCATTGACGTTTAGTCCAACAGACAGATGCGTAGCTATATTGGTGTCACTGTTCATTTCATTTCAAATTAAAAGCTGCACAATGCTATGCTGGCTTGGAGACGATCGTAACCCGCTGTTAGAGGAAATAGTCAGCAATTTTGAAATTATTAACAAACAAATTTTCAGTGTTGCTGGACGAATGTTCAGCCTGATAGATGTCGTTTGACTGCTAAAGCTTTGAAGCCTTGATGTTTATCAACTGTAGGCTATAGATTTTAAACATTGGTCATTTTTGTTTAATTAATATTCAAAGTGTTTGTTGCAGTGGAATAACTGGCGGGAGGGATAAGGGGCGATTTTGACTCCCCTGGCCTGCTAAATGTAAAAAACAGAACCTCACTAAGTTTATATTTCGGTTTTAGTATTCTTTTGGTTTTCAGTAGGTTGTCGTCTTTTTGCGTTTCTCGGAGATTTTCCGTTGATTTGCGGTTTGAGTATAAGCATCCACACCCAGATTCACCATTATTTCTCATGTATTTTTTGAGTGTTGATTTGTAGGTCACCTACAAAGGTCACTTGGCCTTTTCAGCTACGTTTCCCCTCTAGTTCAAACCTCTACTTACGCCACTGATTTGTGGACTGCACGAACGTCTGATTAAACAATTATTATAATTATTTTCCGGTGCTTGACCCTTACAGATTAGTAATTTCGTTTATTGCATTCATTAATATCGTATGATGTCTGCATAGGCCTAATAGACTACTTACATCAAACCACGCACATTGGGTTTGTTTTAGTTCTGAAGATGATTCAAGATAAATGTAATCGCGATTGTAATCGCGACTACTTTCAATGTAATCGTAATCGTAATCGATTACATTTCTGCTGTAATCACCCCATGTCTGATGTTAATATCTCGTGTAGTACCCGTCTTTGAGTAAAAAAGTAGCCTATATATGCTGCACATAGCAGGCTATAGTAATATATTTAATATTATGATCTCAATGATGTAAGGAGCGTTTCATTGTTCACTTCAGGTTTCAGTGCTGGTTTAATTCTTTTAGAATATATAAAAGGCGTCAAACGTTAACTCTGTCGGCGCTTGTGCGGGGCTCTGTAGGTGCGGTATCATTTTGATAAAATAGGTCAAATAGACTTAAAACTGGCTCTGGTTTAGAACAGCGGCGATTCAAAGGGGGGACTGGGCAGGCTGTGATTCCTCAGATTTTTTACTGGCCCTAAGTTTGGCCACCCCAGTTTTGTGCTTATTTTCACGTTCAAGTTCATTTGGTTGACATATACAGCAGACAACTTTCAGGCAGCAATATTTTAAACGATAATTTAGAAGACATCTGGCCTGCATTCAATATTTCTCAAATGCATGATAAGCTGGACTGTTGTTATTGACGGCCGGGTAATGGGAGTTGGTAATGGGGGCTTATGACGACACTCACGGGTAATGGGAGCTTATGACGACACTCACGGGTAATGGGAGCTTATGACGACACTCACCAGTGGTTATTCGGAAATTTTATTCAAACCGCGGTCTTGCGGTGGTTAAGATTAAGTTCGAAGCTAAGAAACAGTCGCAGAAATGAGAAGAATGATCTTCCGTGCATTTCAATGTAAGGTGTAACTAAAGTTGCCAGACGTTCTTGAGCGCCAAGGATTTGCTCTCAAAACTGGTTATGTCCATTGTCCTTGATCCTTGAAAAGCATTTGTTGTCCTTGACTATTTTCCGGCGTCCTTGAATAGTTGTGAAATTGTTCATTATTGAACTATTCAATACATTGAACATTCAAGAATCAAGATTAAAAATGTAGTTTAACAAAATAACGTGTAGGTTTTTTACATCTTAAACAGTTGTGCAGTAAAAAGCGAACTATTCAAAACAGTTGTTCCACCACTATGTGTGCTACACCACTATATCTAATAATTACTCGAAGTAAACATGAAGCAAAATTTCAATAAATCAAAACAACAATGTCCTTGAAAAAATGTCAAGTTTTTTTTCAATGTCGAATTGCAATTATTAGCAACCGCTGATATTTCGTAATTTTTACGTAACATTCCGACCCCAATTTGGCGCCCCCAACATACTGCGCCCAGGGACAGATATCCCTCCTTGCCCCCTTAGTTACGCCACTGTAGTCACCAACCTGTTGGCAGATAGTTTATTTTTTTAAATTTGTTTTGTCATCTATCACCAGCCTACTTGTCTCTGTGTCAGGATGGAATTCGTGGTTGGAACCATTTTGCTTTCATGTGAGTTGTTTTCACTTTCGTGCAGCTGTTTCCGTTCATGTGGGGTCAGCACAATCTTATCCGGAAAATGGTGTTTCGATTCAAATGTGTAGTGCTGTGGAAATTGCATGGTTAGCACAGAACAGGGACGCCGGAACAGCGGCAGGGAAGTGGCGCAGTAAAGGAGTTGAGGGCAATGGAAGCTTGTAAAAAACAAACAAATCGTTACCAATTATGCTTGCTTTTGCGCAGCAACACGTTGACCTCAGAAATAATAGCAAAGACTGTAGAAAACCATTCTGAATTTTGTGGGTGCGCGAATAGCTGCAATAAACTTGTTTCAAGTCGATCTTTACAAACCATAAAATTACCTGTTTCTGTTATGTAAAGGCACCTCCGCCCCCGTTGCCCCCTTTTAGAGGGCAGGGGGAAATAACCCCGCCATTTCACCGCTCTCCGGCATCCCTAAAATCACCTATGATGCTGTTATGTAAGGACACATATGCCCCCTTTCCCCCCTTTGAAACGGGAGAGGGCAGTGCCCCCATCATGCACTCCCGTTCCGGCGTCCCTTGCACAGAATATTCGTCATAGCAGTGCAAGTGTGCGATTGCGTCTAGTGGCGTTTAGATGTCTCTATAGTGAATAATAACGCTAGATCATATTTAACGATATTCGCAAGCCTATGTGGGTTTGATAGGATTAATCACAGCAAATTAATCTTCAAAATAACGGAAAATCACCATGCACGATAGACGTTTATGTTGTCCTCTACTTTTCCCTTGGCCCCGCAGTGGCGCCCCCACTTTTTCAATTCTAGAATCGCCACCGGTTGACAAGCGTTGGCTTTCGGTCATCATCATAACCTGCAAACCTGGTCCAGCTGTTGGGCTGGACTTTTTCCAATTACGCGTGCATAGTGTTATCCCTTGCCTTCGTTCATTACCAACAGACGTCTATTTCGAAAACTGTATTACCAAATACTGCCAGGGGGCATCTGACCTTACTCATCAGTGGTTACAATATCTGAAGTTCGGCGGTAATCGCTCTGAACAACTTTATTCAGTACAACCATTGCCAAGTTGTGCAACGGTTTTGGTTAACGTCCCTTTTAATAAAAGCCTTCATCACAACCATGCCTAAACATATAGGTTGCCCATTGTGTTAGATTCTTAGACTAAGGTTTATGCTTCTAATTTGTCAAAATGAGAGCAAAATTTTCTGTCAGCTTTTTTTGTTCAATTGACTTTTTCTATGACTGCAAATGTTAAGTGTACCGTTGAACAAAGGAGACTTCTACGAGACCCACGTTGTAGGGCCGCAACCAGCTGATATTTTCAGGGGGGAATTATTGTACTTGTTGTTTACTATATTCGTGGGGGGGGAATGATTGTAACTTGTTGTTGTACCAAACAACTAAACACGTTTTTGAAAATTGCGGGGAGGAAATTGCCCGGTTGTCCCGTGGTTGCGAGCCTGCCACGTTGCCTATTGGCTGGCTCTGATTCACTCTACTTGCAGTTAAAGCCTACAATCTAAGCTCTGAATTACCTACGAAAACACACCAACTGCACTATCTCGTTTCAAGAATGTCATATTCCGACACCATTATGTCATACAGAAAAACAGAAGCTCAATTAACATAGCGCAGCGTTACCTTTGCAGAGTTCTTCACTTCAACCGGCCAAATTTAATGTTGATAAGTCCACCGATAGTGGACTAGGTTAATCTGGCAAGTATTGAAAATATCCCACTGAACATTAAGAAATGGCATGAAACTTGCCAAAAAATGTTCGTCGCAAATGCTTTGGTGTCAAGATGATGTAATGATGTGCCGTTGGGGCGTTGCTAAGGATCGAACGATAGTAAAAAAAGGAATAACCTCCCTTGACTTTTTAGCGTGATTTTATGCAGGGCAGATTTTGAGTGGAAGGCAATGTAGTCCTCGAACTACCTGATGAGTAATGTTTGCTAGTTTGCGGTCAAATGTCATCTCTGTCCTTTGTTCATAGGACTTTTGACTGGAGTAGGGGGAAATGGCTTTGGCTGGAGAGGAAGTTGTAGGGACTGGGGAACAATTTCCCCCAAATGTATATATTTAAAAAAACATGATTTCAAGACAAACATTGGGGTATTTAGCACACTGGATTTGAACCAGACGTTTGAGTAATCATTTAATAAATTTGCTCACTCCACAGCCGCACTTCCCACTTTGTTAGGCTAGCCTACCAATCTAGGGCTTCTAAACACAAAAACTGAAGAGTTAGAATTTTAAAAGTTCTATTTCAAGATAATAAAGATAGTTAGATCTTTTAAACTACTTTCAAAAATTTATTTTTAAGCAACAAATAGCCTCCCCCCAGAACGTGCCACCCGGGGCCCGGAGCCCCCAGGGCCTCCTTGCTACGCCACTGCCTGTTGAATAACTTTGCCTTGTTCTAGATAATATGTAGGAATTGGTCGATTTTGTCGAATAAGCGCACCTGGAAGCCCCATTGCTCCGCCGGTGTGGATAAAAAAATATGAAGATTTTGATGTGGGGCGAAACGTCATCAAGTTTCATGGTAAGCCGATTCAGCAATATCAACCTTGATGTAGCTGTGGAAACCACTTGATTAAACTATTTTGATTGGAAACACATTCACAAGCAGCGGGAGCTTTAATTGGACCATCTTGTTCCAAATAGGCTTATGAAAACGAAACAGCAATTATTGCAACTAGCTAACTAATATCACTAATACTACTAGCAATTTTTTTCTGTTAATCATTTGTCCAGAGTACCACCAATTTGTTTTGTTATTGCTGATGTTGCTCCACTCTAGAATTTAGAGATGCGAAAGATTACCTTTTATAACAAGTTCAATTTCGCATCTGCAAGAGCCATCAGACTTATCTCTGTGAATGCTTCTTGACAAAAAAGGTATAAAAGTTCCAGAAATGTTTAACAATACTTACATTTCCTATACATCAAGTGAACTGTCTAGCTGCGGCGATTCCAACTGTAAAAAATGTGATATTAGATCTCGCTGTGCCATCTTTCGAAACAAAAGACTAATCAAATTTGCTTTGATGCCTTACAACATCATGAACAACTATATTTGTAGCATTTATTTTCTCAAGAGTTGAAAGACTGTTAGGCTCAAGAATATATGTTCAATTAATTCTGAGTTGATGTCCTGGATATTTGTAGAGCAACTTTAACTTATTTCAATTTCAAGTAAACAGATATTGCACCAATCTTCATGTAGGTGACCATTCAAAATACATCATACGGGGAACTTTCTACTGCAATCAGATCTGCGTAAGTATATAGAGACGAAATATCTGAGTGATTCTAAATGTTCAACAATGCTTGCAAACCAAAGAGTCTTTGTGGTTATAGTTTAAGTTTCAATTTCAAGTCAACTTCCTTAAAAGTTTGCCTCATTGACAAACATGTGGAACAAAACTTACAAATGATGAACATCTCCATTTATGATCAGTGATGAAGAGTAAATCCTAGTTATTTGGGCATTCATTTATGGATCGAAAAAGTAAACATTTTGCTACACATTAGTAATTTCTTTCACAAGATATCGGCTGGGCATTGGAATGGGTTTGGCTTACTAACGGTGAGCTTGTCTACCAGGCCCGTAACCAGGAGGGGCGAAGCCGCCCCTAGAAAATTTTTTGCCCCCCCATCCCGGATAAATGTGTTGGACATAGTTTAAAAGTATTGGACTTAGTTCAAAAACATTTGGCCACTCTCAGAAAACTCTTCGCCGCCGCTAGTGTCCCAAGCTGGTTACCGGCCTGTTTTCTACACAAGCATCTATGGTACTGATTATGCTGGCAAAGTGAATGGCCGTGTATTTTAATTTGCGAGTTATCAAAGAAATAATAATAAAAAAAATGTTTGATGCTACAGCTCTGCAAGTTTTTAAAGCATTGTTCCGAAGATTGTGAAACTTCGAGGTAATGCGATGCTCTATCTGAAATAACCTAGCAAAAGCCACTAATTTAATTTAATCCGTTTGAAAGACCACTTTAGTTTAAAAAATGTTTTGGTCATCACGACATTTCATTGGATTAAGAGTAAATATCTATAGAAAACAAAAGAAATTGCTGGGCAGAACAATCGGGTACTGGCGTGGCGCACACTCATAAGAAGGAAATGAGAAAAGTCAATCATTTTACGAGAGGCATATTAGCGACAAAAAATACTGCAGCTGAAGCAAACGTTGAAATCTGTGGCGTCAATACGACATCAAGCAACTTTCAGTCTTCAAAAATTTAGGAAATCTCGTGCATTGCTTACCGTAAATTCCATATCCAATGGCACCCAGGATCCCCAAAACAATGGAAGCACCAATAACAATTATGGCAATTTTCAACCTTTTCGATGGAGCCTTGAAACGAAAGAGCAAAAGTATAATGTGGTTTACTTCAGTGTCGAAGCAGGCCCGTAGCCACAGGGGGCATTCGGGGCCAGAGCCCCCACATTTTTTGTGTGATCCCCAAATTGTGTTGTTGAAAAATTTGTTTTAAACTTATAATTAAAATAAAAATCTTGCTCTCCTAAAAATGTATTTTGCCCCTCACAAACCTTAAAACCTGGCTTCGGGCCTGTGTCGAAGCAAACGTTTTCTGAATTATACAACTCAAGGATTGGTTTGGATGATGACAGTTGACGAAACGCTGAAGAGTGAAGACTGAAATTTGCTTCTTACCGGCCCGCCGAGATGAACGCTCTTGCCCAAGGAGCACTGGCCGTGGGTGAGCGTGTGTAAGTTATTATTGTTATTATTCATTCAGTTCGTCATTAATGGTATTTTGCACGTTGTCTATTTTTGATATTGTGCTCCTCTCCCTTCTGTCTTGTGAAATAAACTACTTACGCGAAATAATACATGGTCATTCCATGCTCTGTCCTGCCGTTATTGGCACTTTTGAATAAACAAACAAACAGGAAAACTCAAGATTTTCCGAGTTTTTAGTCGAAACCACGTCATTTCAATTTACAGAAATTCGTTTAGCTTGAAAATGCACAAAATTCTAGGAATATAAGAGGTTGAAAATGTATTGCAGTAGAAATGTACAGCAATTTGAACATGAGAAGGTCAAGAATATAAAACTGAAGCCGATTCCTAAGTTCGGGATTTTCATATGCTGACGAGCAGAGAACAAAAGTATTATATTCATATTTCCAACACTTAACACAAAACTTTTGACACTAAATTACAAACTTCCATCATAACAAATCTAAGCACATCATAAATCTTTCTTTATTCTCTTTGAAAGTACTGAACAGAAATAACAGTTTTCCGAAAAACGTCTACATTATTTACTTCCCACGTTCTCCGAAAAGTTGCAAGGCGAATTGTTTGGACGGTTTGAAGGTCGAACAAGGACACTCCAAGTTTAACAAAAATAGTTGCATGTTTTTAACACCTTTACAGCTCAGTTTTAAAGCTTCACAGCGGCAATTAATAATAAGTATACGGTATATAAACAAATCATTGATAACCCTGAAGTCAATATTTTGCAGCAACACAAATTCTTGTGTGTATAGTTGCTGACAAAAACTAAACCTGGTTTAAATTAGCTGGAACTTCGTTTTCAAAATGGTTTTATTTCGATGTGCTTAAGCTATGGAGGTTCGTTTCAAATTATGTATAAAATCTGTAAGCTCAGTTTTGAACGTCACATAAAATTCTTCTATGTAACAATTTCTTTACCAAAAACTACGCATGTTATCTGTTACTAAACTTACATCGGGTGATCTGTGGTGTGTTACCGGTACTGGAAGGTTTGGAGACTGAACAGTTCGGTATTCAACTGGAACAGAGTACACGGGAGAAGAAAAGTTGCTGGAGTTGTAATAAGACATGTTACAATATACCCAAAACAACCAATGCTATTTATTCAGTCTATATGAGCAGTTTTAACCTGTGAGATGTAGGCGATGTTTTTAGGACAACATAATAATGACAAAGCATAAATTAAAGTTTGAGCTGCTTTGAAACTTATTTCAGCTATATAACAAATCATAGTAATTACTTTTTCCTGTAGTGGGTAACTTGTGACAGCAGCAAATTAGCAAATCTTTGCATGACTTGCCGCGAACAAATTTTTTGATTCGGAAATTTAGTAGGTCCCTGGTGAAGCCATGGTTCCAGTGCCACAAAAATGTAATAAATTTAGGAAATTTTTGCGGTTTCGCATGCTTCTCAGTCGTATTTAAACTAGTATTTGTCTTCTGCGTGGTACAAAGTAGAAAGCAATGTCTGATTCTTGAACCATGAATTGCGGATAAACCACGAAAATATTATATTTACAAGAAATTCTGGTCTTCCAAATATTACCTATACTATAGGGCCTATATTTAGACATGCGTATAACACTAATGTGAAGGGCGAAACAAACACGTTGATTTTTGAACTACATAAACTAAATACAACATTGCCTTAAGTGATTATATATTCAGTTTTAACTCTACCTGTATTTCACTTTGGCACAAGACGAGAGTTAAATCATTATCTTCTGCTAAAATTGATTTAATATTATCAAAACTAGTAATGTAAGCATCTGTGTAAATGTCTGAAAGAACTGAAATGAGGCAAGTGAGCAATTAGGCCTAATTTTTAGTGCATTACAAGCCATTTACATCAGATGAATTTAAGAAAAAGGTTCCATACCACTTCTTGTGAATTTGAAAATCGATTATTATCTTCTGTTTTCAGCAAAAATGTGAATTTCTTTGTTTTCATTTAAAAATATCTTTAAAATGAAGAATCTATTGGATTATTATTGAAATTCATTTTATTTATCGTAACAGTAAAAGAGTTAAAAATGAATTTCGTGAGGTGAGGTACAAAATTGGTACTTTTGATCAAATGAAATAAAATTTCAATTAATACTCGTATCTTTTATCTTTTTGTTGCATTGTTGAGTTCGTAATCAGAATAAATAATCGATCCTGCTGCAACGTACATCTTTTGCAAAAAAAGAGCAAGCACCAACTGTTAGCAGATTAGACTCATGAGAGAGTGCAGTTAACATGTACGGGTTGGTGGAAAGATTGTGAGGTTGGAAAGATTTGCTACATCTGCTAAAACAGTCAACATATTTTGATATCGCAAACGCTCTGTAGTTGAACATGCGGATATGAACCAACTTAAACCAATGTCTTGCATGTAGTAACTGGTCTAAGGACAACTGCCACCTGGAAAATTTCCACCTAGCACAATTGCCACAAAAATAAATGTCACAAAGCAATTGTTACCCAAAAACAGTTGCCACTACGGTAATTACATCCAGCCAACTGTCACCCGAAAAAATACAAAAGAAAATGTCTGCGTACACAGTAATTCAAAATATTTGAGATTCAGAATATCATGAAATTTTCAAGGTCTTTTTATACTGGAGGTAAAATCCTAGCTTTCCTCGCTGAATCTGAGAACACACTATCAACAGTGTTATAACTCCTTTTTATGAAAGAATTACCAATCTCACAAAACGCGTGGAAGAAACCTTTCTAACTACCGTTTCCTTAAACTGCAGTCAAAAAGTTCCCATATCAAGTTTCAAACCCCACGAGGATCGTCGTTATACCTCCAAAGGACATAAACTATTGATTGTATTTTAAACAAGATAAATACCGCATATATCACATAATTATTTTCAAAACAGTAAGACTGCTTCTTCTTTTCCTTGCTAAATAATTTGCAAATTTTGCCGCAGTAAATAAGCAAAGGCAACACCACATTATCACTCTCAGTACGCGAAGGCCTTCAAGGTGTTGCACGAAAGGCCTACTTTCTGTTTTTCTTCACAACAAAATATATTCACAGCTATATTTGTTACTTAGGGTTCTGTTAATAAATTCGTGGATTTTTGTGTAGCCTACTTCCCTTGGCAGTTTTTTAAAATGGCCACTGTAATTTTTTTTCATGTTACATTTGTGTCAATTCTGGTTTTCCAAACTTTCATCGAATGATATTTGGTAGATTGAGTTTTCCTTGGACAAGGTGTTATGTGGTGACAGTACGAGACCCACTAATTGTACCACTGCTCTATAACAGTAGGACAAACTTTGTTTTTTGCTTTTTAATATAATATACTTAATAGGACATACCTTATTTTTGACTTTTTAGATGTTTGAGAAGATCTTTAAAATTTTATGAAATCATGTAAGACATTCAGCAAAGTTTCATAGATTTAAAAATGTTTTGAAAAATCTATCTTCAAAATTAGCAAGGTTTTTAGGCAGAGTGCAAAAGCCTGAAAAAATAGATATGTTGCAGGTTTGCAACACAGTGTTTATAGGCTTATAGTCATGCTTGTATTTAAATTTTGCAATATTTTATTAGAAAGATTGTTTTGTATTTAGCTTATAATGACCTTGGTATTTGCTTATTATGTTAACAATACTTTCTTCACTTTCGTAATATTTCGTTGATAAAGAAATTGGAGAGCAAAAAAGATTTCCCGAACCCTAAAACTGAATAAACCTGTCAGCGTTACCCTGTCTGCCTGGACTCCATTTTTCCACTATGATAACGTAGAGCAGAAAAAGGTCACCTGTCTTTTCAAACAGCATGTTCAAGTTCAGCGTTACAGCCCATATACATCTTCAAACGTAAAAAGGACGCAGGTGCTCTTATGCGGAAGTATTTTTTGAAGGGGGATAATTGCACAGAATTAAACCTCTTAGATCAGCCATTGAACATCGGTCATTTTGTTTTCATCGCCAAACTAAAAAATAGAAAATGATTATTTCTGTATACGCATTAGATTAAAAGCTTAATGCTGCACTCTGGTGACACCTGCTTGTGTTATGCTAGACCAGACTCGGTTAGTCACCTGAAGTGCATTGCAAACAATGTGTGAAACCATGTGCATTTCATGAATCAACTGATAAGTCGGCCGCCTTCACAAAGTGATAAGACAAAGTTGATGCCGCCTGTTCTGGATGAAGTTGAAAGGTAATTTTTTATTCTATTAATATATTATGCTGATACTCATATCAGTATTCCTCTAAATGCATTTATCAAGGAAATAATCTGTGTTTGTTACTACCTCTTGGTTTCATCTTAACTCTTACGTGATCTCCGTTTCAACGTTGCAGGTTGTAGAATACACATAACCTGACCAAACGCATGTTTCTGAACAAAGTTTGAAACAAATAGAAGTTTGACTAGAAAGTAATACTAATTTTACTGACTTGAACCTAACACAATTTCTTCAACACAGATTAAAAAGCCACAACGTCCTTATTTATGGCCAGTATCTTATTCGTGCATTGTCCTAAGTCCCTTGTCTACCTTTGAATAGATTGTTTTCTTCTTTCTTTTGAGCGAGTTGTTGAAACCACTGCTTGGCCGCACTAGATCTCGGGGCAGATTGTTGTAACAATAGAAGATGACGCAAACGTGGAGATAGATTTTTGTTGAATGGCTTCCAACAAGTTCCTTTCAAAGTTAGGTTTTAACAAAGGGCCAACCACGACAAAACTCTTTGTTTAAAACTTGTCGCAACCCCATTCAAACCTCTAGCGATTACAGGCTTCTCGTTCTGTTCAGCTGACCGGGAAATTAAGCGAAGTTAATGTATAATAAAAGGCAGGTGGTTTCTGATGTTATCCAGCTGGATATATTCCTTGGTCTTGATTTATACATAAAAATCACAAGTTCTTGCAAAGACTATTGAAACCACAAGCAATATTTCTTACAAGATCTTTCACCACGGGAAGGTTATCATCAAAAGCACACACAGAAAGGTTTGATTGCCAATGTGTGTTTTGAAAAATCCAACGGTCATTTCTTGTCCTCTGTGGACAAAAACCTGTATAGCTGAAGCAAGTGCTCACTTTTCTGTAAAGAGTGCAACTGTCCATCAAGGTGACACCACTGCTTTTGCCTTGTGAGAAATAACAGATTTTCCGAAACTAATTTTAATAAAGGAGTTTATTAGGCGGTTGTGTGAGAAGGTCGTGATGAACGTCGTCCTTTCCACATCAAATATGTGACCAAAGCATTTAGCCAGGCAGTAGATGAGATCTTTGCACGGTTCTTTCTCCCGGACCACGATTCAAACCTGTAACGCTCTCAGCAAAAACGTGATTCAACATATCGTGTAGCATGTGCCTCTCACGGAAACAATATACTTCAGGTAGTGATGAGTAGTTTTTCAGGCCCGTAGTGACGTTCGGAGGCAATGCCGCCCCAATTCTTTGTTCCTTTCCAAATTTTGTTTGATCCCAGAAAAGTTTGTTTCAAATATGTCATAAAACAAAAATCTTGCCACCTAATATGTATTTTGCCCCTCCAAACCTTAAAACATGGCTACGGGCCTGTAGTTTTTCCGTTTCCAGCAACGCAAAACCAGTTTTTAGTGCATGTCATCGCGCACTGATTACTCTCATGCTGATGTTGTCTTAAAAAATCCAGACTGGAAAAGTTGTAATTCTCTTACCTTGATTTGTGCTTGTCTAATAACTGCTTTCTAGCGAAAACGACCTGTCTCGTAACTGCAGAAGTAGCACCAACTCACAGCGACCTGCTGCTGAGCATACAAGGAATCTTCGCCTCACACTTTACATCGAGAAATTGAAGCAATTGGACGGAGACTTTTAGCTTTCAGTTGCATGATAAAACGAGTTACTAACCTTTTGGAACTGCGTAAAGTGGCAATTTTTACTC